>Ga0181389_1000966_pt1 | contig 11502 bp, 14 predicted proteins | sample 12SPOviralmetaG_FD_130121 | JGI IMG/M metagenome (GOLD analysis project Ga0181389, IMG submission 130121) | Marine viral communities from the oligotrophic San Pedro Time Series (SPOT) site, San Pedro Channel, CA, USA - 12 SPOT_SRF_2010-06-29 | ecosystem: Environmental > Aquatic > Marine > Strait...
CAGAAGAAAAAAACGTGGTCGACTCCTTATGTAAACTACATGGGCTATTCGCTCCTGAACAAGCGACCCAGGTCAATATAAATGTAGACAAGATCCAACAACTAGAACGGTTGCCGGATGCCGAGCTTCTAAAACTAGCCGGCGTAGACACTTCATACTTAGAACCAAAAGGAGATAACAATGACTAAATATGCACAACAAGCGAAAGTTACTAAAAAGAAAATGAAGAAAACTAAACTCAAAGGTAAACAAAATTCTTTACCAGAGTTTCTTAAGAAAATAATAGCTAAAAAGAAACAAGGAAAAAAATAATGCATTGTATAAATCAAAAGCCAAAGAAAATGAAGATGGCTAATAAAAAGAAATCTAAAGGCACAACTAAAAGAGGTTATCGTGGCGGTAAAAAGAAAAGCTACTAAGCGAAAAAGCACAAAGAAAAAAGGCGCAACACCTACTAACCCTAGTTTATATTCTAGGGTAAAAGCAGAAGCTAAACGAAAGTTTAAAGTTTATCCTTCAGCCTATGCCAATGGTTGGTTAGTAAGAACCTATAAAAAGCGTGGCGGTGGATATAGATAATGGCTAAGCCTACTGGTGGCCTAACCGCGTGGTTCGGTAAAGGACCAAAAGGCGATTGGGTAGATATCGGTGCTCCAAAGAAGAAAGGCAAATACCAAGCTTGCGGTAGAAAATCCGCTAAAGGTAAAGGTAAACGCAAATACCCAAAATGCGTTCCAAGATCAAAAGCTAATTCAATGACTGCGGCTCAGAGAAAAAGCGCAGTTAAAAGAAAACGTGCAGCGGGCAACCCAGGGGGAAAACCACGCAACGTAAAAACTATAGTTAGGAAAAGAAAACCTGCAGTAAAAAGGAGGACCCGTGCCAAGAAAAAGAGATAACATGCCTAAACGGAATAAAAAGAACTTCCGTTCTACAAAGTCTGGCGCCGGTATGACTAGAGCAGGCGTAGCAGCCTACCGAAGGAAGAATCCTGGGTCAAAATTAAAGACAGCAGTAACAGGAAAAGTTAAAAAAGGATCAAAAGCAGCTAAAAGACGTAAATCTTACTGCGCTAGAAGCGCAGGACAGATGAAAAAGTTCCCAAAAGCAGCTAAAAACCCAAATTCTAGGCTAAGACAAGCCAGAAGACGTTGGAAATGTTAAAAAAAGGAGAAAACTATGGGCTATGGTAAAGGATACCCTAGAAAGTCGGTAAAAAAAGCTAAAAAACCGGCTATGAAGAAGAAAAAAACAACTAAAAAGAAGAAAACTTACAGCTATTAAGCGTGACAGACCTTCAAAAGTTAGAATGCTATAAGTGTAAGAAGCTTTTAGCAGAAAACCTCGTATTACCTAAAGGTTTATGCGTGTATTGTGCTGCCGACGAAGCAGAACAGCTTCCCCAACCAAAAAAACAGAACAAAGAACAAAAAGCAGCGCACACAGCACAATTACGGGCCGAGCAAGAGCTCGCGAAGAGAATACTAGCGCGAAAACGCATGTTGCCTTTTGTAGAAAAGTTTAATGCCGATTACCAAGCAGGTTGGGTACATAAAGATATCTGTAAAAGGCTAGAGAAGTTTAGTGAAGATGTAGCTAATAAAGAATCCCCCCGACTGATGTTGTTTATGCCCCCGCGGCATGGCAAATCTACTTTAGCTAGTATCGCTTTTCCTGCTTGGCATCTTGGACGCAACCCAGACCATGAGTTTATAAGTTGTTCCTACTCTGGATCTTTGGCTATGAGCTTCTCAAGAAAAGTTCGACAAGTTCTAAGAGAGCCGGGCTATAAAAAAGTTTTCGAAGAAACAAGATTGGACAAAGATTCTCAGTCAGTAGAGTCTTGGCAAACAACCCAGGCCGGTGGGTATGTTGCAGCTGGTGTCGGTGGTGGTATCACCGGTAAAGGTGCGCACATATTATTAATCGATGATCCGATAAAAAACAGAGAAGATGCAGAATCTGAAAACAATCGCGAAGCGACCTGGGACTGGTATACCTCAACAGCTTATACTCGTCTAGCGCCAGGTGGAGGTATCTTAGTTATTTTAACTAGATGGCACGATGATGATTTAGCGGGCAGACTATTAATGGCTAGTGAGAACGGCGCCGATGATTGGGAAGTAGTTAAGTACCCTGCGCTAGCTGAAGAAGACGAAGAGTTTAGAAAAGAAGGCGAGCCGCTGCATCCCGAACGTTACACGATAGAATCTTTAGAAAAAATACAAAAAGCAATCGGGCCCAGAGACTGGACGGCTCTGTATCAACAAAACCCAGTGTCAGATGAGGGGGATTATTTTACCCGCGACATGATCCAATATTATGACCCACCCGACTTAGACTATGATAGACTTCGATATTATACCGCTTGGGATTTGGCGATTGGACAAAGGGATCGGAATGACTACTCAGTAGGTATGACTGTTGGGATCGACGAGTACGATAATATGTTCGTGGTTGATGTTATCCGCGGCAGGTATGACGGTTTTGAGTTAGTAGAAAAAATTCTAGATTTTTATGAGCAATGGCGTCCTGGAGTTATAGGTATAGAGAAGGGACATATAGAAATGGCTATTGGGCCTTTCTTACAGAAAAGGGTTTCAGAACGTGGATTACATTCTGCATATTTTAAAGATTTAAAAGTAGGTAGGCGTGACAAAGAAGCAAGGGCTAGAGCTATTCAAGGTCGGATGCAACAGGGAAGAGTATTTTTTCCAGAGAACGCAGTTTGGACGGGCCCACTCGTGGCTGAGCTTTTACGTTTTCCTAACGGCGTGCACGACGACCAAGTTGATGCCTTGGCTTGGGTTGGTTTAATGATGAGTGAGTACGCAACTTTTTATGAAGCGCCAGAGCATGTACCTTCGTGGCGCGATAGGTTAAGATATATAGCAAAAGGACCGAAGAAAAAGTCCGCAATGAGCGCATAGTATGGCATACAGAAATAAAACTAAAAAGAAGTTAGGTAAAGGGGAAGAACTTACACTAGCAAAAACCCAGTGGAACTCATACACACGTGCGCGAGACAACGGTCACGAAGACTATGTGCAACTGGCAAAAAAATGCGATATGTATTATCGCGGAGACCAGTGGGATGAGTTCGATATGCAAGAACTCGATGATCAGGGCAGACCTGCTCTAACCATAAATACCATCTTACCTACGATCAATGCTGTGCTCGGAGAACAAAGCACGAAAAAAGCAGATATAACATTTAAACCCAGAGGCGGTGGCAACCAAGATGTTGCTGATGTTCTAACAAAAGTTTACCAACAGGTAGCAGACAACAATAAGTTAGAGTGGGTAGAGAATCAAGTATTCTCTGATGGGTTGATTCAAGACAGGGGTTACTTCGATGTGCGGATAGATTTTTCTGACCACATACAAGGGGAAGTTAGAATAGAGGCAAAAGACCCATTAGATATTCTTATAGATCCAGACGCAAAACACTACGACCCAAGAACTTGGAATGAGATATTTGAAACCAAGTGGATGAGTATTGAAGAGATAGAAGAAACATACGGGCAAGACCAAGCAGACAAGTTAAGAATGTTAGCAGAAACAGGTACAACTTTGGGCGCAGACTCTATGGAGTTTGAAGAAGAAAGGTATGGAGATACTGACGAATACAATTACGGACAACAGTACCCTGGGGATCCTGAAAACGCACGTATGCTTAGGTCGATAAGAGTTATAGAAAGACAATATTATAGACTTAAAGATTGCATGTATTATTTAGACCCAGTAACAGGCGACATGCGAGATGTGCCTCAGAACTGGACTAAAAAGAAAAGAGAAAATTTTGCTGATCAGTATGGGTTAGATATTTTAACTAAGACAGTTAGAAAAGTACGTTGGACCGTTACAGCTGACACAGTTGTACTGTTTGATGATTGGTCCCCCTACAAACATTTTACAATTGTGCCCTACTTTCCGTACTTTAGACGCTGTAAACCATTCGGTATGGTACGAAACTTATTATCTCCACAAGAACAGCTTAATAAAATTACTTCCCAAGAACTGCATATAGTAAACACAACTGCAAACAGTGGTTGGATCGTAGAGAACGGTTCTCTTTCAGGCATGACTGCAGATGATTTAGAAGAACACGGAGCAGAGACTGGGTTAGTATTAGAGTTTAACCGTGGTTCATCGCCCCCTGCGAAGATACCACCCAATCAAATACCTACGGGGTTAGATCGATTGGGTCAAAAAGCTGCGGCAAATATTAAACAAATAAGTGGTATTACTGATGCTATGTTAGGTCAAGACAGCGCGGAAGTATCTGGCGTAGCTATACAAGCTAAACAAAACAGAGGATCTATGCTTTTGCAGGTACCCCTTACTAATTTAGCTAAGTCTAGACAGTATTTAGCAGAATCTATACTTGATTTAATACAGGGGTATTATACAGAAGAACGTGTTATACAAATAACTGACGAATCTGACCCGTATAAACCAAGAACACAACTAAGAGTAAACCAAATGACCCCAGAAGGGCAAATTATTAATGATTTACAACTAGGAGAGTACGACGTAATAGTATCAAATGCACCTGCTAGAGATAACTTTGATGAGATGCAGTTTGCTGAGGCTATATCTTTACGCCAAGTTGGAGTGCCAATACCGGACGATATGATAGTAGAGTATTCACACTTGTCACGTAAAGCAGATGTTGCTGATAGGATAAGAAAAATGCAGGGCACTGCTCCTCCAACACCTGAACAAATACAACTACAACAGTTCCAAATGGAATCACAAATCAGAAGCACGCAGCTTGAGATTGCCAAGCTAGAGGCAGAGGTTGCTAACTTGCAAACACAAGCAGCTGTGAATGTTGCTAAAGTAGATCAAATAGAAAACGAACCACAGTTGAAGATTGCAGAGTTACAGAGTAAACTGCAAACTAAACGAGAAGAACTCGATTTACGTGAGAGATTGTCATCATTGACAAACGATATGCGTAAGGAACAGAGTGACACAGCAGCGGCGTCCAAGATGGCCGTCGAAGCTCTTAAAAACTTAGACACTACAGGAGGTACTCAATAATGGCTAAGAATCCAGAAACTGAAACTAATGATGATGTCGTGCTAAGCACGATGCCCGGATCAGATCCAAAGACCGAAGAAGAAGTAAAACCATTCGAGGTGGATTTAAATTTCGACGACCCCGTTCAAGATGAGGAAGACGAAGAAGAAACCGAAGAAACTCAAGAGGAGGAGACCAATGAAGTCGAGGTTGAAGAAGAATCATCTGAAGAGCCTGAAGAGGAAACAGAGGAGGAAGAATCTGAACCTGAAACTGAAGTCGCAGAAGACACAGGAGAAGAAACAGTATTGGCAGAAGATGAGGGAGATACACAACAACCTGAGACAACAGATGAGGGAGGACTTGCTCAAAAAGAACCGATGATTCCTAAGTCTAGGTTTGATGAAGTTTTAGCTAAACAAAAAGCGCTTCAAAAGAAACTAGATGAAGCATTGGCTCCTAAAGTAGAAGATGTCACAGAAGCACCGGAGTTTGATTTTGATGCTAAAGAAGTAGAGTACCAAACTTTAGTTATGGAAGGTGAAACAGAAAAAGCTACCCAACTTAGAAAAGAAATAAGAGATGCTGAAAAACAACAAATGATGTTTGAGGTACAAGCCAAGATGGGTCAGACTGTTACTCAAAATCAAGAGATGGTAGACCTGCAGACCAAGGCTGTACAGCTAGAAACTCTGTACCCTATGTTAAATCAAGCAGATCCAAGTTTTAATCAAGACAAAACTAACGAGGTGTTAGAACTAAGGGATGCTTATATGACACAAGGTTACTTAGGTGCAGACGCTTTACAAAAAGCTGTGGACTTGCTTATGGATAAACCAGTCGTACAAGAAGCTTCAAAGGTTGATCCTGTACAAAAAGAAATTGTCCAAAAGAAAAAAATTGCAAATACCAACAAAAAGATAGAGGCAGCGGAAAAACAACCGCCAGCTATGAAAGGTAAAAATAAATCTGATAAAAAAGTTGATATTAATACCTTATCTACCGAAGAATTTGCCGCATTGCCCGAGGAAACTTTAAGAAGAATGCGTGGTGATTTCGGATAAAGTGTGGTATAAAACAAATAAGTTCGCACGTAAGAGCGATATCTTACTAGGATCGATCCTATAAAAAATCGTTACTCGCCGGCACAAGGCGTAAAATTGGCCGGGTTCGCAACCCGTATCAAAACGATAACGTAACCCCAACGACAAAGGGTATACGGACAAATAGTCGCTCCAATAAGTCGACTGGTTAATTTTAATTAATGGAGACATTATCATGGCAAATACAAACTTTGCTTCGTTGACCAGTGAACAATTAACGATCTGGTCTCGTGACTTCTGGCGTGTTGCAAGAAATATGTCCTTTATTAACCAATTCGCGGGTAGCGGATCCAATGCTATGGTTCAGAGAATATCTGAACTTACTCAATCAGAAAAAGGAGCTAGAGCTGTATTAACACTCTTAGCCGATATGACTGGTGACGGTATTGTTGGAGACAACACCTTAGAGGGTAATGAAGAGGCACTAAGAGCTTTCGACATCGTCGTAACAATTGATCAATTAAGATTTGCAAACAGACTTTCGGGTCGTCTTGCTGATCAAAAATCAGTTGTAAACTTCAGGGAACATTCTAGAGATGCACTTGCTTATGCAATGGCTGACAGAATGGACCAATTAGCGTTCCTTACTTTAAGTGGTATTGGATATACCCTCAAGAACAATGGTGGTCTAAGATCATCATTAACTTCAGGTCAAAATCTAAATGACTTAGAGTTTTCAAGTAATGTAACTGCTCCAACTTCTAATAGACATAGAAGATTTGATGCTACAAACGGTATCGTGGCCGGTGATGTTACTGCAACTGTTGCAGCTGACAAACTAAGCTATAGCGCTATCGTTGATCTAAAAGCTTATGCTAAAGATCAGTACATCAGAGGGCTAAGGGGTGCGGGTAATGACGAGATGTTCCATCTCTTCGTAACTCCACAAGTAATGGCTGACCTTAAACTTGATTCAGATTTTCTTGCTAACGTAAGACAAGCTGGAATCAGAGGACCTCAGTCAAGCTTGTTCTCAGGCTCTTCAAGTCTAATGGTTGACGGTGTTATGATTCACGAGTTTAGACACGTGTTTAACACTACGGGCGCTACAACTGGCACATCATCAAATGCTGGTGCTGCTGGGTACAAATGGGGTGCTGACGCTAATGTTAATGGTTCTGCATGTTTATTCTGCGGTGCTCAAGCATTAGCTATGGCCGACATTGGTATTCCTGAAATAGTAGAAGACACCTTCGACTATGGCAACCAAAACGGTATATCAATTGGTAAGATATTTGGTCTACAGAAACCTAAGTATCATTCAGATGTCACAGGACAGTCTGAAGACTTCGGTGTTATTAGATTAGATGTAGCATACTAATTGTGTTATTCTTTATGGGTGGCTAATTAGTAGTCACCCATATTTAGGAGAAAATTATGTGGATAGTATCAAACGAAGATAAGTCAATAGCCTCTACCTGGGGCGCAGTAATACATTTAAAAGCAAACGAACCTAGACAAGTTGGTGATGACTTAGGTTTACTATGCTTACAAGAGGGATGTACAGAAGTTAAAGGCGGAGTTCCTGATGTAAACGTAGAAGAAGTTCCAGAGCCCGTCGTTGAAGAAGAAGTTTCAATAGAAGAAACGGCCGTAGTAGAAGAGCCTAAGCCAAATCTTAAAGGCATGAGTAAAATCGAGCTTGAGGAATACGGCCGTACTATTGGCATTGAGTTAGATAGACGTAAGAAAAAAGCAGACCTTATTGCAGAAATAGAAGACTGCCTACACTAATATCAAGGTAAACCGTGGGCACGCTAACAGAGACTAACTTATTAGCTAGAATAAGAGACACCCTACAAGATACCACTAGTGTTCGTTGGTCAGATGCTGAATTGCGTCGCTACATTAATGACGCTCAACGAGAAATCGTTAACTTCAGACCCGAAGCCTCTGCTAAAACAGCAAACGTAGCTTTAGTGGTAGGGACTAAACAAACCTTACCCACCGAGGGGTTGCGATTAATTAAAATAACTAGAAATATGTCTAGTGCAGCAGCTGATGCAACTGGCAAAAGGGCAGTTAGGTTAGTTAACGCTGATATTTTAAACACGCAAGACCCTGATTGGCATGATCCCACCGTAACGGGGTCTTCTGCACATGGGACCACTGTTAAAAACTACATATTTGACGAAGACGACCCACGAAATTTCTACGTTTATCCAGGAGCGTCTAGCACAAGTACTTTTTTAGAGATTGTTTATTCGAAGTCTCCTACAGATTTAACTACAGGCAGTAGCACTATTGATATAGATGATACTTATGCTAACGCGATTATAGACTTCGTGTTGTATAGGGCTTACCTGAAAGATGCAGAGTACGCAGGAAATGCACAACGAGCAGGTACACATTACCAGCTTTTTCAAGCAAGCATAGGCCAAGGCGCCCAAGCTCAACTATTATTAGACCCTAACAACGACTCAGTCTCTAACATAGGAGCTGTGTCACCCATGATGCGAGGAGCATAGAATGGCAACTTATACTTCTTTAGTAAAAGAAATCTTACCCTACGTGCCTTTGTGCCCTGATTCTTTAGTTGAACAGAACATTAGATCTGCGACCATAGAATTCTGCGAGAGATCAAAGGCTTACATACTAGATATGGACCCATTCAACACTACTGCGGGTGTTTATGAATATGATTTTGATATTCCAGTAGCCACAGAAGTACACCAAGTTTTATATATGACTCACGATGGCAATGATATGGACCCTATTAGTCCGCGTAGCCTAGAGTTAAACTATCCAGACTGGAGAAATAGAACAGGCAGCCCGCATGTTTACTTACAAAAGTCTTCTAGTTTGTTTTGGATAGTGCCCGTGCCAAGCGGGTCTAAAGAAGTTATTGCTAGTGTGGCTTTAAAACCAACTAGAACCAGCAATAACATTGACAGCACAGTTTCTAATCAATACAGAGATGCAATTATTTATGGTGCTCTATATAGGCTACTTCGTATGCCAAATAGAGAGTGGACAGATATAGGTGCGGCTAGAGAATATTTAGTACAGTTTAATGGTGAAATAATACAAGCAGAACTTCGTGCAAGAGGCGGGGACCTGGGTGTAAAACGTACCGTAAAATACAAAGGAGTAGGTAAGCCAAGGAGGCGCTATGGAAGATACGGAAGGGAAATCGACTACTAATGACTTTATTGAACCAGTACTTACTGACATACGTTCCACGTGGAACATTGTCAAACCTGGCATAGAAAGTATATTAGCAGACAACCCAAGTCTAACCTTTATTCCCGAAGATGTTTATAGTGATTGCGTAGATGAAAGAGCGTTTTTATTTACCTCACCAATCGGGTTTTTAGTACTTACTATAGATATAGATAGGTACACAAAAGACAAGACATTGTATATGTGGATAGCGTATACTTATGAAAAAGGCGGGCATGAGTGGTTAGCTCACCAAGATTGGATTGAAGACCTAGCTAGGAAATCCGATTGTAAGTATATAGAAGCACAATCTCATGTACCTGAATTGGAACCGTATGCAATAGCAAAAGGCTGGCATACTGATACAAGGATATATAGGAGAACAGTTAAAAGTGAGTAAGCCTAAAAAGTCAGACTACAAAGCTAGCGAAGCTGAAAAGGTAAATGCTGCTGTAGCAAAGGCCGATAAAGCATTCTTTAGGGAAAATTATTTGCCTAAACAAAAAGAGTTTGTAGAAAGGTCCTTTGTTGAACAAGATACTTTGATTGCGCAAGGCGAAGGCAGGGCCCAAGCTGATACCATGCAAGCTCTTACTATGAACCCAAACAGAAGAGCAGTAAGCGCAGTAGATACTCAAGCTGATTTAGCTTCTGCTGCTAGTGCGCAACAGCTCCAAGGTACAACTCAAGGGCTATTAGGCTCAAGAAGTGACCAAGTTGCAGGTATAAAAAGTGCAAATCAAATGGCAGCGCAAACAGCTGCAGGTTTATCACAGGCTGCTAAAATAGCTAAAACTGATACTTTAAGTAAAGCGCAAGCTAAGCAAATACGTAGCGCTGGTAACATAAAAGCTTTTGGTACTTTAGCAGGACAAGCTGGTAAAAATCTTAGTCAGTATAGAGCCGCAAAAGCATATAATGACCAAGAAGGGCGGAAAGAAATAGATAAAATTATGATTGGCAGCGATAACCCTTTTGATATTATATTTGGTCAAAGCATTGGAAGACCTCCGGTATAAACAATGTCTTTATTAAGTGATTATAAGAATTTAAAACCACAACAAGATTTTGTTGGAGGGTTGCCTAATGTACAAGATCCAGATAAAGAGTTCGCTCAGATAACTAGGCAAGATTATAACGATTATGTTGGGAACTTTAGAGACTTTGAAAAAAAGCTGTTAGGTATGACTGACGATACTACGCTTATTGATAGGGCTAGGCAGACTGCACCACAGCAAGCAGAGATAGCTGCGGGGGTACAAGCTCGTAACTTAGAACGTTATGGTGGTGGCGGTTTATCGCAAGCACAACTTCAACAACAGCAACGAGCTGCGCAAAGAGGCGGACAGTTATCTTTTGCAAACACTTTAAATAATGCTAGGGTTCAACAAAGGTCAACAAACCAAGCGTTATTACAAGAATTAATCGGCATAGGTCAAGGCGTTAATGCTAGGGCTTTAGAAGGGTTAGGCACTGCGGCCCAGGGTGCAGTACAAAGGAGAGGGGCATACAAAGGCGCTAAAGCTAACTATGCTTCGCAAATGACTAATATGGGAGCATCCGTATTAGCCGCATTTTTAATTTAGTATGGCAACTTTATCAGACATGCTTACCGCTCAAAAACTGGGCGCTCAGATTCAATCACAAAATGATGCACAAGCTAAAGTACTTTTAGAGAGCGTATCGCCATATATAGATATTTTAAATATCAAAGATAATGATAAATTCGCACAGATGAGTGATGTTAAGTTTGATCAGTTGTTTGACGAAAAAAATGGGACACAAAAAATAGTTGACATATTAAACGCTAGTCCTACTGCAACTACCTACACCGATATAAACACTGGCAAAAAAGAAAAAGGCACAATAGTAGGTTTAAGAGAAGGACCTGCTGGTATAACGTTTGAAATACAAGGCAGTCAAGGCATTGTCCCAAAAACCCTTGGATTTAGTAATGACCCCGAAGATGTTGTTATGACAACCAATAGAGAGGGGCTTCGTACTATGGTCAACACTATTTTACAGAGTAAAGCAGATAGACTTACTGCAGGCAAGCAAGGTTTTGGTAGTAGAACACAAGCGATAGCCACTTTAGATGGGATAAGCAAAAACAACCAGCTTTCTGTTTCTGAACAGCTAGACCAAGCAGGAAGTGCACCAGAAGCGGTAGCTATTATAGAAAGTTTAGTAGAAACAGGGGAATTAGAAC
>Ga0181389_1000967_pt1 | contig 11500 bp, 23 predicted proteins | sample 12SPOviralmetaG_FD_130121 | JGI IMG/M metagenome (GOLD analysis project Ga0181389, IMG submission 130121) | Marine viral communities from the oligotrophic San Pedro Time Series (SPOT) site, San Pedro Channel, CA, USA - 12 SPOT_SRF_2010-06-29 | ecosystem: Environmental > Aquatic > Marine > Strait...
AAGGTAAAAACAAACCTACTAAGAAGAAATGAGTGAATTAAAGATTAAGTCTAACGGACTTAGAAACGAACTAAAGGAGATACGCAAAAGTATCGACAAACTAACCGAAGCTATACTGCTTCAACAAACATACAAACGATATGAGAATAGTATTAATGATTCTTGTTGCAGCGATGTCAAGCTGTGCAAGTGTAAGAACCGAAAGGATAGCTGAGTTCAAAGAGATAACTAAGGATGTCTGCTTAGACAATCCAAATGAAGTGTTACTAGCGCAGCATTTATATAAAGAGATGGTTGTAAATGGCAACTAAGAAGAAGTTTAAAGATACTGGTGTTGGAAAATTCTTGCTTGAAAAGATACCTGCGGTAGTTGGTAGTTTAGCTGAAGATACTCCTATTGGGAATGTTGTTAGGACTCTTATTGGTGGGTCTGAGATGTCTAACGCTGACAAAGAGATTGCCCTTAAAAAGCTAGAACAGGAGATACACGAGTTTGATGGTATTACTAGACGTTGGGTCGCTGATTCTAGAAGTGGCTGGTTACCTCAGAACGTTAGACCACTTACTCTAGTATTTTTGACTATATCTTTTGTTGTAGGTTGGTATTTACAGATTGAAGGTCTTGATGTGGTTAAAGAATTACTTACTATAGTTTTTATTGGTTACTTCGGCTCTAGGGGAGCGGAGAAGATAATGGGAGATAATAAACATAAGTAGAGTTATATCTGCCTCAAAAGAAAAGAAAGAAAGCAGAACAACTACAAAGAAGAAAAAAGAAAGAAAAGAAAAAGCCCCCTAGGAAAAACAAACAATCCAATTTAGCTGTTCCAAGTATATTCCTATACAAGTTTGGTAATTTTTATAGTAGATTTACGGCTACTGCTTGACAAAGATATATATTTTTTTTAAATTAGCCACATGCAACTTCAACACTTTGATTATAGTGAGTTTGATTGCCCTGCGGTCTCAGGCTCTGGGAAGAAGTATATGGACAGGGAATTCTTGTCTATGCTTGATTACTCCAGAGGCGTGTGTAAGCTGAAGTTTAAAATACTAAAAGGATACCTCTCCGCTGGTTATGCCAGCAGTAAAAACGAATCAACAGTATCGTCGCACAGGATAGGTCGCGCTGCTGTTATAGATTGCTCTCACTCAGGTAAAAGATACAAGATAGTAGCTTCACTACTAGAAGCTGGCTTTGTCCGTATAGGTATTAATTCTAAATACATATACGTTGATAATGACGACCAAAAACCCCACATGATTACAATTTTTAGCTAAAAGTTTTTTGTTTATAATATTTTTTATATATTTGCTCCATAATAATTAATCTTTAAATTATGGATTTACAAGAAACGATTGTCTTCAAATGCTCTAAGGAGGATAAGACAAAGCTAACACAGTTAGCAATGGAGAAGAGAATGACTCTTTCTAGCTATGTAAGAACTGAACTTTTAAATGAGAAGTTGTCATGAACATAGCCGAAAAGCATTTACTCGTGCAAACAGAACTTGTTGTTCCTAAGAACCAAGTGAACAAGTTTGCTAACTACAAATTCCGAAATGCGGAAGATATCTTGGAGGCTTTGAAGCCTATATGCAAAAAGCACAAGGTTGTAGTTAAGATAACGGAAACAATCAAAGAGGTTGCTGGTATGTTGTATATCGAATCTACAGCCAAGATGATTGACACCGAGGATGTAACTCAACAGATAGAGTCTGTTGGAACAGCCATTATTGATTTTGACGCAAAGGGAATGCAGATGCCTCAAAGAACAGGCGCGGCTTCTTCTTACGCTAAAAAGTACGCTTTAGGTAATCTTCTTATGATAGATGACACTAAGGATTCAGACGCAACAAACGACCACGGCAAGTCAGCGCCAGCGAGTTCTGTTCAGAGAAAATCGCCAGCACCATCAAGACCTCAATCGTTTGAATTTAAAACCACTTAAACTAAGTATTATGAACTTCAAAAGTGAATTAAAAACAAACAAGATATACGAGACGTATAGCTATGACAAATTTAACAATCTTTCCTATAACAGGACGATTAACAACTCACATATTAAGAAACTAGAGCTTGATATTAAAAACAATGGACAACATATACCAGTCACGGTAGACAGAGATATGAATGTCGTTGATGGACAGCACCGACTTTTAGTATGCAAGAACCTAGGCTTCCCTGTTAAGTATCATGTTATTGATTCAGACCCAGACGAATCTATGTCTAAATTAAACAACCTTCAGAAGTCTTGGACTACAATTAACTGGATGGAGTATTGGTCTGCTAAAGGACATGAATCCTACACTTTTATGCTTGACAAGATAAAGTCTGAGGGTTTGGGTGCTACTGTTGTTCTTGAAATATATTCTGTTTCGGGGTACGGAGGGGAAACCTCAAGAGCGCTGAGAGACGGAGAACTTAAAGCTGATAGTCGTTCAATATCTAGAGGCGATTTTCTGATGAGGACTGCTAGGTCTTGTGAATCTTTTATAGGCTCTAATGCGATGAAGAGGTCTTTTTTACGAGCGCTAAAAGTAATTATATCTAACAATGACAACTTCAGTTCTCAGAGAATGATTAAGGGTCTAAAGAAAAACCCGCTAAACATTTACGCTAAAACAGAAGATACTGTTAATGAGATTATAAGTAACTATAATTATAGACTGAAGTTACAAACCACAAAAATAAGTTAATCAATTAAATTTTGTATTATGAGTAAAGTAGTAAGTAGACGACGAGGAGCGTTGTCAGTTAATGGAATCCAACAAACAATCAAGGAACACACTAAAGCTGTTACTGACAGCGAGCAATACGGAAAGTCCGTTTGGTGCGACCTAACAGAGTGGGAAGATGGAACTTTCAGTATATCATCTTATGATGGAAGTACGTCAATCCGATTAAGTGGAAGTTTCAAGCCTAAGGAGGCTGATATGTCTGGTGGATTAGACTTTTAGTAATTGGGGGCGAAAGCCCCCTTACTTTAACCCTTAAAACTAAAAAAACAATGAGTCAGTTCGACTTTGACTTCTCAGACAAGTTTAAGAAAATGCAGGAGCAATCGTATTTAGACCCTAGTCGGTCTGTTGATAGACCTCCTATAGCTTTGTCAAAAGGACTGAATAGAGGCGATATAGATGACCCTCTTTCAATATGCACTTATGGTAACTTTTCATTTATTCAGAGCGCACCTAAAAACGGAAAAACATTTTTGGTTTCGATACTAGCGTCTGCATATTTAAAGCCAAACAAATTTACAGGAGATATACAAACGTTTCGTAATTCTGGTCAAAAGCTGATACATTACGATACTGAGCAAGGAGACTATCACGCTCACAAAGTATTCAAGAGAGTTTCTGACATGGTTGGAAATAGTGACGATTATATGTGTTTTGCTTTGCGTAAGTACTCAGCAAAAGAAAGAGTTGCCTTTATAGATTGGCAGCTTGAAAATACTCCAAACGTAGGTATGGTTATTATAGATGGGATAGCGGATTTGATAGATGATGTTAATGATATCGAAAAAAGCTCTAAGTTGGCGCAGCAACTAATGAAGTGGACTCAAGAGAAAAATATACATATAATGACTGTCATTCACACGAACTATGGAAGCGAAAAGCCTACTGGACATTTAGGTAGCTTTCTTGAAAAGAAGACAGAAACTCAGATTTCAATAGAGAGAGATGAGGATACTAATAATGTCTTAGTAAAATGCAAAAGAAGTAGAGCTATATCGTTCAACGACTTTGCTTTTAGAATTAATCCAAATAGCATTCCAGAGGTTCTGGAAGAATTAGATGACACAATTTATGGAGAATCAGCGGGTTTTAGATTTGAGGTTTAACGTTGCACCGCAATCACATCAATCATTCAGGATAGGTAGGAATGGTATAAAGTATAAACCCAAGAAGATTAAGGACTATCAGAATTATTTAGTGTCTTTGGCGCTGGAGCAGTTACCGAGTGATTTTATAATCATAGAAGCTGGAACTCCTATAAAAGTTGAGTACGTTCATTATGTGTACGCGTACCCGAAGTCAATGTCCAAGCGTAGACGCAATGAGAAGCCTTCTAAGACCACTAAACCAGATTTACAAGATAACCTAAACAAGGCTTTTTTCGATGCGTTAGAGGGTGTTATATACGAACAAGACCAAAACATAGTAGAGATATCATCCATGAGAAAGTACTATGGTGAAGAAAATAGGATTATTGTTAGGTTTGTTTATTAATTATTCATAACTTAGACTTATGAATATAAGTATATCGCCTGTTTTAGGGTTTCAGTTAGGGGCTGACTACATACAAGATGTTGTTGGTGATGATGGAATATCTTATGATTTATTAAGAGTTTCTCTTGGAGTTATTTTTATACACATAGTCTTGAACGTAGATGCTTGAGGTTGTAGCTAAGGAACACAAGTTGTGGATAAAGATGTGCATAAACTTTGGTGTTCCCAATCACATGTGTGAGGATTTGGTTCAAGACATGTATCTAAGGGTTAACAGATTAGTGAAGGACGAGTCTAAGATTTACTATAAAGACGACAGGATTAATCACTTCTTCTTTTGGACTATACTTAAAAATATGTGGTCTACTATATGCAGAAGAGAATCCAAGAATCCTTATATGGGATACTCCGACACAGAAATGGATGAGTCTTGGTCTATGACACATATAGACTCTGTAAGCAACAGAGATGAGCTTGAGGCTGTGGACAGGCTGATTGACAAGATTTACGGAGAGGTTGGTTCTTGGGAGCATTGGTATGACAGGGAGCTTTTCAGAATATACTTCGGTTCACATATAAGCCTGAGGCAGCTCTCTAGAGATACTAAAATAAGTTTGACTTCGATTCATAACTCAGTGAAGAAATATAAAATAAAACTGAGGGAGCGATTCGGAGAAGACTGGGAGGATTTTTTAAATAATCAATTCGATTTAATATGAGTAATATTCCAAAAGCGCCAAAAGACAAGCGCACCAAGGCTTTCAAGGAATGGAAGGCTAAGTATGATGCAACTCCAGACGGTCTTGGAGATGTAGTTGAATCAGTAACTAAGGCTACTGGGATTAAGAAAGTTGTTGACGCTGTGTCGTCTTCTTTAAACGTCGATTGCGGATGCGATGAGAGAAAGTCAAAGATGAATCAGATTCTTAGATTCAAGCCTCTTGATTGTTTTAATGAGGAGGAGTTTACTTTTCTCTCTCAGTTTTACAACGAGAAAGAGGGTAAGTTTAAGGAGTCGGGCAGTATAAAATCTGAAGATGTTAAACGTCTTATTCAAATACATAATCGTGTTTCTCCGAGAAAGACTAGCTTCTCAGGAACTTGTACTCCTTGCTTTCAGAACTCAGTATTCAAGCCCCTGTCTGACATGTATATTCAATACTTATAGATGTCGTTAATCAAGAACCGTAATAGGGTTAAGCAAGTAATAGACTTTACTGGAGTTCAAAATGGAGCTATGCACCCTTCTGATGTTGATGCTGTTCTTGAGTTCGACAATACGGTTTTAATTTTAATGGAGATTAAGTACAAGTCGAAACCTATACCGATAGGTCAACGGTTGATGCTGGAGAGAATATGTGATTCTTGGCATGTCGAAGGTAGAGGTATTGTACTAAGAGTGGAGCATGATTATGAGGATGAGAATACAAATATACCTCTTGACTCTTGCTTGGTCTCCTCTTATTACCACAGGGGCGAATGGGTTTGGATGGATGAGAAGATGCCTCTGGTGGTATTTTTAAATAAGATAGGTGAAAGATGGAACTGTAAAAAATGCAAATTCTAATGGATGAAAAAGTAAAAATAGAGAAGTCTATATTATTCGATAAGTGCTTCTCGGACGTAGCTAAGGTAATCTTGGATTCACATAAGAAAAGCCCCTCACCCAAGACCACTAAGCTGGTCAATCACTTGATAAAGTTTAGAGGGTATGTTGCTGGGCTGGAGAATGATATTTTTGTCATGAACGATATATTAAAAAGATACAGACATGAACTTAGAGAAAGAGATTCAAAAGATAAAGTCTTATAAAACTTGGACTATCAAAAGAAAGGTTGATACCTTGCTTGAGATTGATGCGGACGCTTACACAAGATTAGGTGTAGATTCAACCAAGAAAGAGCGAGAGATTACTCGCAAGAACTCCAGAAAGATTTATAGAGCTATCTCGGAGATTAGTCCACTAGATGGATATATGCTGGAAGCGCACATGAAAGAAAAAGATTTAAGAGATGTTAAGGTTTCTAAATAGAAAAAAATACGACCACATCAGTTTTCTTGTAACCCAAATGATGGAACTTCAGAATGAACTCGTCTGGCTTAATGTAGATTTTTACGAGAAGAGGATATCTCAGGATGAATACCACAGCTTGTCTATGTCTAAGACTAGGTTGTTATTAAAAAGAAAGAGGCAGCATAAATATGCTACGCTGTTATAGATTTAAATAAACTAAAGATGGATAAAATAAAACTACTAGACGGAGCTGAGCTTCCGACAAAAGAAGTGTTGGATAAGATGATGGATGACTCGTATTACTACGGCTATCTAGGCAAGGCTTGCCTTTCATCATCATCATGTAAGAAACTTCTTGATAGCCCGAAGGCTTACTATAAGTCTATCAACAGGAAAGGTAAAGAAAAGGAAAGCGCTGCTCTTAGGGATGGAAGGGTTTTCCACACTATGGTGCTAGAGCCAGAAGTAATCCAAGAGCGCTATGTTCTTATGGATGTAGGTTCTAGGAATTCAAAAGCCTACAAAGAAGCATTGTCTTGCGAGGACAGAGAGATAATACTTACTAAGGAGTGGACTAATATGGAGTACCTTGTAAAGGACTTGATGGTTTGTGATGAGGCTAAAGAACTTCTTTCTGATGGAGAGGCAGAGAAGCCTATGATTGGTGAGATATTTGGAGTTCCTTTCAGAGGCAAGGCGGACTACCTTAAATCAGATATGATAGTTGACCTGAAGACAACCATGGAACTTGGAGACATAGAGAACCCTCATAGAGATAAGGGTTGGAAGTGGACTGCTAAAAACAAATGGCATTACGATATGCAGGCTTTTATATATACAACACTTTTCAATGTACCAAAGTTTACGTTTTTGATAATAGAAAAAGGCAGTGGTGATGTTGGTGTCATTGAAGCCACGGATGAGTTTATAAATTCTGGCAGAATGAAAGTAAAGTTCGCTGTCGATATGTATAAGAAGTATTTTAAAGATGGGAGATTTGACCCAAACAAATATGTCAAAAAAGCATTCATATAGTTTTAAGGTTATGTCGGAATATTTTTATTATATAGCCCTTTTGGATATGCTCGCTGGCATTCCTTTCTTACAGCTAGAAAATAGTTTGTTGTATTACCAAGACAAAGAGCAGTATGAGGCTTGCGATGGAATACAGAGGGCTTTAAAGGAAGCGGAATTTTACACCTTGAGCGAATTGGAGCGCAGGATTGTTGAGTTTGAAGTAGAAAATAAGAAATTAATTAACGGTGCTTTTAGAGAATTTGAAGATTCATTATGATTGATATAGATTACATAAGAAGTATAGTAGAGGAGATAACAAAGCAAGACATAGGACGGATATGCAGAGAGCATGAAGTTGTTTTAGCTAGGAATATATATTTTCATGTAGTTAAGGCTAGAACTGGACTATCTTATGCGGAGATAGGTCGCTCTGTAGGGAAAGACCACGCTTCGGTTATTCATGGAATAAAAAGAATAAACGAATGGATGTCTTATGACAAGACGGTTTCATCTCTTTATGACTCGGTTATTGATGCGCTCAACGAGGATTATGATTACAATTTAAACCTAAATAAAGACAAGGCTTGGTTTGTTCTTGAGACCTGTAGACTCAGAGCTATGAATGCTGAGTTTGTTAAGCGCAACTTACAGCTAAGAGAATACATAGGCACACTTGAAACTATAATATCAAAACGAACTGATTATTTAAAAGAAGCTGGTTATGTCGAAAAAAAACAAAGAGCAGGTACAGGCTATAAAGATAAAGTACGCCAACAGATACAACTTGAGCGCGCAGAGCTGGGTATTTGATAGGGGATATAGAATATATCCTGAGATTGAAAAGAATGATTCTAAACAAAAGTTATATCGTATAGTAATCAAGCTTGGGAATCAGGTTCAGAGGTCTAAGAGCTTGTATAAGAGTGATGAATATGGTGATGTTATGTGGGACATATACAACAGCATATACAATGAACACAACAAGAACTTAGAGTTATAGTAGTATGGGAAGGAAGCCAAAAGAACTAAAATACCTAAAGAAGACAGATGGTAGGCGTAACAATGGGCGCAAGAAGGGAGATACCTATGTAAAGAAGATAACCGCTACCCCTTCAGCTATAAACAAGGCAAAGAAAGACAGAAGCAAACTGCACGCTCAAAACGCCATGATTCAAACATTTGGCTCTGAGGAGGATGCTTGGGTTCATTTGGCTGAGATGGCTAAGGATTCATTCCCTCACATGAAAATGCTGTTTGAATATAAATACGGTAAGGCTGGTGAGAACTTAGATGCTGGCTCTGCTAAGAAGATGAATATAAATATAAAGAATCTATTCACTGGAAACCAAGAAAAGATAGAGGAGGACAGTGATGTGATAGATGTAACACCTGAAGAAGATGAATGATAGAGTAAAGAAATACTATGAAGCGACAGAGGACAGATGGTGCTCTACAAACACAGCGGAAGAAGTAGTGAAGGATTCAATCGTGGAGGAGGTTAAGGATATGATGGACAGTAGAAGTCAGTCTGGAATAAAGGAGTACGGAACTACTCTTGCTGACAACCCAGATGGGTTTTGGAGGTGGATAGAGGAGCTTCAGACGGAGCTTATGGATGCGGTATTATATTTACAGAAATTAAAAAAGAGCAAGTGAAAGATTTAGAAGAGGTAACTACTAAAGGCACAATACCTTATGGGAAGGAAATGCCTATGGATTTTTGGAATTACAAAGTAAATCCTATATTAGGATACAGGTATGAACCACAATTAAAAATAAGGGGATGAAAGAATCTACACTCATAAAGATGCAGAATGAACTGAAGGAACTACAAGAGTTCGTTGTGATGATGCACTTTCAATTAAAGGAACTAAACAAGAAAAAGGATGGCGTTTCCGAAACCAAGACCCCTCGAAAGTAAGAGTGGTTTCATACAGAGATGTATGATTAACCCTATAATGATAACGGAATACCCTAAGGTATCTCAGCGCCACGCTGTTTGTGTATATAGATATGAAGACTCCAAAGTTAAATAGCAAATACAATGCGCTTGGCAATGACACTAGATACTTCGTTGTAACAGGAGGAAGGGGTTCTGGTAAGTCTTTTGCTGTAAACGCTTTCTTAGCGTTCCTTACGATGGAAGAGGGGCATAAGATATTGTTTACTAGGTACACGATGACCTCAGCAGCGACATCTATTATTCCAGAGTTTATTGAGAAGTTGGAACTGTATGGAATAAGAGAACACTTCTCTGTATATAAAGACGAGATTGTAAATAAAGCCACAGGAAGCTCTATGATGTTCAAAGGGATAAGAACATCGTCTGGTAACCAAACAGCGGCTCTAAAGTCCTTGCAAGGCGTTACAACGTTCGTTGTGGATGAGGCTGAAGAGTTAGTCGACGAAGATACGTTTGACAAGATAGACCAGTCGGTTAGAGTCAAGGGTAAACAAAATAGGGTTATATTAATATTAAATCCTACAACGAAGAACCATTGGATATACGAGCGCTTCTTTGCTATGAACTTCGTTCAGGAGTCTACTAATACTTGGAAGAGTAATGTCACTTACATACACACTACATTCAAAGATAATATTGATAATCTATCAGAGTCATTCCTAGAGCAGCTTGACCAAATAAGAAGGAGGAGACCAGACAGATACAATCATCAGATTCTAGGAGGATGGTTAGATAAGGCAGAGGGTACTGTGTTTCAAAACTGGAGGGCTGGAGAGTTTAACGAGTACGCTGGTTCAACTGTATTCGGTCAGGATTTTGGTTTTGCAGCAGACCCCTCAACTCTTATAAAAATATCCGTAGACCCAGATAAAAGAATAATGTGGGTAAAAGAGATGTTTGTGAAGGCAGGTCTAAAGACACAAGAAATATCAAGACTTAATCAGAGATACGCTCAAGACAACTTGATTGTAGCAGACAACTCAGAACCTAGGATGTTGGCTGAGATGAAAGAAACTTACGGCATAAACATAAGACCGACAGTAAAGCGCGCAGGCTCTATACTTACAGGGATAGCGCTGATGCAAGACTACGATATAGTTGTAGACCCTAAGTCTGAGAATATAATCAGGGAGCTAAACAATTATGTATGGCATCACAGAAACGAAAAGCCAATAGATAAATGGAACCACACCATTGATGCTATTCGTTACGGACTCCAGTACCTTGACGCAAATTCCTCAAAGGGAGTTTATGTTATTCGATAACAAAAAAAGCGTGTGGGGTCTTACCAAAAAAGCGTGTAGGGTTCCAAAAAAAAGCGTGTAGGGTTCTAGGAAAATCCTCTCTTTTCTAGTAGGGTGTAACAAAAAAAGCGTGTAGGGTTCATATATATATAGCTTATTTAGAATCATTCTTGATTACGTTATTTAGAATGAATAAGGCTACACCCCAAAAACCCCCTTTCTGTTTCACGTGGAACACCTGAAAAAATATTCATAAATAGTTGTTTGGTATTACTTTTTTTTACTATATTTGTACAAACAAAACAAGAAATAATATGAACACATTTGAAACACTTTTTTGGAACAGCTACTCAGACGAGGAGCTACAAAGCATTGCCAGCGACAGCGGGCAGCTTGCAACTTACAGCCTCAAAGCTATGGAAGTATTAAACGAGCGAACTCTAACTAAAACAATAAAGTAATGGAAGCAACAGAAAAAAACACTTGGACTTCAGACCTTAGTGGCGAAGTTTATCCAAACGACATACAGCAAAGGACAACCTATTGCGGGCAAGTTGCAACCCTTGCGGAATTACAGGATACAAACTATGACTTTAGACATTCCGAAAGAGATGGCGAATGGTACTTTTACGAGGATTGCAGCTACTGCGGAGATATTGACGACTATGTACATATAGATGACGCGGTCTGGGTTGAATCCATGGACGAATACGTATTTTCTGAAAATGCAACCTATTGCGATGATTGCGATACATGGTACTACGACAGGGCGCATTCAAGCTGCCCGAATGAAGATTGTCCAAGCAACGAAAGACACGGAGGGGACGAGGGAATCCACCCATGGCATGAGAGCGACAGCCCAGACGATTTGAATAATGGCGTTTCGGTTTTTTCGATTGGTTTTGAAGTTGAGAAAGTACACTTTATAAACGATGAAGGAAACGAGGTTTCCAGCGTTGGCGACTACGTTGGCGCTTGTGAAATGTTCAAAGGTTATGAAACAGACTCCAGTTGTGGCGTTGAAGCG
>Ga0181389_1000971_pt1 | contig 11493 bp, 20 predicted proteins | sample 12SPOviralmetaG_FD_130121 | JGI IMG/M metagenome (GOLD analysis project Ga0181389, IMG submission 130121) | Marine viral communities from the oligotrophic San Pedro Time Series (SPOT) site, San Pedro Channel, CA, USA - 12 SPOT_SRF_2010-06-29 | ecosystem: Environmental > Aquatic > Marine > Strait...
CTATTAAATGCCAATTATAATAACTAGCACCCCAAAATTTTAAGGCATAAGGTAAAAGTTTTTTAGGTACTGCTAATCTTGAACTTGGAAATAAACCAGTAAGCTTACAATAAATTGCAGCTAACCTTTTTACTCTTTGTTTCATTTTATTATTTCCATACTTATAGCTGCCACAAGATTTACCATTAACTTCCATCTTAAATCTAAACTCACCTTTAAAATTTTTAAGATCAGGGTATCTTTCTTTAGCAGCAGTTAAAGCATGACGATCATTTTTAAAAGTGCCACCACAACCAGTAACTAATTTTTTTACTCTTTTATCGTTTTTGTTTTTTTCCCATTTATATTTTACAGGGTAGTTAGGAAAAAAATATAGGTTAGCTTGTGATGGTGCTTCTATAGTATAAGTTTCTTTTTTCATTATGATCTCCCTCCATAATAGTTTAACTCATTTTCTTTTTGCACTTCTTCCAACTCATCAATTGGAAGTTTTGGTTTTTTAATACTAGACAAATCTTTATCTCTCATTTTTTTTGCAAAAGCTGTAGATAAAGAAGTTCCATCTTTTTCATCTTGTTTATAAAGTTCATCGTATTTTTTGAACCAGTTTGTAGTCATTTTTCTCTCCTCTATTAGTTAAGTTATAACAATGTTATACTATACCTATAACAGTATTGCAAATAATCAATTGGTGTTATTTCCCTTATTTCCCAATCATTTTGTAATGGGTATTTCCAAAGTATAGCTAGCAAGGGTATAAAAAAGGTATAGAACGCAATGATTCTATTTATATTTTGGGCATAAAAAAAAAGCCGAAAAGAATCTTGCGATTCAATTCGGCTATATATATAAGCTTTTTCAGTTTGCCCTTGTAGCTCAGTTGGTAGAGCAATTGATTTGTAATCACTAATAACAATTAAATTAATCTTATTATTACTAGCAAATCTGCTACTTGGTATATTATTGGTATAGTTCACAATTGTTAGTTTTTATCTTTTCTCAGAATCAATACTATAACATCATTAATTCAGAGTCCAATTATACCTATACCAATTGATTCTGTACCCTCCCTAACCCTCTAGTAAAAACTAGAACTTTAAACTTCTAAACAAGTAGTTTAACCTATTCTGTAATTATTTATCTATTGTTGGTACAAGATTTAAAGCGTTAATAAGTTTTAACTCATCATCTTCTAAAAAATTCATTACCTTTTTACCACTATCAAGTGTAATTGTTCTAACTTTAAATTTATCACCTTTACGATATTTTTTAAAATTTTTTTTGTACCAATCACTATCTGCCATTTTTTTACCTCTTTTTACTTTTTGGTTTTTTAGCTGTCTTTGCAGCTCTTTTAAAATTAGCAGCAGTTGGAGCTCCTTTAGAACCTACTTTTCTCATTCGTTCACCGCTACCAGCTTTAATTCTTTTACGCTTTGCATGGATGTTAGCGTACAATCCTTTTTTTGCCATAGTTTATTTCTCCTTATTTAATTGTTTGTTATGGTCATCTTTTCTCATACAAAGATAATGAGCATGACCTTTGGGGTAAAAACTTACAAATGAATCTGTGCTAACGATACTGCCTGAGCAATACCTACACTTACCAACATCAGTTAAGATGTTAGTTTTCTTCCATAGTTTTTTGGACACTTAGCAGTTCCATTTTCTAAGAGCTTTGTTAATTCTTGAATTAGGATCTCTAGCAGTCTTGGCAGATGTAAGCTTACGTTTCATTCCTTTCATTCTGGAACAAAAGCTACTTCTTCTTTTAGCTGCCTTACTACCTTTTTTTAATTTACTTGGTTTAGTAGTAACTGGTGCTTTTAGATTGCCACCAGTAGCTCTATTATAGCTAGCTCTACCTTTTGCATTAAGTCCACCAGATTTAGATTTACCAGCTTTACGCTGCCATGCTGGAGTTGCCATTAAACCTCCTTAACAGTCTTGCATTGAAACTGTACATATAACTTATATTCATTTGTTTTTTGCGTACCTACATCTTCTGTATAAATCTGTGCTTTGTTATAGCCGGCCATCATACAATCGTACCAGGTGCTGTGTTGTGATGCTGTTTGTGGTGGTAAGCAATTTTGTTCTAAGGCAGAGCAAAATATTACCACTAATACAAATTTCATTCATTGTCTTTCTTATTAATTTTATGAAGTTGATCTTCTAAATCTGTTATTTTTTTATTAGCTTGATCTAAGTCTTGTTGTGAATGTTCAAGTTTCTGTAAGCATCTTTTGTTAGCAGAGTCCTTAGACTTACCAGCATCTTGTAGCTCAGCTACTTCTTGCTTTAAGATACGAACTTGTTCTTTATATTCGTTAATCAAATCTAGATTGTCAGACATTATTTCTTTTTAAATAAATCCATACCTGGCTTTAGACCATATATAGATCCAAAAATTCCAAGAACTAACCATTTATAAAATTCTGGAAAATTATTAAAATATTCAAAAAACAAATCTAATTTTTCTTTAGCCTGTGGATCTCCACTAAATACTGACCAACTTAAAACAACGATTGGCAAAACTACAATTATTAAAACCAGCTCATCTTTCCATCCTTGATTCTGATTATTCATTACAGCTTTCTTGTATTCAATCTGTCCATCTGCCATACGCTGTGCATGGTTCATCTCTGCAACAGACTCTAATTCTTTTGCTTTTCTTCTGTTTGCTGCAATACTCATTCCAGTTTTAATCATGCCTGGAACTAACTTAGATGCTAGACTTAACCACATTAGACCTCCTTTGCTGCTCTCATTTTACCGGCAAGCTTACCAGCTCTAGCTGGAGTTTGTTTTGCCCATAAACTGTCAAGCATTTGGAAACTAGCTTCACCATAATCTTTAGTGTCTAGTGCTTTCCACATATTCTTAAATTTAGATACGCCACCCTCACCTATTTGGTACACCATGTTAATAATAACTTCTTTAGCTGTATTATTAATTGGTCTATCACCTATAAGTCTTTCAGCAGCTTCTAGTGTTCTTTGAAAATCAGACTCAAATACTTTTTCACCCTCATCTTTAGTATATTCAATACCATGTTCATAATCATCATCAGGTGTAATTTTGTGTCCATAAAAAATAGTATCAAAACCCTCTGAGCATTGGTAAATCTTATTTACATAACCCTCACAAAGTTTAATTTCTTCTTTTACTTCTTCGTACATCAGTTTTCCTCTTTAGATTTTTTGTGAATACAATTCGGTAGTACCAAACCTTTGAATAAACTTTTCTGCAAAAACACTCTATTACTAAGATTATTTTCTCTAATACTCTCATATTCTACTCCTAACACCGGCAACCCTCACAGTTACAAAGTTCTTGGTCGAATTTATTTATGTGTAAATCGTCTTGGCAATGACAACCACAATGGCAAGATTTACATTTCTTTTTTCTTTTCTTAGGTTTTGGAAATATTATTTTATCTAAGTGATCTGCAAAAGAATCTAAATAACCAAATAATTTATAAATAATTTTATCTAACATTTTATTCTAAAATAAGTTTTTTAATTGAATAAGAGCCATCAATGTTTTTCTCTAGCTCTGCTTTTGATTTAATACATCTGTATTCAACATTAGTTCCAGTATTGCTACGATTGGCAACCCTCTTACCAGCTAGGCAAGTGCTTAAATCTGGTTGTAATCTTGCTTCATTAATTTGATTATTAACTAGCATTAATAAAGCTATAACTATTTGCTCCATTAATGACCTCCATTGGCTCTAACTTTGTCTTTTATAATTTCTAATTGATGTTTAATTTTTTCAATATCACTCATAGCGTATTTAATATTTACGTTGTTGTTTCTCATGAGCTCCATTTCTTTTTGCACAGACTCTACTTGGGAAGCTATATGTTCTAGCAACATAAATTGCTCTTGATCAGTAGGTAATTGTTCTGATTTTTTTAATAGATCAGCTTGAAATAATTCTCTACTTGTTTCAAGTGAGCCAATCCTATTTTCTAATTCAAAAAAACTTATTGTTGCAATTACTGCACCAGCTACAATCATCAAAAGATTTTTTGCTGGTAATTGTATTCCTGTATCTTCTGATAGTTTTAAATTTTTCATAATTCGTTACCATGATCCACCATTACAATTTTAATACCTAATTTCTTTTGCTTAGCAGATGGTGTACGCCAAATTTTTCTGCGGTACGATTTTACATTTTTGCGATATGTATTAGTTTTAATGTCAAGCAATTTAACTTTGCCATCAGGCGAAACTGCAACTAAATCAAATGGACATTGTGGATCACAAGCTTTGGCCACCCAATAACCTTGTTTAGTTAAATTAACTATTTCTTGGTACTCACCAATTGTGCCTTTGATATTTGTTGTTAGCTTAGTAGATTTACTATTAGGCTTATCAAGGAACTTAGGCTTACTAGACCTACTGCCCATAAAAGTTTATAAACATTGTCCACCTTAATATCTAAGTGAGCTAAATGATTATCCTTTATTACTGAAATCTTGTTGTGTATGAGTTTGATTTCACCTTGTAATTTTATAATCTGTTCTGAATTTTTTTGTGATTGATTAGGCATTACTCTACTTCTTCTGTGCCAATAGTTAAAGCTCTTATTAAACTTACAGCTTTGTTTTTATTTTTCCAATTTTCAGCTAAATTAATAAAAGCATTAATACCATCTTTACTTACTAAAGCCTCTGCAATTTCTTGTGATGATTTACTATATGCTCTTTCGCCAAACCATTTTTTAATACCAGTTAATGCAAAACCCTCTAATACATCCAATGGTGTTTTACTTAATTGTTCTTTAGCACCTATGTTTGTAGCAGTTGTGGAACCTACTTTACCACCAGCTCCACTAGCTTTTAATACATTGGCAAAAGATGTTACTGCATTTTTAACATCAGATTTTTTAACATTTTTATTTGTTGTCAAAGCTAATTGATACATGACCTCAGTAAAGTTTTCTTTGTTTCTAGGTGTTTTTAAAATTGCATTATAAAAATTGTTACCAGTATTTAAACCTCTATTCATATTATCAATAGCAGCTTTGTTAAAAGCATTGTTAAAGAAATCACTTGCTATATTTTCCCAAGCTCCCTCAACACCACTTTTATTTACAGCTGTAGCTAACTTTTGTATATCTGTTGGTCTTACATTTGGTGATGTAATATATTTATAAATATTTGCATTTGTTTTAGAGCTTTCAATCCATCTACCTTTTTTAAGATCGTTAAAGAGTTCTGTTACTGAACCTTTACTTAATGGTTTTTCAAAAGTTTCAGAAAATACTCTGTATTTTTTATTAGCACTAACCCAATCATCATTAGTAACTAATAATTTTTTAATTACATCTTTAGCTTCTTCGTAACTTTTAGCAGCTGTAAAGTTTTCACCTTTTGCAGATTGTATTCCACCATCCCTTAAATCTTGGTAAATTTTATTTATGACAGATCCTTTACCATCTGATTTACCAATAGCATTTGCTTGTCTTGTTAAATACTTAGCAATATCATCAGGTGCATTTTCAGCAACTTTTAATAATTCTATTTTAATATTATCTACAGATTGTGAGTCAAAGAAACTTTTATTAAATTTTTCTCCACCAGATTTAAGCCACATTTTTGATCTTTGTTGATCTAGTTGTAAAGCTACTTTTTTAATTTGTTCATTAATACTACTACTTGTAATCATACCAGAGTCAGGCAACAAACCATTTGCTTTACCCCAGTTAGTAATATAATTTTTTAATTGTTGTGGTCTGTTTTTCCAATGAGAATCTAATACTTTATTACCTATAAGGTTTGCATTTGTAGAGCCCTCTAATTTTAATATAGATGCAGATTCTGTTGCTTCACCAGTAGTAATATCAAGACCATATTTTTTTGCGTCTTTTTGTATTTTTTTTGCATTGTTAATTGTTTTTTGGTCTGGCAAAACATTCTCAATTACGCCAGCTAGATTACCTTTTTTAAGTGCAAGTAAATCTAATATAACATTACTAGCAACACCAACACCAGTACCTATACCCTCACTTTGTAAAGTTTGTGTAGCAGTTTCATCTATTAAACCACTTGTAGCACCAGTACTCATTAAAACAGTTTTAGCTCTTGGTGCTTTAGCTAATAATCCATAAGGCATATATTCAGCAGCAGTACCAGCATATTGACCAACAGTTGTTTTTGCCTCATAGTTTGCAGCATCACCTAAAAAATTGTCGTTAATATATTTACCTGGTCTAAACTCAGCTATATTTACTGGTAATTTACTTTTTTCAATAATATCATTTTGATCTGCTTCTGACATACCAGATGCAGTAGCCATTTTTTTAAAGACAATATCTTTACCAGTATCAACAGCATCTAAAAGCATAAAGGGTAAATCTAATATTTGTACCGCACTACCAACAAATTTATTTGATGCAGTTAAAAGTGGATCTAAAGATTGCTCAATAATAGATATATCTTGGTTTTCTACTTTTTCTGTATCTATAGTTTTATCATCTGTTGGTAAAAGTTTTTCTACTTCTTTTTCAACGTCAATAGTTTTATAATAATTACTTAAAAAATCTGACATTATAAACTACCTCCAGTTTTACCAGCTATATATTTTTGTAAAATTTCTTCCCAGTTTTGATTAGGGAACTGTATGTTCATTAATTGTATTGCTTGTTCTGGTTTGTAATTATAATCAACTTTATAAGAAATAAATAATTCATTTAAGTATTCACCACTTGGTTTTATTTTATTTTTTAGATATTTACCAAAACCCTCAGAATAAACTTTTTCGCCTTTATCATTTATTTTATAAACTGTACCACCTGACTCTTTAAATGCTTTAGCTTTTTCTAATAGCTCTGTTTGTATTCTAATTTGATTTTTCATCTTAGCTTTGTAGGTAGTTTGTGTATCTTTAGAACTAGGTATAGATGCTTCTAACCATGCAATTTCTTTTTCACCAGCAGCAACACCAGTAATTTCTTTTCTGTATTGGTTAAAGTATTGTAGGTTATTTTGATCCCATGTACTGTAGCTTCTTAAATATGCAGCATCATCTTGATTTAATGGTACATTGGCTTTATCAAGTAATAAAAGTTTTTGATACCTAATTTTACCACCAACAGTTAAAAACTCATCTTTAAACATAGCTTGAGTAGCTTGTAACTGACCTAAAAGTTTATCTGCACCTTGCAGTTCTTTTTCAACTTTTGTTTTAGTACCCTTACTTAAACCACTAACATCTGTTGATGTTACATTTTGTTTAAACTCTGTATAGTTTTCTTTTAGTAATTGTTCTAAAGTATTTTGATCATTAGGATTAGATAAATTTAAACTTCTTATATCTTTACCATCAGGTGATTTTAAAGTTACTAAATTAGGCTTTTGTGGTTTTTGAAACTTTTTATTTTTTATGTATTCTAGTGGAAATGCTTTAAATAAAGCTTTATCTTGTTCTGGAACTTGACTAGCAAATTGTTTTCTAAACTTTCTTTTTTCTTCTTCTTCCTCCATAGCTTTAAACATAGAAGCTGTTTTCATACCTTGTTGAATCATTGGAAGTGCTGCACCAGGATTTTGACCTGATAGACCAGCAGTTAATAAACCAATACCCCCTAATACTTCTGGTGAGTATAGTAAGCCTTTAAAAGGTGAGTCCGCCATTATAATAGTCCTTGTTCTTTTAGATAGTTGTAATAGATATTGCTTGATGACATATTTGCATTGTAGCCAAACTGACTAGCATTAGTTGTCATGTTTAATGTTTTAGCTAAATCTGCTTTTGCTTGATCATAGCTATTCATAAAATTTTGTGAAATACCTAAATTGTTAGAATTGTTTGCAAAATATTGATTAACCATAGAGTCTTGTGGTTGTGTACCACCAATTATAAAAGGTAATTGATTTTGTACTTCATTATAAATTGACTCTGCTTCGCTTTCAGAAATGTTTTCATTAATACTCCCATCTGAATTAAATATTCTACCTAACCAACCACCACCATCTACTGGTTGTCCACTACCCATTCCATCAGCAGTATAACCGCCATAATATCCTGTACCATAATCAGTGGTAGCATTTTGTTTAATTGTATTTCCAGCAGCTACCAAAAATCTTAATGTTGGTGGTAGTCCAGGATTAGTAGCGTAAGTGTCTTTCCAGTTTTCATTAAAACTTAAATTTACAGTTCCCTCATTACCAGCATAAAAAGAATAATTAACATCTTCTGTTCCTTTTAATTTATTCATTTCATTTTGATAAGCTTGCTTATCTTCTTTAGACCAATCATTGTAATTAGATTGATCTAAGTCACCTAAAGCTTTATTAGATTCTTTAATAGCTTTTTGTGTAGCTTTATAATGGTCTAAATCAGGTGCTAAGTATTCATCCTCAGCATCAACATTTCCAGTAACAATACCAGCTGTATCATAGCTACTTGTAGGAACAGTAACATTATTATTGTTATTGTTGTTGTTATTATTATTGTTATTGTTGTTGTTATTATTGTTGTTACCACTTGGATTATTTTCTCCACTTGAAAAATTTGATCCACCAGTAGAAGCCATCCCTGTTGAACCACCATCATAAGAGCCTGTACCTGAACTACCATATTGACCCTCTGGTGGATATGCAAAGATACCAGATGGTGTGGGAGTTTTAACTCCACCAGCATCTACTAACATATCTCTTTCACCAGGAGTTATGTAAGCAAGAAAGTGATTTTCTGGTGCTTCATCATTTAATAGTCCAGCAAATTTTTTTAAATCATTCATTAAAATATAATTCCAAGAACACTAAGTATTAATAATAACATGATGTACTTTGAGGTTTTTCTATCTATATCAACTTCAATATCAAAAATTATTTTTTTAAATTTATCCATTATAATAACCCTCCTAAAAATCCTAGACCGCCACCGATAGCAGCACCGATACCACCAAATTTACTTCCGATTAATGCACCACCCATAGCAGTTGTTATAGGATTAGATGATGTTTGTGTTTGTGATGTTTGTACTGGTAAGCCAGTTGCTATAGGATTTACGATACCACTATATTGTTGTAGTGCAGCAAAAGGAGCTAAGTTTTTTTGTCTTTCAATATTTTCTAATTGAGCTCCAGTTTGTACTAAACTTGGTGTAGCACTAGCAATACCTAATTGTCTTTGACGTTCTCTTTCGTACTGCTCAAACGCCATTGGTAAAGCTGCATCTGTTATACCGGCAATTATTTGTTGTTGATTCATTGCTGATCCTGGCGTTCTCCCAGCACCGCTAAACTCTGTATTAATAGCTGTTGCTACATCTGCTCCAGCACCTTGTAGTAAAGGTGATAAAAAAGGATTTAGATATTTACCTGATAATGTATCTGCTAATTGTTGTTGTGCAGCAGAACCCATTAATTCTTGGCCAGCAAGACCAGAAATTGTTTGTTGTGATGGGGCTACATACCCAGCTGCTTTTACACCTTGTCCATATAGATTACCAGCTTCTGATAGTATTTGATTAAGAGCTGGCTCTGCTGGTTTGTATGGATTGACACTTTGTACTTGTGTTCCACCACCTGAGTTTCCGCCAAATGACATTATTCATTCTCCTTTATTAATTGTTTTTCAAGAACTACATGAGTTCTTTTATAGTCATGGTTTTTCATTATTTTATCCCAACCTGGTCTAGCAAGTAATTCCATGCAATCACATTTGTTTTTAATGGCAAAGTTTTCTAGTTCTTTAACTAGGTGTTGCCATTTTTGTCTGTGTCTGCCTGTAACAATAAATATATTGCAAGACCGCTTTAATTTTCTTTGGATTATTTCTGTAACTACAACACCATAATATTTATCGGTTGTTGTTTGTTTAGTTTTATCCCAAAGCACCCAAAGCTGAAATTTCTTCTGTCTTAATTGCTCTAATACAAAATCACTATCAGTATAATTACCTGAGTATGATAAGGCTTGTGCAATATCTTTTTTAACTAAATTCCAAACATTATCTAAATCAGATAATGGTATTTCTACTATATTCATTAAGTAATAACTAAATAACTAATACCTATGTGAACACTATCTGTTGAGCTTATTGTTGCTTTAAGTGCATCTGAGTTTTCTAAAACTAAAGGTACACTTAATAACTCCTCTGAATTATTTGCTGTAAGTGATTTTGTGTTAAATATTGTGTATTCTGTACTAGAACTATTATCTGCTACATCCATTGAAACTGTTGGTGTGCTACCAGTATTATTAGTAACTCTGATAGATTTTATAATTATTGTTTCGGTGCTAGCAGCTGTTAGTAGTGTAGTTTCTGATGCTGTTGCTAAAGCTACACCTTTAAATTTATAACTATTTGCCATCTTTTTCTTTTGGTAGATAACTTAATAAATGCTGCAATTTAGAATAATTTTTTTCTTTTTTTTCTAATTGTTCATCTATCTCTTTATTTATATTTGTGTGGTCAGGTATTATGACAGGATTTGTAAGAAGTAGTTTTATATTTTCATCTGCTTCTAAAATCTTAGACTCATAATCCTTACGCAAGGATTCTATTCTGTTACTCATGACTTAGGATGTTTTACTTTAACTGCTTTTATAGCTTCGTAAAAATCAAAATATTTAGTTTTAAGTTCTGGATCTTTATCTATTGAGTGCCATAGCATATCTAGTTGATCTCCAATGCTAGGATAAACTCTATCTCTTTGATATTGTTTAGCATCATACTCTGCTTGTAACTCTACCATTTTAGCTTCTATGTCAGCTTTAGGTATTGGTGTTGTTCCATTTAACCATGTAATATTATCTAAACTATTACCTCCAATACAAAATTCTGCATTAGGATTTATTTTTTTAATTGCTTTATTTATATTGTTCATTATCCAGCTACCTCATATAAAATACATGAACTATTTCTATCTCCATAATTTACTGATGTACTAGCACTTGCATTAACAGATGCAATTGTAAATTTTACAGTAATTGCAGATGTAGTTGATGGTGAAATTAAATATTGAAAAACTAAATTATTCAAATAAGAAAGTCCATGATTACCATAATCATACGCAGCATAATGTTGTCTATTATTTAAACTTGAATATGAACCAGAACCTATTTTATAAAGAATATTTACATAACTTCTAAAATCAGCAGCATTATAAATACTACTTTGTAAACTTAAATTAGCAGATATAATTATTTTTGAAGATGTAGAACTTGGTGTGATTGTAGGTTCCCAAGTAACACCACTTGAAGATGCAACATCAGTATCAGTTGTTGATGTAATATCTGTTGCATAACTATTATCAGAATTAACAACTTGCAAAACCTTACCACCTACACCTGCTGGTAAAGCAGTTATCGCAGATATTGTATTATTGTTTGGTTTAATTATTGCCATCTATACTCCTATCAATGCTTGGATTTCTTCATCTGTTAATCCCAAGTCTTTTAATTTTTGTTTGCCAGAGGCTTTTTTAGTTTCTGCGTTTTTTTTATCAATTTTTCTTTTTTCTATTATTTTA
>Ga0181389_1000973_pt1 | contig 11477 bp, 12 predicted proteins | sample 12SPOviralmetaG_FD_130121 | JGI IMG/M metagenome (GOLD analysis project Ga0181389, IMG submission 130121) | Marine viral communities from the oligotrophic San Pedro Time Series (SPOT) site, San Pedro Channel, CA, USA - 12 SPOT_SRF_2010-06-29 | ecosystem: Environmental > Aquatic > Marine > Strait...
CGTGAGTTGGTTCGACAGCGTGGTAACAGTACTTATCAGGGCGACAAGTTAGCCGAAATGGCGAGACAGGGTCTGCCCGAGTTTATCACTGAGATAACAGAGCTAAACGTTAAGCTGGCAGATGAAGGTAAGCCTACTGTCGACATACGCATACAAGGCAAGTCGATCTTTGATATCACTAGCCAAGACTTGTTAGGCCCAATAGGCGACGTTGTGGCGGCAAGAGCAGACGGTGCCGATGTACAGCTCCGTGATGTGCTAGGCGCTAGAGGTCAGATGGGAGACTCGCGCGTTGAGACAACCGTAGAACAGACCGCCAGTGGCGCTCGGGTTAGAAACACAGTTGCCACGGATCGCAAGTCAGATAATTTCGTTAGCGTAGAATTTACGGATTCGTTCGGAGATCAGTATTCTGTCCGCCGCGAAAACAACCGTCCTGACGGTAAGCCACTTACACTCGAGACTGCAAAGAAAGAGATGGCTCGCCTCGAGCGAGATGGTTTCAAACCGGAATTGCGTCTCACGCCTAAGAACAGCGCTTTTGTTGTGACTGCAACGCGACGTGTATCGCGCGGGGATGCCGTAAACGCTCCGACGCTTCGCGAGCGTGACCCGCAGCCTTCCGAACTCGGTTCCAACTTAGCGGGAGCACCTCAGCCCGCTAGCCAAGCTAGAGTTGCGCAGATAATCACAGCTAAACAGACTCAAACCACCAGAGCAAAAGCTGTTGATGAGGCCGCAGCACGTGATCAATTTACTGAAGTAGAAAACGTAGAAGAGTACTTCTACAGCGCCGAAGAAGCTGATGCTTACGCAACTAGGCTGCGCGACACAGAAGGCTTCGATAACGTCACTGTCAAAGACCCTGTCGTAAACGAAGGCGCTAACCGAGACACGGAGCAAGGTCTTGGCGATGAAGTAGCAGGCATGAGTGCGTCGAACTACAACAAAGACGGTTTTGATGCTGCTGACCCAGACCTGCCAAAGACACGATTGAACCTGGAGATGAACCCACGACGCGACGTTGATCGCAGCTTGGGCGGGAAGAACAGGCAAACGTATGGACGCCAGACTTATCGCGGCGCTGAATACCCCTTTGGTAGCTTGGGTACGATATCGACTGAGTTTGTGACTAAGACGATCGCTAAGATTAAGCCTAAGAAGCCCGTAATCGTTATGGGTCTTTCGCAACTTAAAAAACTTACTCCTGCCGAAATTGCAGCGCAGTTTAACGATCCGCAAGTCGCCGCTATGATTATGAACGTTGCAGCTGAGTTAGCGAGCAACAACGATAAACGCGGGGAGTATATTGGTTTTACTAACGCACACGTTGCCTTGGTTGATGATATTAGTGTAGCTAATGACTTGCAGACTGCTTTGATCTCTGCCCACGAAGCGCTGGGGCATGTCCTGTTTAATGAGGAGATTGAAGGCACACTAGCTAACCCTGCTTTGAGGAAGAGGCTTGAACGCGACTTTGAGAAAGCGCGCACGGCTCCAGATGCACCTGCTCAGTATCAAACTGAATACGGGTTCGAAGAATGGTTTGCGGATCAGACTGCAATCACAGCTAAGAACATATATATCAGAGATCAGAAGCAGCCTAATGGTATTGTCGGCAGAACCTTTGCGAAGATAGCTGAGAAGCTAAAGGCAATGTGGCAGTCTCTGTCTGCTGAGTTCAAACGCCGATTTGGTAAAGACTCCTACTCAAAGAGCTTTGATGACTACATAGAAAACACCATCATTAAAGAACGAGCACATTTGCGAGAAGAGGCTGGTAAGGCGTCAAGAGAAGTAGCTTACAGCAAAAAATCGCTTGTTCGGGCGATGGAAGAGGCCGCTCAGAAAGAAGAGTTGGCAATTAACTCGATCAAGCGTAATTTTGCGCAGCACGTTGATGGATCTGCGGCAGGGCACACGCTGCTGAAGTTGGTTCTCCCTGAAGACAACATCCTTCGTGGTATTAGCCCTGTGATCGCTGACATGATGTACGTACGTGCTAACTCGAAGTCGAGCGGCAATAATCAGTTTGGCTACCTAAAATCCAAAGATCATGCGCGCGGTCAGATATACAAGCAGTTGGAGGATATGCTGGGTACTGACTGGGATACTAAGGAGATTAAAGACGCGTTTGAACTCGCAGGAAACAAAGATAACAAGACTGCCGATCTCGACGGTAAAGCCAGAGAGATACGTGACTGGTTGAGTAACTTGCATGACAACTACATTTCAAAGACTCCAGGCAATGCGATACAAAAACGTAAGGACTACTTCCCAATTGCTCTAGCTATATCTGAGATATTTAATGACCCAGAAACATTTACCCAGGTCGCTATGAAGTACAACCCGACTATGACGGAAACGGAAGTTCGAAAAATAGTCAAAGGTTTGGTAGCTCGTCAGCAGTCGATTCTTGCCGACGATGAAATTTCTGTAGATGCGACAGATCCGCAGAAAGTCGTCGAAAAAGCCAGGGTGTTAACTGAGAACATTCCTGATAGCGAACTAGCCCCATTCCTTGAGGCGCCTGACGTAGCGTTGATGAAGTATATCCGTCACGTTTTAGTCCGAAGTGAATGGAAGCGCAACACACACGACGCCGATGGTAATGACCTACTGGCAGCGGAGATGGCGAAGCTGTCAAAAGAAAAGCAAGAAGAAGTCACTGCGACGCTGGAGCGTTTTCTTGGTTATACCGACAAGCCGCTAAACCCAAGACTCTCTAAGGCTATGTCTTGGATGCAGCTATTTAACTGGGTCACATTACTCCCTCTCGCCACTATTGGGTCAATACCAGAGTTTGGCGGTGCTATCGTTAACACTAAAGAGTTCAACGGTTTTGGCATGGCTAAGAACGCCATACTTTCGCGTATCCAGAACTCCGAGCAAGCTATTGAGCTGGCCAGAACGCTAGGTGTTACTCACAGCACAGTGATGGGTAACTTAGGGCTGACCGAAGCCGACGCGGAGTATCTAGACCCCACTGTAAGAAAGTGGTCTGATAAGTTTTTCTCTGTTATCGGGCTGGATTTTTTTACGCGTTACACTAGGGAGTTTTCTTCTGTTATGGGCGTAGAATTCCTGGTAACGCATGCATATAACAAAGCAGGTAACGAACGTTCAGAGCGCTACTTGACGGATCACGGCGTTACAGCAGAGCAGATTAAATCGTGGCACGCACGTCAGCAGGATGGCGGGCACTATACATTCGACGGTGAAGATGGCGCCGCTGTTATGGCAGGACTGCAGCGTTTTGTTGATAACTCAATGTTGAAGCCAAATGCTGCTGAGCGTACTAGCTGGGGTAACGACCCGAAGTACCAGCTTATCTGGGCGCTAAAGTCATACCTATTCTCATTCGGTAAAGTAATCCTTGGCGGTATGAAGCGCGAGATGAGTGCTCGGGTCGCAGAGGGCAAAACCACTTATGAGCAGATGAGCAGTGTAGCTATGATGGGGTTGTTAACTGCTGCACCATTTATGGCGCTCGCGGCTCTGTCCCTTGAGCTGAGAGAACTAGCCAAAGCCATGATCGCCGGAGTGTTACCAGGCGTTGACCCTAATGGGCGTTACTTTCGGAGCGACCGAATGGACAGCATGACATATATCGGTGAGCTGTTTGATCGCGGCGGAATGGCAGGGCCCTTTTCTATTTTTGGCATGGCGTTTAAAAGCGCAGAGTGGGGTGAGGCCCAGGGTCTTGGCGGCGGCGGTCAGCTCTTGAAAGGACTTTCTGCTCTTGCAGGGCCGACAGCTGGATTCTTCGTTGATGATCTTGCTCTTGGTCTTTATCAGGGTAAGGGCTGGGATGTCGTTCCAGCGAGAATAATCCCAGGCTACGCTTTGGTACTTTAACTATGTCCCCGAAGAAATTAGAGCCAGAGTCGAAGTACGCAGCTTTTGATTTAGATCATGACGGTATTGTGACCGATGAGGAGATCCATATGCACCAGGAAATGGTGGAATTAAACCTTCGCGAAGAGAAGGCGCAAACACAGAAACAAATGGCTTGGGTGGCAATGGTGAGTATGTGCGTTTATGCGCTGCTACCTATATTCCCTTTTATCCCTGAAGACAGGTTGGCGACACTAGCCTCTCTTTCAGACATGTTGTTCTTATCACAGGCGTCTGTGGTAGGGCTCTACTTTGGCGCAACCGCTTACATGGCGCGAGGAAAGTAAAATGTTACAAGCTTTAATTGGCCCAGTCTCTGGCCTGCTCGATAAGTTTATTGAAGATAAAGACACCAAAAACGCCTTGGCACATGAGATTGCCACCATGTCCGAGCGCCATGCTCAAGAACTCGCTAAGGGGCAGTTGGAGGTCAATAAGGTCGAAGCGGCCTCAAAATCAATGTTTGTTGCTGGCTGGCGCCCAGCAGTGGGCTGGGTGACTGTTATTGGCATGGCCTCGAACTACATCCTGATCCCGATGGGGAATTTTGGTTTGGCGCTTGCAGGCAGTGATATAACCATCCCATTGCTTCAGATGTCTGAAATGATGCCTGTGCTATTAGGTATGCTTGGGCTGGGCACCATGCGCTCCGTGGAAAAGATTAAAAAAGTGAGCCGTGAAAAATGACCGACCCAGAAACAAATCGGCGGTTTGATCGTCTTGAAATAAAAATCGACAAGTTGACCGAAGTGCTGACTAACGTAGCACGCGTCGAAGAAAAACTGGTTGGCACCGATGCACGATTAAAGCGTCATGAGTTTCGCCTCGATGAGGGTGAAAAGAAGCTGGAAGAGGTAGCCGATCTAGCTACTAAGAATGCGTCTGCTGCGAAGTTTGGCACAGCAGTAATAGCGTCGTTCTGGACTGCGCTACTTGGCTATATAGCTTACTTCTTTAGAGATTAATTATGTTTAAGTACTTTAAGTTAGAAGATTTTACATGCAGCGAGACAGGTGAGAATGACATATCTCCTGAGTTCGTGCATAGGCTCGATGAACTACGCGAAGCGTGTGGCATCCCGTTCTATATTACAAGCGGTTTTCGCTCGAAAGAGCATAGCGCCGAGAAGAAGAAGGCGGAACCAGGCACCCATGCGCGCGGAATCGCCGCTGATATAGCAGTGCAGGGTGGGGTACAGCGTATGTTAGTAGTTCAAAAGGCGCTTGAGTTAGGTTTCGGGGGCGTGGGTGTTGCTAAAGGGTTTGTACACGTCGACATCCGAGACACTACACCAGTGCTTTGGTGTTATTAATTCGTTGTATATTATTAGTAAGACTAATATAATTGGATAATCTATAGGTACAAAAGATGGCATATTCGGAGACTCTTAACCTAGTAACAGGCGACACGCTGCCCGAGCTGACCTTCACATTGAGGGACAGTAACACCGCAGCGTCCGGCCAAACGCTAGACCCGAACAATAGCAGCACATGGGCTCCGATCGACGTTTCAGGCGCGACCGTCAAGTTGCGGTTGCGCGCGTTGGGAAGCTCAACAGTTAAAAGCACCCTGGTCTGCACAGTGACAAACGGAAGTGGCGGCGTTGTAGCCACCGATTTCCCTGCGGGGACACTTGATACAGCTGGCACTTTTGAGGGTGAGATTGAGATAACCTTCGCGACCGGCGGCATACAGACAGTATTCGATTTAATTAAGTTCAAGGTGCGGAGCGACTTTGACTAATGGCTAAGTCTGATGCGACTTATGTCTACGTAACGGTCGGAACAGCCTACAAGCTGCTTCGTGCCAACGCGAGTATGACCGACGTCAACGCTTCGACATCCTACCAAGAACTCGTAGCGGCTGGAATCAGACTTGATCCTGACACTAAGAACAGGTATTTCCGCAACGAGCCGTTTTCGTTATCAGAGATTTTGGCTAAGAGCTTTGGTACAGGGCTGAGTGATTCGTCAGTTATTAGCGACCTGCCAGTTTTAGCTTTTGGTACTGGTCATTCTGATGCAGCTTCGCTAGCAGATGTGTTTGCCCAAGCAACTACTTTTAACCGTACTTTCGCTGACGCAATTACGCTCGATGATTTTACTGATGTCGACGCAATTACAAAGGACACTACAGCTGCCAAAACAAATATTATTGGTTTCGGAGATGTTCATTCCTTCGGTACTAACAAGCCAGTATTAGAAGCAGTCACTGTTTCCGAACTGTCTTCTTTTGGTTTTGAAAAGTCTGAGACGGACAGCGTTGGTATTAGCGAAGCGTTTCAGAAAGTCGCGACGTTCTCGAGACAGCTCGATGAAAACATACCGCTGACCGATGCGCCGACGCGCAGTCTGCAAAAGCCGTTTTCCGATGGGACCGTATTATCTGAAGCGTTTCAAAAGGATGTTGCATTTGCAAGAACGTTTAACGAAGCAGTTAGTTTTTCTGAGCAAACCGTTGCCGCTATGGAGCGTCAGTTTAGTGAAGCAGCGACTATTACAGAAAGTATAAGCATACAGGTGGCGTCTCTTGCGTCATCCGTACTTAACGCAGGCGCTCTTAATACAGTGCCGTTTAATAACTAGGAGCACACCTAATGTTACAAGACGATTTTAAAATGACTGGACGCTTGTCGATAGCTATTAACGACGAAGTTGTTCAAGAGGTCAAGAACCTCGTTGTCACAAGCGGAAAAAGCTTCGTCGCCAGTCGTATGAAAGACGCTACTGCTGGTGCAATGAGCCACATGGCAGTCGGTACAGGTTCGAGCGCAGCTGCAGCAGGTAATACTGCTCTTGGTTCTGAAGTTGACCGTAATGCACTGGCCTCGACCACCGTAACAGGTACTGACATTGCATACGTGGCTACATTTGCCGCCGGTGAAGGCACAGGCGCATTGACTGAAGCAGGTTTATTCAATGCTGGTTCTTCGGGCACCATGCTTTGCCGCACTGTATTCGCAGTTGTGAACAAAGGCGTAGCAGACTCGATGACTATTACGTGGACAGTAACTGTTAGCTAATCTGAGGTAAAGGTATGGCGGTTGTTTTTAGTAACAATGCAGCGTCTACATTACAGTCGGGAATAACTTCTTCGGCGACAAGCGCAACGTTACTTAGTGGCGCTAGCTTCCCATCGCTTTCGGGTTCGGACTACACATACGTAACTCTTGAAGATGTGAACGGCCAACGAGAGATCGTTAAGGCCACAGCGCGCAGTGGTAACACCCTCACTATTGTACGGGCACAGGACGGTACGTCCGCGCGCGCATTTATTGCGGGCGATAAGTGTGAGCTGCGCCTGACTGCGGTGCTACTTAATGAAGTAGCGCAACAAGCTGATACCGATACCAATACAACTTACACAGCTGGTACTGGCCTGTCGCTGACTGGGACTCAGTTCGCAAACACAGCTCCTGACCAGACCGTCTCGCTGACAGGCGCGGGTGCTGCCACTATAACTGGTACATATCCTAACTTTACGATTACCACTACTGATACCAATACAACTTACAGTATCCAAGACGGGCAGCTTTCGCAGAACAACTTTACAAATGCGGATCACACTAAGCTAAATGCTATCGAGGCGAACGCTACTGCTGACCAGACTGATGCAGAGATTCGAGCCGCTGTAGAAGCAGCTACTGACTCAAATGTTTTTACTGATGCGGATCACACTAAGTTAAATGGTATTGCTAATAATGCTAATAACTACGTGCTGCCATTTACCGATAACTCGTCGAACTGGAACGTAGCGTTTGGCTGGGGTAATCACGGCGCAGCAGGCTACCTGACGTCGCACCAGTCACTTAGCGGCCTTGCTTCAGAAAGTTATGTTAATACACAAGTTAGCAACCTTGTTGATTCAGCCCCAGGTACTTTGAATACGTTGAATGAGCTGGCTGCTGCGTTAGGAGATGACGCTAGCTTCAGTACTACCGTAACTAACAGTATTGCGGCGAAGCTCCCGTTAGCTGGCGGTACACTGACGGGCAATTTAACAGTTAACTCGACGGGCTTTATTAAACTACCTGTCGGTACGACTGCCCAGCGTTCTTCATCCCCTGCAAAAGGGATGATTCGTTTTAACTCTACGACGGACAAGTTAGAACAGTACAGCACCGCATGGGTCGACGTAGGAAGTGCTGCTGACCTCAAGCTAAACAGCTTCACAGGTAATGGCTCAACCACTGCTTACACGCTTTCATCAAGCCCTGCTGAAGAAAACACGCTAGTCTACATCGATGGTGTCTACCAAAACAAGACTGGCTATGCCATTGTAGATAATGTCCTTACGTTCTCAGAGGCCCCAGCAACCAGTGCCGCTATTGAAATTACAGCAGCTACTATTGCTCCTGTAGAAGCATCTACTGAGTTTAAGTTAAATCAGTTCACAGGTAACGGCTCTACAACAGCATTTACGTTATCTGCACAGTCGCCAGAGAATAACACCAACGTCTACATTAGTGGTGTATATCAGAGCAAGTCCAACTACTCTGTCTCAGGCACAACGCTTACCTTTAGCACCGCACCGCCAAATGGTGCAGCAATAGAGGTAATGGCGGCACACGCTGTTGTTGTGTCCGTCAGTACGCCTGATGACAACACAGTGACTACGGCAAAGATAGCTGATGGCTCAATAACTTCTGCCAAGCTAGGTGCGGGTGTGGGCGGAGCATTCAATGACTTTGCTATCAAGACTGGAGCTTATACCGCAGTTACCCGTGACCAGCTTATTGTTAACTCAAGTAGTGCAGTGACAATTACTCTTCCTGCAAGCCCTAGTGCGGGTAACGTAGTTTTCATCAAGAACGCTGGCACAGGCACAGTAACCGTGGGTCGCAATGGCTCAAACATAAACAGTACAGCAGATGATGGTTCACTGGCGGCAGACGCTGGTGCAACTCTGGTGTACGTTGACGCAACGATTGGTTGGAAGGAGCTTTAGATGGCGGTTACATTAGGTGGGGCTGGTGGCGGCTCTGAGGTCAATGACAACAAGGTTATCAACAGCTTTGATTCTTTAATAACCACCGCGTCAGGTGAGAAGTGGTTGCAATCTGGGACATTAAACTCTGATACAACAACCTACGCAGACGCTACGTCTCTTACGACCGGTGCTACTTATGCAAACACTAACTGGTCTATCGCGTCCCAGATGACTCACCCTTCTGGGATTACTTGGGACGGCAGCTTTTTCTGGGTGTGCGATAGATTGAACACAAATGCGATTTTTAAATACAACGCAGCGGGTGTATATCAAAGCGTCAATTTTACTACGACTGACAGTGAAAACATGGGAGTTTTTTGGGACGGTTCTTACTTTTATGTGGCAGGCTCTAATGCAGGGGTTGTCCACAGATACAACTCAAGTGGTGCCAAAGACACTTCATGGGCAATAACAGGTTTAAGCGGCATTGTTGGCGTAGCAAAAATAGGGAGTGTTGTGTATGCCTTTGTTCAGTCATTTGGCGGTGCTTCTGATGTTGTGAAGCCTTATTCGTTGACCTCAAGTGGAGGAACGCTAGGCACAACTTTCAGTACAAATTCTCAAACAGGTGGTCAACTGCAAGACTTGAGTACAGATGGTACATTTTTATACGCCACTGTAACAACTGGAGTAGTTTTTCAATACACCACTTCAGGAGATTACACAGGTGTGACTTTTAGCGTTAATCCATTGTCTAGTTCTGCAACTTCTTTTGGTGGGATTGCCTTCAAAGGTACAGAGTTGTACTCCACAAACGAGACTGATGACAAAGTTTTTAAATTCAACGTAACAGAATCTGTAGGCTTAATTACAAAAGTTAGTACGGATGGCGGCACTATCTACACGAGGATTTTATAATGAGTACCTTCAAATACGAGCCTTATGTATGTCCTGTGCTGTCATCCTATACTTGGCGCAACGCAGAACTTTCGCGTACAGATATACTGGTTGCAACACCTGACCATCCGCAGCGTGAAGAGTTACTAACCTACAGGACTGCCCTACGCGACTGGCCAGCTACTGACGACTTCCCTGACACAAGACCAGAGGTGGGCTAATGGCTTTAACAAAAGTAAAAGCAGGTGTCATTGCCTCTGACCCTATAACCGTAGGAATTACCACAGTTAGCACAGCGTCCTCTATGACAGCCACAGCTAATACGCATGTATACGTCAGTGCGGCTGGGCAGACCATTACACTACCTGCGTCACCTTCTGCTGGCCAGCGGGTGCTTATTACTGTGGGCAACTTTGTCAATACAGTAGTTGGCCGTAACGGCAGCAACATCATGTCAAGCGGTACAGATATGACGCTCGACAAAGAGTATCTCTCCATACAATTTATATTTGCAGACGCGACACGCGGATGGGTAATGGCATGAGTAATTTTACAGATTTTATAGGTGGTGGTGGTGGTGGCTCCGAAGTCAATGACACTAAATATATCCACTCAAGTGTTAATATTATAACAACTGAAAGTGGAGAGAAGTGGCAAAAGTCGGGGTATGTGGGCAACCTCGACACAACAACCTATCCGAATGCCGGAACTCATGCAGGGGCAATTGGCACTGTTACAGATACTGAGGTTTCATTGGCAGGAACAGGCAGCAACTGGTCTGCGGTTAAACCCATTACTACTAATGGCACATGGGTTTGGAGCGGGAATTCTGGTACTAATGAAATTTTTGCAAGAAAACTAGACGGCACTGGCTCGGTTGTAGCTGCTAGTGACTTGGCTAATTTTTCCAACATGAACGGCAAGCTTATAGTTCATGCTGACCTTGACGGTTTTTTGTATTCATTTTGGGCCTATGCTTATGCTAACTCATTTCAAAATCGTTACCACAATATACGAAAGCACTCAATTAATAGTAGTACGGGAGTTCTTACCGACCAAGGTTACTTTATACAAAGCCTCGATTTAGGCCCGTACTGGTTAGATGTTGTTTGTCGTAATCATAATTATGGAACTAATTATTGGCTCTTTTTAGGGACTGATAGTAGTGGGGGGCATCGTGCTTGGGCTGTTAGTAAGAGTAATGGTGCTCTTACTGTAGTTAAAACGTGGGCTTCTAGTTTAAACACAGTTGAAATACCTTCAAGTCTATTCTCTATGCACGAATTTAATGGATACCTATGGATAAAAGGTGGTGACAATTATCTCTATAAATATACTCTTGGGCTTGCCTTCGTTGAAAAAGTAGACGTAGGGACAAGCAATAACTTCTTTTCAAAAACGGACTCGACAGGTAGTTCGGTAGAAGACTCTTATAGCTCGATGGCATCTAGTGCCAGTGGTGTGCATAACTTTCAAAGACTATACGAAGCAACTTCTAATGGTTATAAAAACCACCCTCCAGCTACAGTTGTTGGTACAGCAACGGCCGTGGGTAGTGGCGGCATTAATCAATATATGAGGATATTATGATGACTGATGCAGATTTACCCTATAACAATTTGACGGCAGAGCAGATAGCGCAAAACGATATCATCGTTGCTCGTATTTGGAGAGATCAGCAACTAAAGGATAGCGATTGGATAGGTACTATACCTGACCACGGGCAGTACTCTCTTTATATTGCGTACCGTCAG
>Ga0181389_1000978_pt1 | contig 11469 bp, 6 predicted proteins | sample 12SPOviralmetaG_FD_130121 | JGI IMG/M metagenome (GOLD analysis project Ga0181389, IMG submission 130121) | Marine viral communities from the oligotrophic San Pedro Time Series (SPOT) site, San Pedro Channel, CA, USA - 12 SPOT_SRF_2010-06-29 | ecosystem: Environmental > Aquatic > Marine > Strait...
TTCCGATCTGGAAAAAGAAGAGGGTTGGCTGCGTACATAGTCTTGATATGCACGTTGTTGAATTACAGGCGCAACAATGTCTGCGGGTTGCCATGCTGGTACATTAAGTCCACCTTGTGTGAGGACTTGTCCTTGCGCTCCAGCCCCTACATTCTGAAATGCAGAGCCGTCATAATAGAATAAGTCACCGGCGTTAGCTGCCACAGAGCCTAAGTCTGAGCCTAACGCCATCACTTGCCAAAACGGATTAGCGGATGTTACGGGTGTAACTCCGGTCACACTGTTGACACAAATGAACGAAGTGCCTGAGTGAAACACAACATCATCTTTTTCGTAAGTGGTTGTATTATTGTAAGCACCACGCCATGAAAATTTGATTTTTCCTAGATCGACTTCAAACATAATTAGTACCTCACTTTCAAGTGACCATCAGTGTCGATGAGTATTTCAACATCTGACAACGCGAAGAACCAATCATTATAATCCGATGTTACAAATGTGTCGTTAGCTGTTCCGTGTGTCCACTTTAGAGAACCGGCAGCGTCAACATATAGACCCTGAAATTCAGTTTGTACGCTTGTGTTATAAGGTAGGAAAGAAGCACCATCACTAACCTTCAGCGTGTCAGTCTGGGTATCGAACCACATACGACCTTCAAGTTGATCAGGGGCAGTTCCCCCTTGCTTATAGTAATTGTTAAAACCAGCAATCTCTGTGGCTGTACCACCGGCTGCAATCTCTTCGATGGCATCAAGTGTTCCGGCAACTAGAGAGATGTCTGCTATAGAATTACCAACACTGGTAATCTGTGTAAGACTTGCGTTTACGTTGTTAATCGCTGGAAGATTTGTAGATATAAACCCTTTGTTTACAGCATCATTATTATCGATAGGAGCTGCCAGATTAGTAACACGCCTGTTACCACCTTCCCATTGATCTTGGGAGTTCTTAGCAAGCACAAGTTCTTTGACATCGTTAGCTTCTTGAGCAAGGAAAAAGCCCTGCAAGCTATCAGTATCAAGTATTTCTTCAGACAGAACAGAACCTGTCTGGTAGTCAACCAGCCGTTCAGCCGGTGATGTCTCACGCGTTAAGACAACGATTGCACCATATGGTGCGACAGTTACAAGCTGTAGCTGTCCATCGTTAAGCCAGTTGAAATCTGTGGTAGCTGTACCGTTCACTGACACTTTAACGTGAGACTTTTGAAGATAAGCGAAGTTGACATTGAAGTCGGTTTCACCCGCTGCATCTGTCACTTCGTATACATCTCTAGCAAAAGCCATTTGTTTCTCCTGAAAAAGTGTGGGGGCATTTCGCCCCCTTTGTTAGAATTTTTCTAAAGCCACGTCTGCTATCTGTTTGTATAGCTTGAACGGCATCAGCTTTGTTGCAACCTGACTCATACGGTCACCGTCACCGGAAACAGTAGCATCCTTGAGATCCAGCAAGTCGTTGATAAGACCACCTGAAGGCCCTGCAAGCAGAGCCAGACGGTTTCTTTCCATCGAATATCGAGATGAACCCCCAAGACCGGCTTGTTGAATACCGGCTGAGATAGGTGTCGATAGGAACATTAAGAACCCTGCGCGGTCTACGATGTCGTATCCCCACTGTCCTAATGACCTTTTCTTTATCTCACCATCACGTTTTAGGTCAGTTGCTGCCACAATCCCATAGCCAAGACCGGCTGCCAGAACCATTGACATAAACGCTTGCATGTCTCCGTACTGCGCCATCCGCTGGAAAGCAGGGAGCATATACTTATTGAGACTTACGAAGCCGTATGTCTGGAACTGTAATAACATCTTGGCATAGTTATTTGACATCAGGAACGGTGTGTCACCCTTACCTGGTGTCATAATGGCGCGTGTTGCTACACTGTTGAGCGCAATATTAACGGCTTCATATGCTTGCTGACCCTCGAAACCTTCTTCGAGCCAACGACCCATATTTAACTCATACACACCTTCTGCAAGTTCTGGCTCATGTTTAGCCATCATCTTTCTGATTACACGGATTTGATCCACGCCTAGCCCTAGACTAGCCATCTCAGCGATGATCTTTTGTGAGGCTATGTTGTTGGCAGAAGCCGACCCTAAAATGGCATCCCATCTATTTATATGCCGGACAAAAGTATCTTGCATAGCGACCATGGCCAGTGCTTTCATGCGCGTGTTCCACCATGACATTCCAGAGGCAATATTAGTTCCCTCTGATAATCCACCTAGAACCCGCTCAATAGAGCTTGTTGTGTAGTGTGTCTTTGTGCCGTAGTCACCAACACCTGTCATCTCCCGCGCAGATTCTGCTTGGTTCATCTTCATGACAGTACTGTTGTGTAAGATACGCTCAGAGCCGATAGCTAACAGCCTGATCTCACGATTGCTCATACCAGACATCGTTCTGTTCCATGCCTTGAAGTTCTTAGCAGTGAACGTGCCGAAGCCTGATGTAAACGTGACGTTAGCCAGATCAGCCGTAGACGGGATCAAGAAGCCAGAACCATAACGCACATAGTTAAACTGACGTGCCATTTGCCCAGCCCATGCCAACATCGACTCTGCATTTTCAGGGAGTCCTAATACACCTAGATGTCGAGCAAAAGTGTTCTCAACATGTTTAAGTGATTTACGTTGTTGACTTTCTAGCTGACGAACTCTGCGGTTCTTACCGGCTTTCTTTGCTGTATCGATTAGGGGTCTAAAGTCATCGCGAATACCATTCTGGACATCCTCAATCATCTGACCGATACCCTTGTTACCGAATACATCATTCAGCGCGAAGCGTGTGGTTATATCATCTACAGACTTCATCATGATGCGATATAGGTCAGACTCAAGAAGACCTAATTCGATAGCCCTACGGCGTTGCTCATTAGTCAATCGTATGTGTCTGCGTTTAGTTCTTCCAGATTCAGTAACGACAAATTCACTATCGTATCCACCGAATGGGTCTTTCTTTTTGTTGCCTAGCTTCAACAGTAAATCATCAATATAGAGATGTAATGGTGCTTTAGCTTCAGTTGCTTTAGCTTTGCGCTTTAGCTTCTTTAGATCACGTTTGGCTTTACGAGCGGTTTTCTTCGTCTCGTTAGCTAACTTTGTCTTCAGCTTCTTCATGTCGATAAGTGACTGCTTGCGGTTAGTTGCTTCAGATACAGTTTTAGTAAATGCCTCAAGTTTAAGATCCAACGCATCCATAGCGTCTTGCTTTGTCTTGATACGCATTTCTAGCTGACGAACCCGCTCCTGTAGTGTAGCCAATCTCCGACTACTGACGGGCTTCTTAGCGGCCTTTTCAACAGCCTCGCCCAGCGCATCCTCACCTGACAATCTTAATTCGTTGTCGGCGCGTACCACTTGATCACGGGCAAAATCATTATCTGCCTTAGATGCTCCTGTACCTTCGCCCTCAACCATCTTTAAGAGTGCTTCAGCTTCTTTGACGTTTGCACCACGCTGTTGTTTATTCTTTGCCGTGGCTGTAGTTGTGTCATGAAACTGGTTGGCCCGTATCTTCATTTCTTCTTCAGCTGCTTTTAGTTCCTCACCAGCTTTCTTACGTTCTGCTTTTAGCTTATCGACTTCAGATTTTGCCCTCGCACGTTGTGCGTACTTTTTATCCAATAGCTTCTTTAGCTCATCGAGTGACGCATTCTTAATGTCAGTCCAATTGGTGCGTTGAGAGCGACCAGCAAGAACAGCGTCACGCTGAGTGCGAACAACAGCTTCTTCAGCCGCCGCAATCTGCGCTTCAAGCTCTGCTTCTTCTAGCGACTTCTCACCAGCATTCCACTCTTCCAACATCTCTGTCTTCTGAACACGACCTTCCTCGATGTTTAGCTTTTCGGACTTACCATTAACTGTGACCGTGACTTCTTCACGCCCTAGTTTCTCGAACTGTTCAGGTGTTAGTCCATACTCATCGATGAAGTCATCAGACGGTTTAGTGCCTAGTACTTCATGAAAGAACATACGGGCTTCATCAGTCTTGTCGCGAATGCCTTTAGCACTCCAAAGCTGCGCCGCCCCGTAGTCTTTACCTAAGTCCTCGAACTCATATCCTTTCTCACGCATTACATCAGCATGATGTTCATTCATTTTGTGAATGCGATCAGCCTGACGTTTTACTGATTGAATGATAAGATCTGCACCCTTTTCACCAAAACGGCTTACAAGGTTAGCCATCTCTTCAGGAATGATATCATCAAATAATTCCTTCATCGTAAGATCGTGAAGTTCCCATTCGTTAAGAACTTTATCTTCAGTCAACTTCCTCTGACGCTCTCGCATACCATTAGGCCCTGACAGTATGTCTTTACCTAATTGCATACTACGTTGACCAGCGTCCGCTATGGTTGCTTGTGTATCACTAAAGGGCTTTCCATCAGCAAGATCGATACGCAGACTGATGTACTCTTCATGCGCTTGTGCCAGTACTTCATTTTCAAAAACCTGTTGACGTACTAACTTACGGTCTTCGACAGAAAATTTAGCGACACCCGCTTGCATTCCTTCAGTCATGATACCGCCAAGATTGAAAGCACTTTCAGTAAAGTCACGCATAGTTTTTGATACTGACGTAAGCCCAAAAACGATAGGGCTAACTACTGCGCCAAGTTTCTTGGTGACAAACTCACCGCCTTTACCAATAGCTTTGATAGGAACTCTCGCGGCTCCTTGCGCTGTTACTGCGCCTGTCTTCATAAGTTCCGCTGACTTAGCTGCCGCCGCACCCACAGATTGACCGACCGGTGTTTCAGCGGCAAGTTTCCATGTTGCCTCACCGTTCTTAATGATAGGCTTTAGCACCACATTGTTTGCCATGCCTGAACCAATACGACCAATGCCCAGACGGACAGGGTTGCTTGGACTGAGCGGATTGTTTGCGCCTTTGTAATACATAGGAGACGTTGGATCTAACGCACGACCGAAGACACCGAAGCCCCCACCAAGTACTGTACCACCGATGGTGGCATAAACTGACTCATCCATTGTCCGCAATTCTTGACGCATGTGTAGTGCAGCTTCCTGTACGGCTGAGTAATAACCACCAGCCAATGCCCAGCTACCAATACGCCTAAACGTATTAGCTTTCTTAGCTAAACCAATCCCGGGGATAAGGGTAGTCACGTCAGCAAAGCCCGCTATACCGCCAACCAACATACCGGCAAAGTTACCGTTAGCTAACTGGTCACGATACTTTTGGGCAGTCCGTAGTCTGTCCACACGCGCTTTGAATTGGTCTTCATCATACACATCTTCAAACAAGTAAGACTTAATATGATCTTCCATGTCCGCCAATGTGTCGCGGTTGTCTATAAAATGTTTGTACGGATTGAACCCACCAGGTTTGTACTCATAGTTAAAGTAACGCTTATCAACTGGTACGATGCCATAACGCATCATGTCACCAACAACAGTCTCTTGCATAAACATCTCGTAAGACGTGTCGAAGAAGCCAAGTGATCCGGCTGACTGTGTTGTTTGGTAGTCACTACCCGACACCGCCTGACGCGCTCTCACGACCTCTCTACGGGCATGAGGGGATTCAGGTAGTTCCTGTTGGGTAAAATGACCTGAATCAGCAAATACTGGATCAGACATTCAGTTCTCCTTATAATACAAGTCTAAATTTAAATGCGGGTTTTTCGCCTCTGTCGTCTGAAGAGTTACGCTCCTTGCTATAAGCAGAGTCACGTTTCTTCATGCCAGTGAAGTCATAGACATCTTCAACGATAATACGTCCTTGATCATCACGGTGGAACGAGAAGCGACCAATGGTCATCCCAAGTCCTAACACTGGATCAAAACTATCAGTGGCAAGTTTTGCCATGCTGATATAGTGGTCTGCCTTCTCGCCTAGCAAACTGTCTGTTCCATAAGCTGCTTCATGTAGTTCCTGATCGTTGAGACGTTTGATCCCACGTTTGCCATACTCAGCATGGATACGATTAATGCCTTCCTTAGAACCAACCACCTCTGACAGATACATGCCGTTCACTTCGCGAACACCAAAGAACTCATCGTAGTCGTAGTACTGTGCAGATGTTTTACCTTGTGACTCTAGATACAAGATAAAGTTCTTCAGAGTATCCATCTCGTTAGGATTGAAAAAATCATTACCGTATGTCTCAGTCGTAAAGTTGAATGTAGCTTTCTGAGCTTTGTATAGACCGTATGCCCGGGCGGGTGTCGCGGCGTATTTCTTATCAGTCCGCGCAGTAAGTTTCTGTAATAATGTCGGGTAGACCTCTCTAGCAAAATCATTGATGTTGTTGTACTTCATCATTGGGTCTGGACGTTTTGGTCTAGACTTTGGAATTGGTATATCAACAGTCTTTTCAGTATTCGCTGTTTCCCCGTCTTGTCCAAGAACAGCTAGTGCTGATAGGAGTTTGTTAGGTTTATTACCGACAGGAGCATCGTACACATCACGCCGACCATTAGGGTTTAGTGTTCCTGCTTGTGCTGTACTTATTCCAAACAAAGAAGCAATACTAAAGCTAGATCTTAGATCATCACCTTTACCGACTTCAGCCCACTTCTGGTCGTGTTGGAAGAACATGTCGTGTTCTCTTTTACGTCTGGCATCGAGGGCGGCAAGTCCGTTTCCGTTGGACTTGTTAAGGATCTCAAAGCTAACATCTTCCGCTGAACCAGCCTTGAGATGTTTCGTAAGATTAGGGCCGATAAGGGCGGGCGCGTTGTACGCCATGCTGACCATAGCAATACGTTGTGAAGCATTTAGGGGAACTCCTTCTAACTTATTTGAAACTACATTCTCAGCGTCTTTGACGGCTGCTTCAAACAGCAATCGTCCTTGACGTTCTGTAATTAGTGATTCGCCAGACAGCAGCTTGGTAAAGCCTTTGTCGTCTAGCTTTAGAACTTCTTTGGCAATATCACCATTAGCCGCGAGGTTTAACCCGTAGCCAATATGTGGCACACCATCCAGCATATACATACTGTTGCGATACTGTTCTTCAGCCGCAATAAAATCGAAACGGCTCTGATTGTAGTCAGCATCTTCTGTGTTAAAAGCAGAGGGGCCTTTGTAGTTTAAGACCGCGTTGTGTGTCTTATCGATAGCACTATCGATGTTAGTGCCGTGGTAGTGTTGTTTGATAGACCCATCGGTGGGTGACATAAAGCCACCCGCCCGCATATCTCTGTTTACATCACTAAAGTACTGGTTAGTCCACTCAGCCTCACTCATAATGCCATCAGTTGGCATGGCGACACTGGTGTCCTTTTTTCCAAAATAGTCGGACATTCCCGCCATTGTTGTCTCCTTAGAATAGCTGTGACTGAATTTCGTCTTCCGTCATGTTCTTATAATCTGGAACAGATGGTTTCCAATTGGATGACTCAGATAGAGCTTTAAGTTCTGTTTCCATCATTGTGTCGCCATCGACCTCTAAGAAATGTGGTTCGATAGCTAGACGATAATATGCTGGTTGGCCAGGTTGTGCGTCTTCAGAAACTAGACGAACCGCTGGATGGACATAACGCTTCATAAGCCTTTCATCCGTCACGATGTTACCTGTCAGTGTGAACGTGCGCTCGTTGTTGTCTTCAGTCTGCCAAAAGCTGTACAACTCACCATCTTCACGATACTGCAAGTTGCCTGTCATCTCCTTACCGATTGGCATGGTGATACTATATCCACCAGATGTGACCTGATAGAGGTTAGCCCCCGTGGTCGCAAACATCTCATTATAGTTAATCTGAATGTCATCACCGTCTTCGATGATGCCCATGCCAGTTCCACCGACAATAAGATTACGCAATCCATCTGGGATAGAGTCCGCTGCTTTGTTCATATTCCCAATGACATCTTCCATGACACCTGACGGATTCATCACGTTATTAGAAATCGGGATTGTGTTGTTAGGCACGTCACGAAAAGGCACTAAGCGACCCTCATTGATAGCCAACTGTGGGCCAGCTATTGAGGCAACACGTTTCTGTAACACATCAGGGTCAACCTGACCTGTGCCGGAATTACGCATTATGACAATTTGGTCTTCTGTGATTTGACGAAGCAACTTCATAGCTGGGTCACTCACATCAGGACTTCCATTGTTGCCAAATAAAAAAGGGCCATCATCCAAGTTGAAGTTCTCTTCGATCTGTTCAGACACACCCGTGAACCATTCGTTCACTGGCGCTGCTCGTTCTGTTTTCTGTAGGTCAGCCCAATTTTCGATGAAGTAACTTTCGATACCAGCCGATTTAACAGCCTCTCTACTTGCTATAAGATCAGGGCGGTTGGCCATATCTAAATCTATATCGAGAGAACCATCAGATCCGGCAGTCAGTAAGTTTAACTTACCAAATTCATCCCCCAGCATCTGAGCGGCAACAGTCATGTCATTGCCAGACATGTTGTTAATAAGATTAAGTGCGTTAGCCTGTACCTTTGGATCGGCAGATAACAGACCGGCAGTTACCATGTCCTTAACATCATCATGTAGAACATCATTACCAAATCTGCCGGTAGCAGCTCTTAGTATCTTACCAGCCCTAACACCAGCATTTGGGTCTTGGTTATTTAAGATGTTATAGTCAAACTCTCCCAGCATCTCAGGCAGTATTTTCTTAACCTCTTCACCATTGAGTGAAGGGTGTAAGTTACCCGTCTGAGCTAAATGCTCTAGGCGCGCATAGTTTGTTGCTAAAGCCCGTGTAGTTGTAAGTTGGTCTGTTAGCTGGCTTTTAGCCTCTGCAAACATCGATGCGTTTACGCCCGGTGTATTTGCAAGTTTACCAAGGTCAGCATGTAGACCCTTCAACGCGGATATACGATTTGCCGTATTACCATCCGTCTTTGTGATAGCATTAGCAACTGCCGTTGAAAACGTAGCAGCGGCCTGTTGACCTTCCATAGTCACATATGCCTGTTGTTTTGCATAAACACTCTGACGTAACTGAGCAATATCTAGAGGAAATCGTTCAGCCAGAGATTGCCCGGGTGCTTCATCAGGATGATTTATTTGAGGTGTTGTCAAGAAGGACAACAGGTTATGTATGCTCTTCTGACCACCAGCAACCGATGCAGACGCAAGGATATCGAGCGTTGCTGCCCGTGCCTTGCCCTCAGTCATCGTTGGGTTAATACCCTGAACTTGTGTCAGTAACTGGTTGTATTCAGAGTGACCCCAGCCACCCTTCTGGCTTGTGAAGGTCATCGCTGAGTTACTTGCAGCTTCTAGAGCCGCCTCACGCTGGTTCTCGATAGTCTTGAATGCCTTATCGACACGCATCTGTTGGTACTGTTTGTTAAAAGCTGACTGTACCTGTAGGTCAACAACCTCAGATCCAGTACCATCGCCAAACCTCGTTTTAAACCAACCTTCCGCCCAGCCCTCGAACTCTTCTGGCTTAACACCAACAGATTCAATCTGCATATCAGACAACATCTACCGCCAATAGCTTGCCCGTAGGACTCCTGAAATGCTTGGCTGTAACCATACTGTCCGGCAAATTCACTTTGAGAACTGGACATAGCTTTATCAGCATTCATGTCGTAGTTGTTAGATGCGGCCATCTCTTTGGCATCGTTAGCACCTATCGTCCGTCTACGTTGTGCTTCGCGTTGGGCTTCCATCTTGTCAGCCTGAAACTCACTCTCTTGTAATGTTGAAAGAGCATTGTTTGCTTTATTGAAAAAGTTGTTAAAAGCATTTGTGAGATCACCAGCAAACGGGTTGATCCCCTCGCGAGTAGCAACCTTATTTACCTGAACGTGATTGAAAGTTTGATTCTTGGCTTTAGCAGATACCTGACTAGGAGCATTTGTCTGCATTAGTATATTTTGTGAACGCGCAACCATAACAACTCCTTATTGTGTTTTCATTAGCTTCAGCGTGTCTTGCTGATATTTATAATTTGCACCAATGCTCAAGCCACTTCCAATAGCCCCCATAAAGGCCTCTGACGATCTCGCGTTAGCTTCTCGTATTTGATTACCGGCTTCATTCTGTGCCACGGTAACTTGATTGATGTAGTTAATTTCCGCACCAGCTTTCTCAGACTCTAAAGCCCAGAACATTCGTTTCTGAGTACGATCCATACGAACCGCATCGAGACTGTCGCCATACATTTGCTCGAATGCAATTGTTCCTAGAGATGCGTCTGACAAGGCAGTCTCAGCGGCACGAAATGTTCCCATCGCATAGTTCGACTCTCTGATTGCCTCAGACCTTTCATCCAATGCATCAATCTGTGATTCAGCAATCTTACGATTAGTCTCAGCATACTGTGCTTCAGTGTTAGCTTTAGCCGCCGCATACTGAGACTTCGCGTTTGCCGCTGCTGCATTCGCCGCTTGTTTGGCTTGTTTCTGAGCTTGTTGTGCCGCGACAGCGGTCATCGCTAATTGTGCGACCATTAATGCCATACACATGATGTTACCCCTGTCTCGTAATTTCGTTGAAATAGCCCACATAATCGATTGATGTGATGTTGAATGGTTTCTCAGTGTTGTTGAAAATCCTAATCTTAACTTTATTAGAATTAGCTCTCACTGGAACTCTGAACTGACCCAATTCTTCTACCGGTGCGACACCAACTTTAGAAGTACCACTGCCCACAACACGCCCAGTAAACTGGAAGGTAACAGGCTGACGGAACTCAGGTGTAATTTCGACTTTGAAGAAACCAGTGGTCTTGTAGTTTAAGGAGATGTTACGAAGCTGGAAACGACCAGACGTTATAGCAATCCTCAAGTTGTTTGGGTCACGCGGGTACAAGTTCGATAACGTCACGGATGACGTAAAGACCTCACCAGCTATCGCGTCTCCGCCACTGTAGTTACCCACCGCCGTAACGGTATTACTGGTTGGATATTGGATTGTAAGAACTTCACCTTTTTGACCAACTGGAAAATCTGTCGAAAGAATAATGCTGGCTTTGTTTTGATGCAGATACGGTGTTGTCCACGTTGTTCTATTTGTTGTGACATCATAAACGCCGGTAATTGCGACCTGTCTGTCCATTGCGATTTGGTACGGATGTTTATCTTCAGAGAGTTCGTAACGTAAGAAAGTTTTCTCGAAGAACACCGTGCCGTTGCGCGACAAGACCATGTATAGTTCGCCATCAATTACTTCCATCCATTTGATTTTTGTGTCGTCTCCGTAAGTCCATCTCGCCCACGCTGACTGCGCCTTTGTGCCACCATCCGAATACATCTTATATATGTATAGAGCGTTAGGTTCTTCGTCACACAATAGCATCAGCATATCATTAGTCGGGTCACCAGCCATCCGCCCGATGGGGGCTGGAATGTATCCCAGCGCATGGAGCGTGATGTCGGACGCTACGTTAGACACCTGTTCATCGTTATATGTGTACTCAAAGACAATAGCGTCACGACCAGACTTAGCCGCGAAGTACAACTTGTTTCCCAGCGTAATAGGCTTACACTTTTCTTCCGTCAGATATGACGTAGCAAGGTCAA
>Ga0181389_1000980_pt1 | contig 11462 bp, 11 predicted proteins | sample 12SPOviralmetaG_FD_130121 | JGI IMG/M metagenome (GOLD analysis project Ga0181389, IMG submission 130121) | Marine viral communities from the oligotrophic San Pedro Time Series (SPOT) site, San Pedro Channel, CA, USA - 12 SPOT_SRF_2010-06-29 | ecosystem: Environmental > Aquatic > Marine > Strait...
AATACTTAATAAACTCAAAGATTCCACATATAAAAATAAAATAATTAAAGAATGTTCTGAATTATTTTATGATAAAAACTTCTCTGTTAATTAAATTTGATACATAATTTTAAATGGGTATAAAAATATGTATAATATGATTTCTCAAGAAAAACAAGATTCGTTAAGAAAAGAAAGGATCAGAAAAGATGAAGAAGAATGTGGAAGAAAAATGAAATTGTATTTCTGTTTCTGTCTTTTATCCTTAGCATGTATACTCTTATTAGAAGCGATTATCTCTTCAGTAATTCTATTCTGTTGTATGGGAGATAAATATGATGGTTCATCTCTAAATGTTGAGGGACAATCATACGGAGAAGATGGTTCATCTTGACTTATTACGAATATTCCATTATTTGATGTCATAACAATCTTCACATATATTTTTATTATAATATTTACACCATATTTTGATAGTCCATACATCTTCTTTTCTTTTTTTACACCAATCGCATTTTTTATATTTACAACATTTACACATATATATTTATATATTTATTAATCTCTCGGCAGACTCTATTGTTTGTTTCAATAACATACTAATAGTCATAGGACCTACGCCACCTGGGACAGGTGTTATATAACTAGCCTTATTTTTTAAATTATCAAAATCAGCATCTCCAACTAATACTCCATCTAAGAAATTAATACCCACATCAATTATAATAACCCCTTCTTTTACCATATCTTGTGTCAATATTTTAGGGACACCGCAACATGTAACTATCATATCAGCATTCAAAGTTTTATTTTTTAAGCATTTTGTGTATTTATGACATAATGTGACTGTAGCATTACGCCTTAATAACATCATAGATAATGGTAAACCAACTATATTACTACATCCTATAATACAAATATCAATACCTTCTACATCTATTCCGTAATGATCTATTAATTCAATACACCCTAAAGGCGTGCATGGTGAAAATGTGATTTCTCTATTTAAAAATAGTTTACCAGCATTTATCTCATGAAAACCATCGACATCTTTATCAACAGATATTTTATTTAATATATTTAATTCATTTAAATTATCGGGTAATGGTAATTGAACAATAATACCATGAATTGATTTATCATTATTTAATTTAACTAATTCTTCTATAATATCTTCATCTGTTACATTATTATCATATTCCCTAATATTAAAATCAACGCCTATTTTTAAACATGTCTTTTTTTTTAACTCTACATATTTACGACTTTCAAGATTATCCCCTATTAATATTATAGCCAAACCAGGTGAAATACCTTTTTTATTTAAATTATCACATCTTTGTTTTAGACGTAAGTTTATATTTTTTGATAACTCTTTTCCATTTAATATCATAATAATAATAATATAATGATATTTTTATATATTATAAAGTATAATTATAAATGATGTATCCACCGATGATGTCCCCCCCTCCTCCACCTTTAATAATACCCAGTGGGCAATCTGGTAATGCTATATTAATTCTATTTATATTCTGTATAGTTATTGGTGTAGCTGGAGGAGCTGCATACTATTTTTTAATTTTCAAGTGTAGAGAAGAAAATGGAGAATGCACAACTACATCAGATTGTTGCGAAAATTTAACATGTATTGATAGTAAATGTAAAAAAGAAATAATAAATCCATCGGTCATTTCTAACTGTGGGGAATGGGATGATCAAGAGAATTCATCGTGTTGGCCCGAAGGTTATAGTGTTCCTAGTAGCTTTCGTAATAGAGAAGGGGATACAAATGAAGAATGTTGTAGAGGTTCGTGTGGAGAATGGTTCTCCGATGGAAATACATGTGTGAGTAAGATACCTATGCCGGGAGAAACACATGGTTATAGTGAGGGCGAATGTTGTGAAGAAGGGATGTGGTATCGTGGAGAAGCGGGTAAAAGTTGTAATGAAGTATGTAATACTTTGACAACAGCTACAAAATACTGTCATCCTGATAATGATATAACATCAGAAGAAAGAATGAAAGAAATAATGTCTTCCATTAATTTTAACAGTTCACAATGTGGAGAGTTTATTGAAACCCAGTATCCTATGTGTGAAAATCTATCTACAGTAGATTGGTCTGCTAATACTGACACCGATGACGAAAATGAACCAGCACGTTTATCATATAATACTACAACAACAGAATGTAAATATATAAATCCAAATATTCTAAATTTAAAGCAGATAGAAAAAGAGAACCGAAGATCAGGTTCAGTTGGTGATGATTATTTACCAGCTTCAGATGCCTGGGATACAGCATATTGTAGTTTAGAATTACCAGATGAATCTCTCTTTTGTAATTGTAGAGATACTAAACCTATAATAGGAGAAGGGTTAACAAGAAGTGGAGAAATTGGGACTAGGGCTATATCTCCTTGGTATGGTGTAAAATACATCCCACTAAGAGATGATGCAGGGCTAAGTGTTCAAGAAGCATTGTCTCACCCTAGGGTGAATGATGGCTATCTACATGGTTATGAAAATACTTATTTACATGAAAGTGGTTATTGGGGTAAAAATGGATTCAGTGATGATATAGGAATATTTTTACCCTCTATAACAGGTGCGCCAGCCGCAGATTCCAACTCAATAGCTATTTCAAAAGCTGAAAGAACATACGAATCTGTAGAAAATGAATGTGCTGAAGGTTCTGTTATGTCCCTTAATGGAGGTAGAGACCAGGGTTACAGGTGCGAAGCAATTACAACATGTACAGAATGGTTTGGTGAAGAAGATAATTCATATGAAGGATGTCCAGATGAATTACCAACACCTTCACCGGGTGCTACATTAGGTAAAACTATAACCGAATGTTGTGGACTTTAAAATTACTTTTTATATTATTCTTACTTTTTATATTATCATTACTTTTTATATTATTCTTAATTATATGGTTAAAAATAAAAAAACTATTAAATTACCCAAATTAAGAATATTATCCTTTAAGAATAAAAAACACAAATATAAATTAAATGATACCCAAAAAGAAAGAATAAAAGCGATCGATGAAGGTATTCGTTCAGAAAGCAGGAAAACCAAAAAATCAATAAAAAAAGCGGCTATCTCTAAAAAAGCCCGTTTTAATATTCTAAGAATATATCGGAGAAATAATAATTACACAGAATGTAATCGTATAACAAAAGATATGGAATATATGGATAAGAAATACGAACTAGGGACTACTAAAAATATTTGTAAGAAAACTCAAAAAGGCGGTAGGAGTAAATATAAGAAGAAAAAAATAAAATCAAAAAAACAATTCTTATTTAATCCAGATAATCCCGAAAAATCATTCGATGTTTATATCGATAAAGATCCTTCTGATACAATACCTATTAAATATACAACAGTAAAAGATGTAAAAGATACAATACGAAAATTAGAAAGATTATATAAAAAAGGAAAATATCCTCATAAAAGGATATGGCAAGTTGGTATGATATTATATGTTCGTTTAAAAGTCATCAAAGATAAAAAACCAACACATTATAAACTATCTGAAAGATATTTTAAACATCTTGGGAAAAGGACTAAAATAAAAAATGATAAAGAAAGGAAATCATTTCATTTTAAAATATGATTTTATAATATATATATATTATGAACTATGGAGGGGGTAATATACCATTTATAATAATAAGTTTATTTGTTATATCTATTATCATAGGTATAATCTATTACTTTTTTGTGATAAAATGTAATACTGAAGGAAATGATTGTACAACAAAAACAGATTGTTGTGATAATTTAGAATGTATCAATAGTATTTGCACAGCAACTCCCATATTCAGTCAGCAAGCTACTCTACAAATTATAGATTCTACAACATGTAGTGAATGGAATATGGAAACTGATAATAATTGTGAAAATGGGAAAATACCCAGAGTTGGTGAAACGATTGGTTCTAGTCATGAAGAATGTTGTAAATCAATGACTTGCGATGAATGGAATAATATAGATGGAAATAATTGTAGTGAAGATATGACTCGAAAACTGGGATACACTATAGGTAACACTGGAGAACAATGTTGTAGACCCATTACTTGCGATGAATGGATTGGTACAAATGATTGCCCCGAAAATACAACGTTTAATTCTGGGGTTGATGGTAATTCATCAGATACGTGTTGCCCTCTATATACATGCCAAGAATGGATTGATAGTGATACCCCTTTAACTTCTGGAGGACATGTTTTGGAAACTCAATGTCCCGATAATTATATATTTAATCCCGCAACACAATCTATTCCATTCAATACAAGAAAAGATGTTCATACTGATAAACCAAGACCAGACTTAAGTTGCTGTAAACCAAATATCACTAATTGTCAAATATGGAGTGATTTTGGTTATAGTTGTAAAGAACATGGTAAAATACCTTATGGTGATTATCAATATAGTCAAATACAAATAACAGATGAAAATCCAGAAGATGTTTGTTGTAAAGAGGGGACATGGCATACATCATCATCAGGAAATGTTAATTGTAATTCAATTTGTCAAAGTGTTGGTAAAACATGTAATCCGTCGGCTACAAGTTACATGTATCGGAGTGATTTAATCAACATTATGGATATAATAGATGGACCGTGTTCAGATAATGACTGTCCATCTTGTGAGAATGGTGATGTTGCTGAAAGGCAAATTACTACCCCTAAATTATGTACTGGGGATGAAAATGAAGATTCATTATGTGAATGGGGTGATAGTGATGTGGAAGAAAACTGGATTTCCAAAAATGCACCATTTTATATTCCAGGAGAAATATGTTATTATCGTAATATTAATGAACAAGACTGTGAAAGTTCTTTGGATATTTGGAGCAATAGTGTAAAACAAATATGTAATTGTATCTAAAAAAATAATTAATACTCTTTATTTATATATTTTTAGCAGCAACGGCGGTTACGCGACATCTTATAGCGCATAGGTTTGTTATTGTAATGTTTGATATTCTTAGAAAATTTCATAGATTTTCTAAGAAATTTAATAGGTTTTTCATTTTTCGTGACATATTCCTTTATTTCCAACTTTTTTATTCGTCCCTTTTCAACCCGATTTTCCACATATTTATTCTGTCTCATTACAACAGGTTCATCATTCCTATTTTTGATTTCATAATTTCTATTGTAAGTAATAATATCACATATACTATATTCATTGTAAAATCCTTTAATTCGTTTATTATTTATATTTTCTCTTTTGATAAAATCAATAATCTTTTTAGATATACTTTTCGTTTGTAATAGATCACTACTATTGTTAAAGAAATCACCCATCCAGTAAATGAAATTAGTAGTTGTGGAATGTCTCCTCGCTTTCTCACCAAGTGATTTGATTTTCCTAACAACCATATTTCTCATATACATTGTGTCTGATGTAGTAAAACGCGGACTATATCTATATATTTCTTTTATTGATGAACGACAATAATGAATCGCTTCACTAGGGACTTTAACCAGGTTATGAATGATATGACCATATTCATACATCAGGAGATGTTCTTTCCTATTTTCACCTTCATCAAAACTCTTCATGTTTTTTGTGATACATAGTGCTGCCTCCGGAGGGAACACAAATGACAAGATAAATGCGATGTATTGGTAATGCAATGGAAAGATTCTCGAAGGGACAGTTGGCCATGCCATCTCAGGTTTATTTTATATTCTACTATAATTCAATTTCAAATTTAAGGTTGTGTGTCCGTAACGACTTTTTTTGTTTCAGAGAGGCTATAGGAATATTTCATGATGATTAGAGTGACCATGAATACTAATTCAACGCTAGAGCATAAATAAATTGGTGGTAGATCTTTATGAACACTGTACATAATTCCTAAAATAACACCAATCAAAAATATAAACTGCCACCCATAGGATATATCGTCCATATTTTTTGTCTTATATGATTTATATATCTGTGGGACAAATCCACTGGCAAATAATACCCCCGCCCCATAACCACATACATCATAAATATCTTCCATTTATTTTATAATCAATGATTACTCTCAATCAAATTTACCAATATCTTTATTAAAACATTTCGAACACACACATTTTAGATTTTCTTTTTCATATTTCTTTTCATGGTCTATCGGAGAACTATAAAATTGTTTGATTGTCAAACTTTTCCCACAATCCCTACATACCCCATCAATACCCCCATTATCTCTTTCCCAAACAGAATATTTCAGGCTTTTGGATATACCCAATGAAGTTTCGGATTGACTGTTCTGAAATATACGTGTATATGATTTACCATTCAATGTTTCATTTATTGAATCAATCAAATCTCCTTTGAATGGGAGTATTGTGTTTTTAGGTGGAGAAGGGTTTTTAGAATTATAACCATCGTAAGCGTTCTTATTACCTATTAGATACAATTTATCTTTTGCTCTTGAATATGCGGTATAATTCATTTTAATATTTATAAAATTACCTCCTTGCTTGGGAACAATATATAATATCTCTGAAAATTGAAGGCCTTGTACGGCGTGGACTGTCCGAGAATAATTAGGCTTTATGAAAATATTTCGTGTTGCATCTTTATATGTTAGTGGAACCTTTATACGATTAGCTGATACATTTATTCTATGACCTTTATGCTTGTATCCCTCTGTTTCTTCTTTCGATCCATTCGGCTTAGGATATGTTTCAAATAACTCTATTTCAAAACCATCAATATCAATATCAACGATTCTCCCCAAATCATTATTGTAAAATAGCCCCTTTACATTTTGATTCATTATAATTACATCTCCAATTTCAAAAACTTCTTTAGAATCGCTCTCTTTGAATATTCTACGGATAACTATACAAATATCTTTTGATATATTGTTTTGATTTAGATAATTCCAAGGACATATTACTTGAAATGTTTTTTCTTTTTCTTCGCCTTCTTCACCTTCATATGGTTTAAAACCTCTCTTTTTTAATTCAATAAGTCTCTTTTCTAACATTGGTTTCCATTCTGTTTCATAGTCTGTAAAATCAAAATGGATTACATCTTTATACTTTTGTTGAAACTTAGTATTCATTTCCCAATCCTTCCCTCTAGGACCTTTATTAAGGATTACATCACAGAAATCAATAATCTTTTCATTTGACCTGAAGTTTTTACTCAAAGTAAACCTTGGCACTTTCTCTAAAAGTGATATATATGGATTACCAATACCAATTGGCTCTAATTGATTACCATCCCCCATAAATACCACTCGAATGTCCCCACCTTCATTCAAATATCTATTAATTGTAGTTAGTAATTCATGAAACATAGGCATATCAACCATACTAGTTTCATCTACCGCAATATACTCTGTTTCATTTTTTCGTAAAATAGTTAAAAGATTATTTAGTTCTTCGTTTTCTTCATTATAATATGTGTAAAGTAATGAGTGTAATACATTATAATTAATATTCTTTCCATATCCAATAGATTCTTTTCCATTTTTCTTTGCCGCGTGTGTTGGCGCAGTAAAGATAACTTTATTACTCTCATCTTCTTCACTCAGACCTTTACATAAAATGTCACATATACCTTTAATACAGCGCCCGGTTTTCCCTGTTCCACCAGAACCATTTAGGAATGATATACAATGTTCGCTAATACCATTATTCGCATGGACTTGTTCATCTGTCATATCCATATGGTAATCTGACTTCTCAAGATTTAAACCACGGTAAGTTATAGAATTCGTCAAAATACGAAGTATATCTTTTTCTTTATCATAATATTCTTTATAAAAGTAACAACATCTTTCATTCCCCAATGCTTTTTCGAATATATAGCCATCATATATTAATCTTTCAAGACTGTTTTTAATGTTCTTTAATGAGACATTCTGGAAATTATTATTTTTTCTAAAGAAATCATCCATATCCGGTTTTGTAAAATAAACATGTCCTTTGTCTTCACATAGTCTCTGAATAAAGTTCAGAGAATAACAATCATATCTAACTTGGCTATCTTCCATCCACCATTCATTATCCAAAGCAATTTTATCTATTTTATCAAGATGTATTCCGGGAATATACTTTTTCAGAATCATTGGATCTTTTTTAATATCAAATATATCGCTCATCTTGTTTCTCGTATGTTTTTCATCACCACCAATAATAACTATATCGATAACTGTATTCATTATATCTTCTTTATACCATGGACCGCACTCAATATCATTTAACAAACTAATAACACCATCTATTTCACTTTTAAACTTTTCAAGTTCCTCATAATAGATAGGTTTAATTTCGACGTTTGGATATTTAGCATTTATCTTACTTATGATATCACTCGAATTATGATATTTTTCATAATAATCTAATACTTTTTTTTCTGCCACAGGTCCAAATCGCTTGATACCATTCTTTTTTGCGATAGTTTGTAAACTTATACCGCGTTGTATGTAGTTTGCAATTTCAGATGGTCCACCTAGTTTTTCAATAATGGTATCCATTTACTATATTTAATATGTTTTAATGTAATAATATCAATCAAATTTAGATTTATACTTTTAAATAATTGGAGTAAATGTCTGTTTACTAAATAATAAAAAAAATATAAAAAGAAATAATTATAAGTTATAGCTTAGAAACTGTATACAATTCCACTGGTCCATAAACCTGCTTTTTACGAAGGATCTTTTGAGCTTCCTTGTAACTGACAAATCTCAGAGGAGGGACCTTTTCTCCTTCCGTAGTCCGAGCCCTCTGCCTCATTCTAAAAGATTCTCTTTCTCCTCTAATAAATACGAGATTATTGTTCTCATTCCTTGCAATCACGTGAATCATAGTAATATACTATAGAATCTATCTTTATCTTTATATATTTAAATTTGAATTAAGAAAGTGAGTTTCTTCAAATAACAAGTATAGCTACTACAGAACAATGGCTCGCAACTATGTCGTTGAGATTGTCTACCTATTTCTCTTCGGAATCATCTACTTCATGTCCTTCGTGATGTTTGCTGCGATGTACCAAAGGGTTTTCGCAAGTGCGGTCCCGATCATTGATCAACATAACTCCTCTATCCCTATGGAAACTGAAACAGGTAGGAAGATAGAACACCTTAACACTCTCACAGTATTCTCCCCGGTTCAGATGTTTTACTCTGCGACTCTCCCAGAACACGAATTCCCACATTACTACTAACTCATCTATCAACTTATCAATGTTTTTTTTATTTACTATATTATAATGGATCTCCAATTTTATTTAGATAAATATTCCTTAGAAAATATCCCTGGAATGGTAGATTTAAATATCGAAGATACAAATCATTCATTTATTTATGAAAAAGTATTAATTGCTTCTCATAGTAGGAATTTTTCACAAGTATTACCTACAATTCCAGGTGTTCGTGGCTTACATTTACTTTGCCGAGAAGCTACAACGACCCCTTTATTAGCAATTGTAGTTAACAAGAATATGTTGAATTTTAAAAGTGGACCAGGGGATACTGGTAAAAATGTTTATCATAGTAATATACAAGCATTTTTAAGACTACTAACCGATGGTAGTGTTCCACAAGATGTTATTGAAATGTATTTGAATCATTATGTAAAATCGCAAAATCATATAGCAGATAGAATAGAATATAAACCTGTCCTTTATTTTGGAAAAATGTCCTCTGATTATGTTAGAATGTTTGGACAGAACGGTTTTAATCCAAATTTACCTGTAATATATCAAGATAAAACTACTAAGGAACTTATACCCGGTTATAACTCATTGGGTTTAATTGACGACCATAATATAACTGGAATAAACTCAGATAGTTCTGATAGTTTTGAAGAGTTTTTTGAACTTACCCCAGCTCAAAAATCAGCGGCTCAATTAGTTACTCTTGGAGCAGATATGAGTCATCGTCCACAACATTTAATATCAAAAGATTATGGCACCAAAAGATTAGTTAATATCCCTGTGAGGCCAACCCGTCAAAGATATCCTTATACCCATTTTTCAGATATAGCATATCTTAAAGAAAATCCTTCTGGAGAAAGGGGGACATTTATCAAATATATGGAAGATCAGGATAAACAACAAATGGAAAAAAGATTACCCACAACTATGTTTCTACAAGAATTAGAAACTTTAAAACCAGAACAAAAACTTAAATTAGCATTATTCCTTGAAAATACCGATGTTGAAGGAATTGAAGCCATGTTTGATTTTATTGATAAAATATCAGAATATCATGATTCAATGAACCCATATACTATGAGAGGACCTACTGGTAAAAAAACACCTGTAAAATATCTTAACGATAAATTAAGAGGAGGAGGTAAAAAACAAACTAAGAAAAAACAAAGGGGTGGTCGTAGTAAACGCAGGAGCAGAAGGATATCAAGGAGTTCCAAATAAATAACTCCATCTATCTTCGCGGGTTTTATAACTCAATGGTTTGAAAGTATGGGCTAATGGAAATAAACTCGTATCTTTATTTATATTATTGATTGTCTCGAAACGATTAAATGATATCTTATTTTTTATATTCTGAATACATATTTCCAGGTTTGATTTATCTTTGGGAAATTCATAATTATTAAATGCTCCATTATATTTATATACTATTTCAAATATAAATCTTAAATCATAATATGTATGAATACCAGATGCTACTGGATTAACTCCATAAATACTTTTTTCTTTTAGAAGACCTAACTCTTCAGAACTATAATTATATCTTTGGAGGAGACCATAAAAAAGATGATAATCTACATTAATATATTTATAAATTGAATCTTTTATCTTTTGTTTATAACGATTATATGTATAACTATTAGTCTGACAAAAAGATATCTTTTCTTTTAATTTTAGATTATCAAACATTATATCTAATATATCTTCATCTATATATATATGATTAATTTCCATCTTAATGTTAATATTAAATATATCTTTATTTAGTAATCATCATACCCCCCTTCATCTGTAAATCCTTCATTGTATGAATTAGGAAATCTATTTATCTCTTCCGATTCTAATTTTTCTGACATTTTTTTTATATTGTAAAGTGTGTTGTGTTGAGCAGAAGCCCAAGAAAAACCCCCTGTATTTCCAGATTCATAGTCGTGGAAATGGACCCTATCCCCGGCAAACGCACATCCGTCCTCATTATCTATGAGGCGTCTAGATCTGTATTGATCTATAGGATGAGCCAACTCCCCAATTCTCTTATTAATTATTAATTCACGAATATTATCGTGTGATGTATTTATTTTATTTTCGGAACTATTTTTATTATCTGGTCCCTCAATTGCATCATGGATATCTTCTTCTGGTATTTCTTGTTCTATCGCGATATCCCGTAATTCATCTAATGTTTTATTTTTTAATTCTTCTTTATTCAACATTTTATAAGTATGTTCCTTCAAGTTTATACGTCTGTTGTTTATTATCCTAGATATTTCAGTCGGATCTTGGCAGACGGT
>Ga0181389_1000982_pt1 | contig 11456 bp, 15 predicted proteins | sample 12SPOviralmetaG_FD_130121 | JGI IMG/M metagenome (GOLD analysis project Ga0181389, IMG submission 130121) | Marine viral communities from the oligotrophic San Pedro Time Series (SPOT) site, San Pedro Channel, CA, USA - 12 SPOT_SRF_2010-06-29 | ecosystem: Environmental > Aquatic > Marine > Strait...
ACAGCAGACTATGTAGACTTTATTAACAAGTTTATCGAGTTCAACAAAGTAGGAGACAACGTAGAAGTAGAGTTTTCAATCAGAGGTAAAGAGTACAATGGTCGTACTTATAACTCACTATCTCATTGGCGATGTGACAAAGTGTCAGATGGAGCAACAACAGAAGCTCCAGTAGAGGATGAAGAAGGTGACGGATTACCATTCTAAATTAATATAAACCTAGAACCCTCACTTTAATCGGTGGGGGTTCTTACTTATAACCTATGAGATATAAAGATATTATACTAGCTATTTTGAGTACAGAAAACGGAGCTATAACTACAGTTAATAATGTTCATTATGAGAACATACACAAGACAGTCCGATTATATTCAACTATAACAGCTAAAGATGATGGAGCTTCATTATGTAAAACACAGATGCAAGACCTATTAGATAGTATCATGAATCCAAAGTTAAGAGTAAGACCAGTAGGTTCTAAAAAAATGAAATAACATGGAAGAATTATTGTTAGTAGTAGAGTATAAAGTAAAGGGTGAATTATTCGTTAGGAAGTTTGGATTTGATTCCAAGTGTATGGATTCAACAGACGGAGTACTTTACATAAACTCATTAGATGCATCTGAATTAGTAATCAATAGAGATTATTTAGAGTATAGAATAGAGAGACCCATGAGAGTAGATGAGTGCTTCGAGTAACAAACAAAACATAAATAAGTTAATTAGTATATTATGGAATGGTTTAATAAAGTAGCGGAGAGACATGACGAATACCTTAAGATGGTTAGTTCATTTCCAGAGAATAAAGATAACGATAACATAGAAGATATAGTACAAGATACATACATTGAACTAACTCAGCTAGGAACAAAGAAACACAAAGAAGGGGATAGAAGAATAAACCCTAAGTACATAGGAGTCCCAGTAAGCGAGAGAGTAATGAATGAGAATGGAGACGGTAAAGTTAATATGGTCTTTATGTGGATTAATTTGAAGCGAGTATCTATGAGTCATTTAAGTACTAGAAAAAAGTACATGAAATACATTCAAAGATTAGGTGAAGGCTTTCAATGTCCTAATGAAGAACCAACAGAACATGAATCATCTTTCACTATAGTAATAGATAAGATAAAACAAGAGATTGAGAATTGGCATTGGTATGATAAGATGTTATTCAATACATACATAGAAGACGGTAAAAGCATGAGACAATTGTCAGCTGATACTGGAATAAGTTTGACGTCTATATTTACTACTCTAAGAAACTGTAAGAACAGAATCAAAGAGAATATGGGAGAAGATTACTTAGATTATATTAACAGAGATTTTGAACTAATTAAATAGATTAACATGGCATTAAAAGAGAAAGCTAAAAAGAAAAGAAAAGGAGTACATTCTAAGAATGCTTCTAAAGGACAAACTAAATACAAACACCCAAGTAAGGGACAAGGTAAATAAGATATATATGAGAGAACCTAAAGACAAAAGAACAAAAGAGTATAAAGACTGGAAAGCATCTCAAGAAGAGAATAAACCAATGGAAGGACTCGGTGACTTAGTAGAGAAGGTAACAGAGGTTACTGGAATAAAGAAAGCAGTCAAAGCTGTATTCGGTGATGAGTGCGGATGTGATAGTAGAAAGGATAAGTTAAATCAAATGTTCTCATTCAGATGGACTATAGAATGTCTAGAACCAGAAGAGTACGTTATACTAGATGAGTTCTTTACAAGGAATCCAGACGTGATACTACCAAGTGAATATGATAAACTAATGAAGATATCAAACAGAGTACTTAATAGAAGGTCTACATCTTCAAAGGGATGTGTAGCTTGTGTACAAAAAGAGATAGCTAAATTGCGTAAAATATACGAAGCATATGAATCGTAGATTTAAAAGAGATAACTGCATCGACCCTAAATGTGTTAGGGTTGTTGTAGTTGTTTTAGTGATACTTTATCTAATGAAGTACATTTAAAAACAGAATGTTAAAATAACAACAGAATAACAATGTTTAAAAAAGGAAATACAGAAGGGAAAGGAAGACCTAAAGGTTCACCTAATAAACTAGATACAGAAGCTAGAGAGCTATTCGTTATGACACTAGGTAAGCATTCTAAGAAGTTAGATAGTGCCTTCAATAGAGTATACCAGGAGAACCCAGTTAAGTTCTTAGAGCTGTTCAGTAAGTATGCTCAATACTTTGCTCCTAAGATGACAGAGAATGTCGACAAGGTAACACATGAGTATGAAGGCTTCGATATAAGAGATATAATTAACTTTGATGATAACTCTAAATCCGAAATATAAATCGCTGTTAAATAGTGATACAAGATTCTTCATTATAACTGGAGGTCGAGGTTCTGCAAAGTCTTTTGCTACTACGACCTTTTCTTGTTTACTATCATACGAGGAAGACCACAAGATACTTTACACTAGACAGACAATGTCTTCAGCTCACCTATCTATTATACCAGAATTTACTGAGAAGATAGGGTTAATGAATAGAGATGGAGACTTTAGTATAAACAAGACAGAGATTAAGAATAACCTATCTGGTAGTGAGATACTATTTAGAGGACTTAAAGCTAGTAGTGGAGACCAGACAGCCAATCTTAAATCATTACAAGGTATTACCACATGGATATTAGATGAGGCTGAAGAGCTTATGTCAGAGGATAAGTTCGACACTATCCAAAGGTCTATAAGAAGCAATAAGAAACAAAATAGAATAATACTCATATTGAATCCAGCAACTAAAGAACATTGGATATACAAAAGATTCTTTGAGCAAACTGGAGTAGAAGCTGGTTACAATGGAACTAAAGGTAATGTAACGTACATACATACATCCTATCTAGATAATGTTAACAATCTACCAGAAGACTATTTAAGAGACTTTAGACAGCTTAAAACAAGTAACCCATTAAGATATGAGCATATAGTAAAAGGAGCTTGGTTAGATAAAGCTGAGGGAGTTGTATTTACTAATTGGAAATTTGGAGAGTTTAACCCAGATAATTTACAGACATCTTGTGGTATGGACTTTGGATTCTCAGTTGACCCAGATACATTAACAGAGGTGGCAATAGATAAAGCTAAGAAGATAATATACCTTAAACAACACATCTATCAGAAGGGGATTAAGACTCACATACTAGGTCAGATGATTAAGGACAGAGTAGATAATATGCTTATAATAGCAGACTCAGCTGAACCAAGACTTATAGAAGACCTAAGGTATCAAGGTGTAAATATCCAGGCTGTAAAGAAGGGAACTATCGAGAGCGGTATTGTACGAATGCAAGACTATCAAATCATATTAGAACCTAATAGTAGTGACATAGCTACGGAGTTAAATAACTACGCATATGTAGACAAGGGTTCTAAGCTCTATACAGACGCATACAATCACGCAATTGATGGAGCGAGGTATAACATCACCTTTCACTTAGATAATCCTTCTAAGGGCAAATATTACATATCATAAAAAAGACCAGCTAACTTAATAACTGGTCTTGGATTGTTGTTTATAATTTATTTAACACCAACCATCTTCATCTTCTGATGGTTCTAAATTCCAAGTGTCAGATAGTTTAGATAACTTTTTTTCTAATGCTTTAAAAGTTTTACTACAATGAACAACTGCACCATTGAACCAAATTACAAACATTTGTGTTCTAGTTTCAAATGATACTGATGCACTTCTAAAGTCGTCATTTAAATTCTCTTCACACCATAACTCATTGTTAAATGTGAACTCATCTCCTAATAATAATTCTTGCTTTGTCATAATTTCTATTTATTAAATTGTTGTTTATATAGGGGAATCTCACCCCCTTTGTTTTTTAGTTGTTTAAAGATGTTGAAATTTCTAAAGCTTCTTTCGGTGTTACATTAAAACCATTGTAAACAATGTAAGCGAATTGCATATCGTCTTTACTTGGTCTTGTTTCTGTGTTTCTTAATGCTTCTAATATAAATTCTTGATACTTCATAACCCTTTTTTTTAGTTGTTTGCCTTACTGACACTTCAAATATACGGACTCACTTTGGACTGACCAAATAAAAATCAAACTTTTTTTAATTATTTTCTAAATTAATTTGTAACTAACTGATAATCAGTAAAATTATTTTCATGATTAATACATAATATTTTAATATTCGTTATTTATGTATGGTTAAAACACTACAAATTCCAGATGATGTTAATGAGTTAACACTAGGACAGTATCAAAAGTTTCTATCTGTATCTGAAGGTATAGAAGGAGAATTACTAAAGCAAAGAACTGTAGAGATGTTTTGTAATATATCTTATAGTACAGTAGCTATGATGTCTCATAAAGACGTCAGTCATATATCAGAGATTATAACTCACTTAGTAACTAATGAACCTACATTTAAACACAGATTTAAAATAGAAGGAGTAGAGTTCGGATTCATTCCAGATTTAGAGAACATGACCTCTGGAGAGTTTGCAGACTTAACTAACTATATGTCGGACAATCAAAACCTACATAAAGCTATGGCTGTATTATTCAGACCAATTACCTTAACCATTGGTGAGAAATACGAGATAGCAGAGTATAACGGTTCTGCTGAATACGCAGAGCTAATGAAGTTTACACCATTAGGTGCTGCTTTAGGTGCATCGGTTTTTTTTTGCGATTTAGCGAGGGACTTATCGAGAGCTATCCTTCATTATACGGAGCTGATTCACAAGGAGACTTTACAGCAATCGGTCAATTCTCTAAAAGGTGGGGGTTTTATCAGAACTTTTATAAACTTGCGCAAGGTGATGTCAGAAGGTTTCAAGAGGTCACTAAGCTCAATATTCACGAATGTCTCACGTTCCTCTCGTTTGAAGCTGAGAAGAGTAAAATAGAAACTAACTTAATTAAACAACAAAGAAGATAATGACAGCACTACTTAAAGTATTAAACAAGCTATCTCAGATTAAGATGGAGTCTTATAATGATTATCCAGACTCAGCAAAGAACAATGCTAAGAAGGTTCTTAAATGGAGAGATGAATATGGTGATGAGGTCAAGGGAATGACTAGGGTAGGCTGGACTAGAGCATCGCAATTATCGAAGGGTGCTAACATCAGCCGCGACACAATCGCACGCATGGCATCATTTAAAAGACATGAGAAGAACTCTAAGATTAATCCAGACTTTAAATCTACACCTTGGAAGGATAAGGGTTATGTAGCATGGTTAGGTTGGGGAGGTTCTTCTGGTGTTAACTGGGCGATAAGAAAATTAAAATCAATAGACAATAAATAAAGATATGACGACATATTATAATATCCTTGAGACTATCAAGAATCAACTATTACAAGACCCTATGTGTAATTCTGTTACTGAGGGTTCAATCTGGGAGATAGATTTATCTAAACAGACTATCGCTCCATATGCTCACATACAAGTTAATAATGCTTCTATTAAGGAGTTTACCAACGTGTTTAATGTATCAGTTTTCTGTATGGACATAGTTGATAAGACAACAGATTTAACTACTGATAAATTCAGAGGTAATGACAACGAACAAGATGTACTTAATACTCAGTATGCAGTAGGTACTAGATTACTTGAGATGATGCGTAGAGGTGATTTAAGAGAGAATAACTTTGCTTTGGTCGATGGCTCTCAGCCTAGTCTAGAATCGTTTACAGAACGTTTTGAAAACTTTTGGGCTGGATGGACTATTACCTTCGATGTAGAAGTACCTAATGAGATGACTATATGTAATGCTGTTCCTATCTCTGGAGATTGTGCTAATGCTAATTACACTATAACAGATACAAATGGGAATACATTATATAGCGGTACTATAGCTTCTGGTGGTTCAATCAGTCAACAGATAACAGATAGTAGTATCTCTAATTCAGATGATTCATATACTGCTAATGTAGCTTCTCAAGGTTCTTTGGAATTACCAGATATTACATTCACAGTAAACAATAGTTTAGGTACTGATGTTATAAATGAAACAATACCAAGTGTTACTGATAAAACTTTAGTAGCTCCAGATGGTTCTGCTGTTGTTGAATATTTAGATGGAACTGCTATAAGTACAAACTCTGTAGCAAGTGGAGCATCTAGAACTATTCAAGTACCTAATCCAATTGTTTGCGCTGATGCTACAGTACATAATACAGATGATAGTTTTACGACTACAGTTGCAAGTGGAGGAGATTTAGAATTAGCAGACATAAACACAAATCTAAATGATTCACAAGGGACTCTAATAGGTGCGTCTACAAGTGTATCTAATTCTGATGTTACTTTGGTAGCTCCAGATTCTAATTATACAGTAGAGTACGTTAACGGAACTCCTATAGAGACTGGTACAATAGTTTCTAATGGTAGTAAAACAATACAAGTAACTAACCCAATAGTATGTGCTGATGCTACTGTTTCAAATAGTGATGATTCATTCACTACTACGGTTTCTTCGGGAGGGGATTTAGAGCTGTCCGACAGTACGTTAAATCTTAACACAGTAGATAAGGGTGACTTTGTATCTGTTAAGACGTTAGACGTTAATATAGTGGATGAGGATTCAGCTACAATTGAACCAACAACATCTATATTAAACAACAATGTTTTATCATTAGCTATCCGTAATCCAGAGAAATTGTTTATGGATATGTATGAAGGTAAAGCGGTATCTCATGGAGGAGCTTTGGAGGCTTCATCTTGTGTAGATTTATCAGACTTATTCGATGCTTCACCAGTTGCTAAGATAGAACCTTCAGCCTATGGAGTAGGGAAGTTAATCGCAGTTAAACCATTAAACGGAGGATTCGATTTAGACGTAGAAAGGAACACTATAGCGACTAGAGTTAACTCAAGCGGATTAGTAGAGAATGTATCTGCTAATGTTCCTAGATTAGATTATAAGAATTCAACTTGTCCAGTTATATTAGTAGAACCACAATCTACAAATTTGGTAACTAACTCTACAGATATAAGTGACTCATCATATACTATCATAAGAGCTTCTGTAATTGATAACGGAATAGATACACCTATAGATGGTCAGTTAGCTCAGAAACTTGTAGCTACTTCAGATACTGGTAATCACTTTTTGAGGTCGGTAGTATCTAATCCTACAGCATCATCTTATACTGTAAGCGCATATATTAAGAAGTCTGGGAATAATATAGCGCTAAGGGTAACTGGTGCATCATTTAATAACCGTATAGAATGGCAAATAGATTTAACTGACGGTTCTACTTTGAGTTATTCTCAAGCTGGTACTTTTACTGGTACTACCTCTGTTGAATCTCTAGATGATGATTGGTTAAGGATAGAAGCTAGGATAACTCTTTCTTCTTCTGATACATCATTACAAACTAGTTTCTTCGTTCTATCACCTTCCAATGGTGTTGGTGGATGGGCTGGTGATGGTAGTACTGGATTCTACTTAGCTGGAATACAAATAGAAAACCTTTCAGAAAGTACTTCATACATACCAACTTCTGGAACTATAGCTACAAGAAATGAGGATGAAATATCTATTACTGGCTTAACTGGAGTATCTACAATAACAGAAACTTTTGAAGATGATACTACTAATGTTATTACTAATCCTACTACTTATACAATGTCACAAGGTAGAATCAAAAAAGTTATTAAGGTATGATATACAAACTAGAATATAAGAGTAAGGAGGAGGGTTTAAAAGACATCGAAAGTAAGGGTATTAAATACCAGGCTATAGTAAAACTAGGGAGTGTAGAATTAACTGAAGCTACTTATGATACTGACTATGAGATAGTTGAAGAGGCTACATTTTCTGACACATACTTATTTGATGTAATGACAAAAGAGATTGTACATTTTGATAGTGAGGTATTTCCAGAAAACCCTAAGCATAAATTCGCTTAATACTAATGGATAAAAAGAGACTACATAAAGAGCTTCACAAGTTCGGTAAGTATGTGATACAACAATCACGTTCTAGACTTACTAGAAATGGTCATAACAAATCTAAAGACTTATATAGCTCATTGTCCTATAAATCTAAAGCTCACAAGAACTCTTTTAGCTTGTCTTTTTTTATGATGGACTATGGGGAGTATCAAGACAAAGGTGTTCATGGTGCTAAGAGTAGTTATATAGAAGTAAAGGATTCTCCATTTAGTTACAAGAGTGGAGGTAAGAAACCTCCAGCTTCTGTGTTTGAAACGTGGGGAAAAGAACATAATGTATCACCATTTGCTGTAGCTCATTCAGTATGGTCTAAAGGTTTAAAACCTACAATGTTTTTTACTACTCCATTTGAGAAAGCATTTGAAAGATTACCAGATGATATAATAGAAAAATTTGGATTGGATATAGAAGAATTCGCAGAACAAACATTAACTAATTAAAGATGTCATATACAAAAATAAATGTAAGGAGTCCTAGAATAATATCTAAGACTGGAACAGCTAACGAAATCATAACTGTTGAACTTTATATCTGGAGAGAGTCTGGTTCAGAACCTACTCTACCAAGTAGAATATTATCTAAACCTATACCAACGTCTATAGTGACGACTGTTTCATTTGATATAAGTCCATATCTAAGTGATTTAATATCTCATGAGACCAATACAATAGTAACTACTGAGACTGCAACAGATGAAGACTCTTATGTATATTGTAAAGCTAAGGTGATTGTAGCTGGTGTTATTACAGATACTTTAGAATTCATAGCTTATAATGGTTATGGGTATTATGAAGATGGGTTAAACCCAGAACAAAACTCTAGCTTATTACTAGATGAGGGTACTTATTATACACAAGAGAATGTTAATAAGTCTTCAGTTTATTTTAATGATGATTCTGGTATATCACTTACTTTTTTATGGGAGTGTTTAGACGGTACTACATCTAGTGAGAATGCTAGTAATACAATGTCTAACGGTCATGTTCCTTCAGTACACCCTAATCACTTAGGTTTAGGAGGTTCAAAGTTAACAGTCTTTGGTTCTACTGGAGGAGATAAAGTATTCACATTTAAAGAAGTATGCGAACCTAAATACACACCTATTACTTGTGACTTTATTAATAAGTATGGAGCTTGGCAAACTCTAGTGTTTTTTAAAGCTAATAGAACGTCTCTAAGTGTATCTAATAGTATGTTTAATACTTTACCATCAAATATAAATTATAATACATCTCAGAGTCTTAAACAGTCTTTTAATATTAATGGTCAAGAGAGTATCAAAGTGAATACTGGATGGGTTCTAGAATCATACTCAGAAGTTATCAAACAATTATTATTAAGTGATACTATTAGATTAGATAATAGACCAGTAAACATTAAAACAAAATCAACAGAATTACATGAAAGCATTAACGAACGAAATATAAACTATTCGCTGGAGTTTGATTATGCTAACGACGTAATAAATAACATACAGTAGATATGAGAGAAGTTCAATTATACATAAACAACCAGCGAGTAGATTTATTTAAAGATGAAAAAATATCAGTTAACTCCAGTATGCAGAATATTAGTGATATTAGTAAGACTTATACTGATTACTCTTCGACGTTCACTATTCCTAGCTCTAGTAATAATAACTCTATATTTGATTACTTTTACAACAACGACGTTGAAGGCAGTTTCAAAGCTCAAGAAAGAGCTGAAGCGAGGATAGAGATTAATCACGTACCTTTTAAAACTGGCAAGATACAATTAGAAGGTTCAGAGATTAAGAGTAATAACCCAGAGTCATATAAGGTTACTTTCTTTGGTGATGCTGTATCTCTAAAAGATACTTTAGGCGATGATAAATTATCTAATTTAGATTACTCTTCTATAGCTATAGACCATATTGGTTCAGCCATTAATAATGCTATACAGAGTACATCAGATTTAGATGTTAGATATCCTTTAATAAGTTCTAGTAGAGTATGGCAGAACTCTGGAGGAGGTGTAGATGATATATCTGACTCTTCTACTCCTATTGTATATGATGAATTATTACCAGCTATAAAAGACAAAACAATATTAGACTTAATATCTAGTCAATATAATCTGACTTTTACTGGTAAGTTTCTAGAAACGGAATACTTTAATAAATCATTTACATGGTGGAAGAACTCAGAAAGTACAGACCTTACATCTAGACAAGAGGATTTTATATTTAACGATACAACTGTAGATTCACCATTAAAAGATAATGAAGCTGTGGTTAAGTATAATCCAGAATATCCAACTGGCTCAGTACATAGACTAGTTCTAGGTGTAGTGTCTCCATCTAGCGGAGAATATTTGGTAGATATATATAAGAACGGTCAGATAATGACAACGATTCTAGGAACTGGAACAACAGAATATAATGTATCTGTGGTTACTAATTCACTATCATTGAATGATAAGTACAAAATTAAATTTAGAGCGAAAGGTGTTTCATCTATGTCTATTTATGGTATAATAACACATACTTTTATTTATCATACATTTCCAGGTGGAGCAAATATAGTTAATAATGAGATAGTACATTCTGCGACATCTCCATTACCGTTGACATTATCAGCTAATTTTGATTTCAATTCAACAGCTCCATTAATGAAATTGTCTGACTGGATTAAAGGGATTGTAACTCAATTTAATCTGACTTGTTTTTCTACTGATGATTCTAGTACATTCCATTTTGAACCCATAAACCAATGGTATGAACATGGAGGAGAGATAGACATAACTAATTACATAGACACAAAAAGTATAAAGATAGATAGACCTAAATTATACAAGACTATTTCTTTTGAATGGGAGAAATCAAAGTCATTTATGAATACAGAATTTGAAGGTAGACTAGGGAGGTCTTATGGTAATCTTAAAGAGCAGTTTGATTATGATGGTAAGGATTTTAAGATAAAGCTACCATTTGAGAATATGCAATTTAACAAGTTTACTAGTTCAGATTTACAAGTAGGTTATGCTATAGACAAAGCTGTAGGTGGTAAGAGTTACGTACCTAAAGGAGCGGTAAAGTTGTTTATGTCTGAATCTAAGACTTGTTCTTTTTATTTTGATAATGGTAGTAATACTTTTGAGATTACTAATTATATGCAATTTGGACAAGACCAAGTTTATAACTTAGAAAATCAAACTATGAACTTTGGTATAGATTTTTCTTCTTCATTATTAGAACCTATAAACAACACATTATATAGTAATTTCTACCAAGACTATTTACAGAATTTATTTAATCCTAAGACTAGGCAATTAACAGTTCAATGTAAATTACCATTATCTGATTTAAGTACGATTACATTAGACGATACGATAGTTATAAAGGATAAGAGATATTTGATTAACAACATGAAGACAGATTTAACCTCTGGAATGGTTACTTTTAATTTATTGACTAGCTTTTTAACTGGTGAAGGATTAACTTATAACCCATCCGTTAAATTTCCGTCAACTGGAGGAGGTGTTGAAATGATAGT
>Ga0181389_1000990_pt1 | contig 11369 bp, 11 predicted proteins | sample 12SPOviralmetaG_FD_130121 | JGI IMG/M metagenome (GOLD analysis project Ga0181389, IMG submission 130121) | Marine viral communities from the oligotrophic San Pedro Time Series (SPOT) site, San Pedro Channel, CA, USA - 12 SPOT_SRF_2010-06-29 | ecosystem: Environmental > Aquatic > Marine > Strait...
AAATGTAATTTATATTTACATGAACGGGGGAATGAGTCATATCGACACATTCGATCCAAAATCCGACGCTGAAGTTAAGGGTGCTACAGAAATCATCGACACCAAGGTTGATGGAATTAAATTTGGTCACAATTTGCCCTTATTGGCAGAACGAGCAGAAAATTTTGCTGTGATTAATTCTATGACCTCTCAAACTGGCGCACACTCTGAGGGAAAATACTTGCACCACACAAGCTACAGAAAAGTGGGCAGTATTATACATCCTTCTTTGGGAGCGTGGTCTAACCACCTTTTGACTAATGATAATTCATTGCCTAATAATGTTTTGATAAATCCTGACCCGTCTCACCCATTGAACGGGTTTTTGCCAGCTAGAACCTCGCCCCTTCCTATCACTGATCCTTTGAAGGCTAAAAGTGCTTTTGATTTAAAATATGATGATAGGCTGTTGAATAATAGGCTAGATGCTCTTGATCTACTAAACTCTAAGTTCAAGCCAAATGATGCGGCTACTTCTTATAGAGATTTTTATTCGGAGGCTTTTAATATTCTAGATAGTGAAGACTTAGCAGTTTTTGATATTTCTCAAGAAAGCAAAGAGACATCTGAAAAATATGGAGCCACAAGATTCGGGCAAAGCCTTTTGCTTGCTCGTCGCTTGGTTGAAAAGGGAGTAAACTTCATTGAAGTCATGCATGGTGGTTGGGATACCCACACCGAAAACTTTGATAGATTAGCTACTAAGCTTCCAGAGGTAGACAAAGGTATTGCTGCTCTTATTGATGATCTAAAAGCCAAAGGTCTTTATGAAGATACAATGATCGTTGTTGCTACTGAATTTGGTAGAACACCTAAAATCAACGTCAACACTGGACGCGACCACTACCCAAGAGCCTTCTCATGTATGATGGCTGGAGGAAAGATAGATGGTAAAGCAATAGGTAAAACAGACGATAAAGCTATGGCGATAGAAGAGTCACCTTATCAGGTAGCAGACTTAAATGCAACAATAGCAGATGCTATGGGATTAGATATCAATCAAACACTATTCTCCCCATCTGCAAGACCATTCAAAGTCGCCCATAATGGTAAAGTAATTCCAAATGTGTTCTAACCTAGATCAGAAAGGTAGTAAAGGCTTTCTTCTTTATTTTCCGTGTAAGACAACATAGATTAATGTTATTCAGTATTATTGCCGCTATCGCTACGCTACTCCAATTTGGAGTTGGTTTTTTGATGTTGTGGGCTAAATATCAGCGGCTTTACACACCTTCTGGTTATTTATTTATAACAGCCTCATTTATGATGGCAGCAAGGAATCTCACTGCGTTCCTAGAAGTTGAAAACTTCGACTACACAGGAGATACATTTTGTGCTTTTTTAGATAATGTTTATTATCCATTTGGTATCTCCGCGCTTTTGTTTATTTCAGTTTTCCATTTTGTATCTGATCAATACAAGAAAAAGAAAGCTCCCTAGTTAAAATCAGGGCTTTCTATAAAAACGGATTGTTAATCGTCCCGTTTATTTCTTTTTTCTAATTCCTCCAAATACTCTTGTTGGATCTTTGTTCTTTTTTCTGGAAGGTCAAACTGAATCAAGTATCTGACGAAAACACACCAACCTGCGAAAAATGCAGCAATAAGAGAAGAAAGGACGTATGTAGGCTTCTGCTCTACTGCAATAAACATATACGCCATCCAGACCATTAGGATCAAATAGATATATGTAAAGATTTTACTAAGCCACCATTTACCCAATAGTCCAAAAGAATACCAACCAAAAAGTAAAGTGATTGCACCAGCTAAAAAATAAATATTAGTCATTTTCTTCTAATTCCTATAATTCTTCTATAATGTAAATTCATAGTTCCAACTGGTTTGCTTAATGTTGGTCTGTGAATAATTCTCTTGTCTCCGATATAAATACCAATGTGGTTATAACTACCGTTGCTTGAATAGATAACAATATCTCCTTTTTGAATATTTGATAAGCTCACCTTTTTGCCCCAACCCAACCAAGAGGTGCATTTTTGATAACCTACTGGTGGGGTTCCTCCAGCCCTTCTTACGACTTCTCCAACAAAATCGGCACAACGCGCCGACTGTCCTCTTTTAAAAAATTTACCATTCCACTTTTGAGCCTCTTGTGAAACATCACTTAAACCAAGGATTGCTATTAAGAATAAAGTTTTAATCATATTGGGGTTTTAAAAAATGTAACGAATGATAATGTAATTTACACATAAAGTCAAGTAAAAAAGTGTATTTAAAGATAGAAATGATTACTGTTGACGAGATTCATGGCGCACCAGCGGGAGAGTTATCCAACCTTAGAAGCCGCATTGAATCAGCTTACTCTAGTGGAGTGATAACTGATAATAATGCTCAAAACCATCTTTGGAGAGAATTTAACAGACGCTGTTTCTTTGCGGGGCGTAAGAGCCTTATGTTGGTTCCAGTTTATGATGGTTTTAGACCAATTAATCTTGATATAGATCGTATTGTTCTAATTGATGGAAGTGGCGACATTCAGTTGATTGACGGGAATGGATTTATCATACCTCTGACATATGAAGCTCCTAGTGGGACTTTTGGTAGCAACTCTTATTCTTTTAGTAGCTCCACTCTAGACAACCTTAGTTTTGCGAATATTAAAGAACTGGGAAGTGCTACTGAATTTACGCTCACATGCTGGATGAAAAAATTTGGCGTAGGTGCTGGAGATAGATTCATGGTTGGTAGTATAGTAAGTCTTAGTAATTTTGTTAGCTTGATCTGGAACGGAACAGGGATAACGGCTTCAGTTACTGCATCTAGCGGAAATACCTCTGCGTCAGGAACGCAGAACTCTTCGGGATGGGTTCATTGCGCGATGGTTTTTGATGGCTCACAAGATTCGGGAGACAGGCTTAAACTTTACGTTGATGGAGAGTTAGCCGCAAGTGAGAGCTTTGGTCCTACAAGTTTAGATTCTGATACTTTCTCTAATTTTAATATTGGAGAAATAGGTCATAACAGTCTTTTTGGTTCTGATGGTCAAACTTGCGATGTTAGACTTTTCTCTAAGGCTTTATCATCAAGTCAAATACAATCTGTATATAATTTTGAAGATATTAGTTCTGATTTAATCGGACGCTGGATTTCTGATAATGATGACACCTTAGACTACAGCCACAAGCATAGGTCTGCAATTAAAAATAATAATCCAAGATTTGTAAATGGTGGACCCCTTAACGATCTGCCGCCTTTCGGTCATAATTCAATAGAATTAGCTGGAACAGACTCATCTCCTTTTGTGGGTTCTCAGAATAAAATTCTTGATGGGACAGAAACAGAATTAACTTTAGCTTTTTGGATAAAAAGAACACACACTGGTCGTTTTAGCATTTTCGCAATTAGAGAGGCTACAAACAATCAGACTTTTTTAACTTGGGATTTCAGAGATTTTATTATATGGGGAACTAGGAACGGCAATCCATATTTTTACAGCGATCTTATAGCCAATACATCTACAGCTTGGAATCATTTAGCGATCACTATTGATACAAGCAAAGCCACTTCAGAAAGAGCTAGATGTTTTCTTAATGGAGCTTTTCAATCAACCGCTAGTGCTAACGATACAATCTCTGATGGTTTTCTTATGCTTGGACTAAACCATTTAAGTATTCCAAGTGATACAGATGGAGAAGGAAGGTATGCTGATTGTAGAGTATACAACAGAGCTTTGTCTGATTCTGAAATTGCAGATATTTATGGTGGTCAATTGATAGAGAATGGTTTGATTCATTGGATAGCAACCGACGATCAAGATATAGAGGATAAAATTGGTAAAATACCCATGACCTCTAGTGGAGAAACTTTTATTGCGAATGACGGTCCATTCGCTTAATAAAATTAAAGAAACGGTGTATAATAATAAATAGAGAAGAACTGTTATGGCAGATAAAAAATTTACAGATTTCGCACAAAGTTTAACTCCAGCCACAGGAGATTTTGTGGTAGGATATTCAGCATCGAGCAATGAAGAAATCCGTGTTCCAATGAACGCTATACCTGTTTCTGGTGTAGCGGGAACGGTTCAAGGGACTGATTCAAACGATCATAATATTAGATCAAGAGATCCAAATGTATCTGGTGGTGGTCTTGGTAGTGCGCGAGGAGAATCTTCTGTAGACCTCCAAACACTCCGCGCTGCCTCAAATCAGGTTGCTGCTGCGACAAATTCTTCTATTTTAGGAGGAGAGAACAATAGTATTATTGGTGGCGCAAACCACAGCGTTATTGCAGGTGGACTAACAAACAGTGTTGCCACTGGTGCGTTTTATTCTTTTATTGGTGGAGGCGGTTCTAACTCTGTAAACGCATCATCAAGAAATTCTGTTATTGTAGGTGGAAGGTCCAATGCAACATCTAGAGATTATGACTTTATTGGCGCTGGAAGAAACAACAGAGCCACCGAAGAACATTCAAGTGTTGTTGGTGGAGAAAGTAATCAGGCTACTTCTAACCACATCTTTGTAGGAGGCGGCGACAGCAATACTTCAAGCGGTCCTTACACGATTATAGGTGGTGGAAATACTAATAACATTACCCAAACTTACTCTTCTATCGTAGGAGGTTATGATAATACTGTTAGTAGCCAGTATTCTGCTGTGGGTGGAGGAAGAGAAAACACCTGTTCTGCACACTACGGCACTATAGCTGGTGGTCACAAAGCTACTTCAGACAAATTTGGTCAATATGCTTTTGGAGGTGGTCTTAAAGGAGGCTTTGGACTTGGAGAATCTCAATTTTCAAAGTTTGTTGTTGCTAATACCACTTCAAATAATACTCAGACAGAATTGTTTCTCGATGGTTCTAGCGCAACGCAGAGAATGACTTTAAATGCTGGAGAGACTTGGATGTTCGTAGCGACACTTTCTGCCAGAGACGGCACAGATTCTTGCGTTTTCGAAATACAAGGTGGCATACATCGAAATGGTGCTACAACAGCTTTGATACAGACTGTAACTGAGAACTTCCACAAAAAGACTACAGGTGCTAATACTTGGGATTTTACCTTAGAAGCAGATGACAGTAATGATGCTTTGGTAGCCAAGGTTACAGGTGAGACAAGTAAAACAATCAAGTGGGTAGCCACGCTAGACGTTACTTGTGTTAAATCTTAATCTATTAAAAATTACCCCATCAAGATTAACATAGTGTAAGAATATACGAATATTATGAGTTTATTAGACGATAACGACGAAGATTTAAAAAAGGCCAAAAGAAGGCAGAAAACAAACTCTGAAAATGCGAGAAGGACAGCCAACTTGCTTGAATCCCCATCTTCTATATTCAGATCCAATTTGATAAATTGGCAATTGACTATGACATCTCTTTGGGGAATGGAAGGAACGTTCCCTAGAAAAAGATGGGAAGATACAAAAATAATTCTTAGAAATCTTGGAACAGATGCTTCTGAGCTTTTCGCTAAATCTAATGAGCTTTTGCAGTTTCTGGAGTCGCAAAAAGAAGGGGTTACTTCTAGCAGAGAAGTCGCTGATTACCTAGACCTCATGTTCCCTTACACCGTCCAAGAAGATGGATCTATCACTTTGGATGAAGATGCTAGACCCCTTTCTGCTAAAGAGCTTAGTATGAGAGAGTTTACTGACGGAGAGTAATTGTTAAAAGGGTGCTTCTAGCTCCTCAATAAGACTCCAGATAAGTTTATCTTTTTCTGTAAGAACCCTTTTTGTTTTTGCGCGAATACGCTCTTCTTTATGAGGGTGTATGCTCGCTTCGCATATCTTATCATTTTCGATGTAAACCTCTGTCCAAACGTCACACATTGTAAGTTCTGGAAAGAATTTTTGACGTAGGAAAATAGAGGTTACATCGCGGCATTCTCGTTCCGTCAAGGTAATCTTTTCCTCCTTTGTTCTACAAAAAGAAATCATATTAAAATGATACATTAGTTTTATCTAGAAGTCAATTAAAAAGTGTAATTTATTATATATGCCTCAGAAATCAACCTCTAGGTCGGGCCTCAACATGAGGCACATAGAACTCACCAAAAAGCAGCATGAATTTTTCAAAATCATGTCAAACCCAAAAACAAAAGTGGTATTCCTTTCGGGTCCAGCGGGTTCTTCTAAATCTTTTCTTTCAATCTATACAGCTTTATCTTTATGGTCAGATGGAGATTGCTCTGACATTCTTTATTTAAGAACTGTCGTAGAATCTGCCGAACGAAGTTTGGGATACCTCAAAGGCGGCGAGGATGAAAAATTCAGTCCTTATCTAGCTCCTTTAGAAGAGAAGGTAGACGAGATGCTGCAAGCACCAGATAAACAAAGACTTAAAAGAAGTAATGCTTTACTTGGCTCTCCTGTGAACTTTATCAGAGGTCAGGATTGGAAACAGCGCGTTGTAATAGCTGATGAAATGCAGAACGCAACGATGAAAGAATTAATCACGGTTCTTACCAGAATGAATAAAGGGACAAGGCTTTTTATTTGTGGAGACGCTTTTCAGAGCGATATTAAAAATTCTGGATTTTCTCAGTTATGTAAGCTTTTCGATAGTGAGGAATCTAAGGAAAACGGTGTTTATCATTTAGCTTTCGATAAAGAAGATATTCAAAGAGATGAAGTTATTTCTTTTCTATTAGATCAAATAGAAGAAATTATTTAATTGTAATAATCTTTCCAAACATTTATAATTACGTGTAACCAAAATTTTGAAATGATGCACGAATTTTGCGTCCAGTGTGGACATAAGAACTTATTTGAGAGCGTTAAGCCTAAATTCTGCGCTGGATGCGGTCAGCAATTTAACGTAGGCGGCGCTACTGTTTCTAGAGCTAATGCCTCTGAGGAAGAGGGGTTAGAAGAATCAGAGCAAATGCCTAAATTAAATAAACAAAAATTATCTGAAGGCTGGTCTACTCAAGTAGACAACTCTGGCTTCCCTACTTTCGGGTCCATCGCTGGATCAGAAGCTCCTGCAACGCGAAATCATCGCCCAAAAGGATTTAAGGGAAAGGACGTAGTTAAATCTACCATGAAAGAATTTGGTAGGGTAACTAAAAGCAGAGAAATCGGCAAGTGATAACATGCGAGAAAGCTTCGAAGATAAGATCGAAGAGATTGATCAGCTTCTCGACATAAATAGGAACAAGTGGCAACTAGATGCTATCCAATGGTTTGATTACGATGATGTAAAACAGATAATCCGTATTCACATTAATGAAAAATGGGATCTATGGATACAAGAAAGACCCTTTAAGCCTTGGTGCAGACAGGTCGTTCAAAATCAAATTAGAAATTTAATAAGGAATCATTATCTTACTTTTTCTAAACCATGTTTGAGATGTAAACACTATGTTTCCGAAGACGGCTGTGCATTTACCAAATCAAAGCAGCAAGACGATTCTTGTCCAGATTACGCCAAGTGGCTTAAAAAGAAGAAAAAGGTTTATGACGTTAAACTTCCCCTCCCCTTGGAAGGTAGGGTTATAACAGCTTCTACAGATTTATATGATCAATTTGATTACGAAAAAAGCGCAGATAAATTACATGCTATAGTTCTAAGAGAGTTAAACAACGAAAGACATAAAGAAGTTTATACAATGTTGTTTCTTGAAAATAAGTCTGATGAAGAGGTCGCTTTTAAAATGGGATTTAAACCTGAGAGCGCCAAAAAGAAAAAGAGGTATAAGCAATTAGACAATTTGAAAAAGAGATTCGCTGAACTAGCCCGTGAAATACTTGATTCGGAGGATATTATTGAATAATGGTTGAGCTAACAGCAGAGCAAAGGGAGTCTATTAGAAATACTTTTAAAGTCACCCAAGACTTAATCGAGATTACCAAAAACGTTTTCAAGAATGAAGACCTTGATGGTAGATCGCAAGAGGGTCGTGCAGTTAGAGATTTCCTTGTTTCAGAGGGAATGAAATATAATACGACCAAAAGCACGAAAAAAACTAATGTAGAGTTAACGGATAGTCAAAAGTCTGTCCTTATGTCTAATCAAGTTTCATCTTCAATGACCGCTCTTGAGATTGCAAGGGTGGTATTTCAAACACCTGACGTTAAATCGTTAGATGCAAGTCATAGATCCGTTATTGAATTTTTAGAAAAATTTAGACCAGATGTGATTGACTCAAGTGCCAAAGCCGCAGACGGAAAATGGCATTCTCCTAAGTCTCATTCTATGGCTATTAGAAGGTGCAACAAATGGTGCGCTACAAGCTTGAAGGAGAATCCTGACGAACTCCCTGCGAAACAAAGGAAGAACACAGAGAGGCTACTTGAATATTTAAACATTCATAAATTAATTACTACAGTTAACGCTTATCGAACAGATGCCGACAGGGATTTGTTTGAATCGGAATTTGTAAGAGCAACATGGGACAAACCAGACTTAACGACTGACGAACTCAATCTTTATATGATGATTTGTTCTAATTTTGTCAGGGCCAAGCACATTCAAAACAGAATGGATATCTTTACTGATATGCTCGAAAACGAGGAGCTTGAGAGCCAAGACATCAATATGCGCCTTACAGAACATATTAAGGCTACCAACGATGAGTTGAATGCTTGTGAAAAAAGGATCGAAAGCTTAACTCAAAAACTAAATGGTGATAGAGCCAAAAAACTAGAAAAGAAGGGTGAAAACACTCAAAACATTCTTTCTTTAGTAGAAGCCTTTCAAGATGAGGAAGAAAGGCAAAGGCTAGTAATGATGGCAGAACAAAGACTGTCACTCGTTGAAAAAGAGGCAGATAGACTAGAATCTTTAGACGAATACAAAGCTCGTATATTTGGAACAACCAAAGAAGAACTCTTATGAGTGTTACTTGTAAGCAATGTGGCGCTACATTTAAAACATTACGGGGTCTTCACTCTCACGTTAAGGTTCATGGGGGTCAAGAGGTGTATTATCATACCCATTATCCTCGCTTGGATTTATACGATGGATCTCTAATAAAGTTCAAGAATAAGGATAGATACTTCTCTACATTTTTTAATTCATCAGAAAACAGAGAGGCTTATTACTCCTCTACTCCAGCTTCAGAATCTCGTAAAGTATATTTAGAAGAATTTTTAACTCACGCTAAATATAAAAATATAGACTTCATTCCTTGCGATAATTATTTTAAATTTAGCAATCTATGTGGTGTTAAGATTATAAAAAAACTATTTGAATCTTGCGCTTGTTTTTCTAGTCAATCTAATTTGAGGCAAATATATACAGAAAAATTATCTAAGAGCTTTTGGGACGAGGACAAAAGGCTCGATGACATGACTGTTTTTGTAGACACTAGAGAACAAAAGCCTTTTGAATTTAAAAATCAAATTATTAATAAATTAGACTTTGGAGACTACGTTGCCTCTGGAAACTACTTCAATAAAACTTATGTAGACAGAAAAAGCTTAGAGGATTTTAAAGGGACGTTTGGCAAAGGGTATGAAAGGTTTAAACAAGAACTAGAAAGAGCGAAGCAGTTCGACTCTTATCTTTTTGTGGTTGTCGAAGCAAGCATTCAACAAATAGAAAGAGAAAACGAGATTTCGAAACATCCTTCTAGGTTAAATTATATTTTTCATAACGTAAGAGACTTTCTTCTTTCTTATCCAGATAATAGTCAAATTGTATTCTGCGATAGTAGAGGAGAGGCTAATGATATAACAAAACGTATATTATTTAATGGTCCTATTTTATGGGACTGCGATTTTCAATATTTTTTAGATAAAAGACATGGCTTGGAGTAAAGGAATTCAAGGTCGCCGCATGGAATATTCTGCGAGGGCTGTAAACGAAGAGGTGTTAGAGAAAGAAGGTTTTATACAAGAGGGTGAAGCTAAGGTTCTCTTATGTAAATTTTTAAGGAATAACATTTCATTGGCATCAGAGATGATTATTGGGATGAAGCTGTTTCCTTTTCAAGCAATGCTTATCAAGGCAATGATGATTGGCGACTTCTCAATGTTCGTGCTATCTCGCGGTATGTCTAAAACGTGGTCTGCTGCGATTTATGTGATGCTTCAATTAATATTCAGACAAGGCATAAATATTGGAGTTCTTTCTAGTGGTTTTAGACAAGCTAAATTTATATTGCAAAAATGCGAAGACATACTCAAAAAACCCGCCGCTGCTATGGCATCTCCTATGTTTACTTTACAAAAAGGAACAGATCAATGGACTTTGAGTTGTGGAATGAGCAAAGCTATGGCGCTACCTCTAGCAGACGGTTCTCGACTCAGGGGTTTTCGTTTTTCTGTTCTACTATTGGATGAGTTTTTAAATATCCCAAAAAATATTTTTCAAGAAGTTATTCTACCTTTTCTTGGGGTTATCGACAACCCGACAGAGCGAGAGGACTTGGCATTACTAGAAGATGAATTGATTGCCAATGGAAAAATGAAAGAAGAAGATAGGTATAAATGGATCAACAACAAACTGATCATGCTTTCTTCTCCTTCTTATACTTTCGAGTATATGTATGAACTTTATTGTCAATACAGAGACGCTATATTAGGTGTTGATATTAGAACCGATGTAGATGAAGAGTTTGATGCAGATGCTTACAGGATCATCTTTCAGTTGAGTTACGATTGTGCGCCAAAGGCTCTTTACGACAAAAATCAACTTCAAGTAGCAAAGCAAACTATGTCTGAGGCTGTATTCAATAAAGAGTATGGAGGTCAATTTGTATCAGAATCAGATTCATATTTTAAGCTTTCTAAAATGGCAGCTTGCACAGTTCCAGACGGAGATGCGCCTTTTGTTCAGATAGCGGGAAACCCTGACCGTAAGTATGTGGTCGCAATTGACCCCTCTTGGTCTGAGGATAGCGGGTCTGATGATTTTGCTATGGAAGTATTCGAATTAGATGAAAGCTCTCAGAAGGGCTGTCTGGTCCATGCTTACGGTCTTGCTGGAACAGGACTTAAAAAACATATTCAATATTTTCATTACTTAATAACAAATTTCAATGTGCAGTGTGTCGTATTGGATTATGCTGGCGGCGTTCAGTTTGTTTCTGCTTGCAACGAGAGTGAGCTATTTAAAGAAGGCAAAATCCATCTTAGTGGCATAGAAACAGAAGGCGAGTTTGATAAGCCTGAGACATACCTTAAAGATTTAAATACCTTCAAAAGAGAGCTTGCTCCAACTCAGCATAAGTATTGTATTTTAAGAAAACCTTCTTCTAATTGGATCAGACAAGCTAACGAATTGCTCCAAGCCAACATCGACCATAAAAGAATATTATTTGCTGCTCCAGCGCATGATGAAAATTTTAATAAACAAAGAAAGAAAAATATTCCCATTGACGATTTAAAATGGGACACAAGGGTTAAAAAACAGTCT
>Ga0181389_1000991_pt1 | contig 11368 bp, 17 predicted proteins | sample 12SPOviralmetaG_FD_130121 | JGI IMG/M metagenome (GOLD analysis project Ga0181389, IMG submission 130121) | Marine viral communities from the oligotrophic San Pedro Time Series (SPOT) site, San Pedro Channel, CA, USA - 12 SPOT_SRF_2010-06-29 | ecosystem: Environmental > Aquatic > Marine > Strait...
ATTATCATCAGCATGTATCCATTCTCTTACATTTTGACCATCCCCATAAATAGGAATTTTAAGATTATTTTTAACACAATTAATTATTGTGGGTAATAATTTTTCTTGATGTTGGTTTTTACCATAATTATTGCACGTACGAGTTATTAGATATGGCAACCCATATGTTCTACCTGCTGATTGGACTAACAAATCAGCAGACGCCTTAGTTGATGAATAATATGATGACCCAATTAAACTAAATTCTTCATCAGCTAAAACACCAGGACCATAATCATCCATATCTCCATAAACTTCATCTGTTGATATTTGAATAAATTTCTTTAAATTTGGGTTTTGTCTTGCTACTTCTATTAAATTAAAAGTACCTTCTACATTTGTTCTTACAAACGGCATACCATCTTTAATAGAATTATCAACATGAGATTCAGCTGCAAAATTGACTAAGTAATCATATTCACCTAAATCATTAGCTGTTACATTACAAATGTCTTTATTTAACCATTCATAAGTAATACCCTTTAAATTATCCCTATTAGCCGCATAAGTACAATTATCAATTACTAATATTTTAATTGAATCATCTAGACTAAAAATATATTTTACAAAATGTGATCCAATAAAACCAAATGCTCCTGTTACTACTATTCTCATTTCCCTAATTTATCTTTTTCTGAAATTGTTAGTTTATCTACTGTAGTATAAGATTCAATAATAGATTTTATTTCTGGGATTGTGTCCCAAACAATGCTATGTTCATCTTTAGGATTATATTTCCCCTTAACTAAATAAGTAAATATAGTATTAGGTTCTAATGTTAAAAAACCATGGGCATAATTATCTGTTATAAATAAATCATTATTTTTATCTAACTCATATATTTCAACATTAGCAGAATTTAAATCATATATAATATCTAAAACTTTTCCTTGAATGACTTTAACTAATTTAGTTTGTCTGGGGTTTATTTGATAATGTAAACCTCTGAATGTGTATCTGGCTTCGTTAATACTAATATTCATCTGATCCCAATCTTTTAAGTCATAAGGAATAAATTCACCCCTAACATCAGTAAAAACAGGTATATTATTTTTCATTTAATATGTCTGGGTTTTGTTTAATAGTTTGTTTAGTGATTAAATCTTTTAATTTAGTTGTTGACCAACCATGTGATCTAGAAGTATATAATATTTTAATAGGTAAATCGTCTCCTGTAAAGGATTTACCTAAATAATCCTCACCTAAAATCCTTAGATCAGGTTTAAATATTTTAATTAAATCAAGTAATTCATCTTCAGTCTGATACATATAAACTTCATCAATATATTGAATTGACATTAATGCTTTATATCTATCCCAAGATGGAATTACAGGTTTATACTTGGATTTTCTATGCAATGAAGGATCTTTTTGTAAAAATACTATAAATTTTTCGCAATGGCGTTTTGCCTCTTCAAATGTGTAAATATAACCGGGATGAAGTAAATCAAAATTACCAGCTGTAAAGCCTAATTTATATTTTTTCATTTAAATATATTTTAAATTATTTTGAGGGTTATGTTTAATATACGAACCCCATTTTAATTTAGCAAATTCATGTGCAGATCTTTCTTTATTTGTGGATTCTGCATCTTGTTCTAGTGTTTTTCTTGTTGATGCCCCTGCAAAATGATAAAAATGAGTATTATAAGTTCTCCACATTTGAAAATGTTTACTACATTTTAAGAAAAAATCCCAATCAACAACATGAGGAGATGGATACATTATATCCCACCCTCCTATACTTAAATAATCTTTACGTTTCATAAAAATAGGAAGTGTACTACCATTCATTAAATATTTATTTACATTTTTAGTATCAGCATATTTTAAAAATATATCTAAATCAAATTCATTATGGTTTTTACCTAAATCTTTAATATCAAACTGGGGGAACATTGATGGATTAGGTTCAATTTGGTTAATTGCCCATACAGTTCCTTTTTGTGCTTTTTCTATTAAATTAATATCCCAATTATTACAAAATACATTATCATCATTTACAATTAAAATATCTTCAAATTGTGAATTATAAACACCCCAATTTGTACCTACAGATAATCCTTGATTAGTACCTAAATCTAATATTTGAACTTTAGGGTATTTATCTAATACAGGTTTATTTAAATTTAAAAAACCATCTATAACTACAATAATTTGATTATCATAAGTTTGGGTTTTAAAAATAGATTCTAAACATAAATCTAAATATTCAGGACTTTGATATGTTGGAATTATAACTGAAATCATTTAATTCGTTTTGGTGTAAACTTTTTACGTTCTTCTTTTGTTTTAAATTCTGATGTTTGATTTAATATATTAAATGGAACTTTTAACCATTCAGTTTGCATTTTATATATTTGAATTTTATCAAAAATATGTTTTTTTAATGGAGCGTTTTCTGTAAAAGAATTTATTAAATCTTTATGCCCTGGATAATATTCCATATAATGTTTTTTTGTACCTTCAAGACCATTCCATTTTATTCTTTTTTCGGATTCTAATATGTCTTTACTATTTCTATCCATCCAAATTATTAAAGTAGATGGTGTATTAATATCTTGTAAACAGTAAGTAAATACCGCAGTTTGTAAAACAAAATTATTTTTACTTATTTGATTTTTAAATTTATTGTAATTGCTAGTATCAAATGATTTTTCATCATAGTGTGTATAACCTAAATCTTTAGCTAAAATATAAGCACAATATGTAGTACCTGATCTTTGAGGGCCGGTTACTATAATTCTAGAATAATTTTTTGCTTTATCTAATAAATCTTTATACTTCATTTTTATATTAATTCCCAATCCGTAAAAGGTGATAACCAAGATGATTCACAATGTGTACTGTAGCCAGGAACTGAACTTACTACTGGTATTCCTTTTGTTTGTCGTAATTCACAGAAAAAGTTAAATGAGTCTGTAATATGTCCTTCTGAGTATTTCATTAGTAAATCATAATCTTGTTTAAGTCTACTAACTCTAGCAGCAAATGACATTACTGTGCTATTTGTAATTTTCCAATGATGTGTTTCTGTTTTAAATAATTTTGTATCTTCACCTCCACCTTTAATAAATGGATTTCCTCCTTCAGTTGCATTTATATACTTGTCTGGGTGGTCGTATAATGTTGCATAACAATCATATACTCGTAATGGTTCAAGAAGCTTTTCAGCTGAGTTAGTGTTGTGTAGGAAATCATCTTCTAATAAATATACTATATCATTATCTTGATTTTCTTTAATAGCTTGATCTAATGCATCCCTAAATGTTCCTGATCCACTACCATTATCGACTAACAATAATCTTAAACCTAACTTTTCAACAAATTCTCTAGTCTCATCGTTCAACCTGTCTCCCATAATTGTGATATTATTTAAACCGAAAACCTTTATAGTATTTTCTAAACAATGTTTTTTAGTAGCGTTAGCAATTTTCTTTTTAGAAATACCCGCTTCTAAATTAGATAATCTGTAATATATTTTAACCATTTATATATTGTTTTTTAGGTTTTAATGCTACAATAGTTTGAGGTGTATCTTTTACACTATCTACCTCATCATACCATTCAAATACTACATGATACTGAGGTCTTTCCCAAAAATCATGCATAAAAATTATTGAATCTTTATGTAAATATTTTAGTACATATTCGGCACACCATCCTCTAGCTCTTCCATCAATTAGTACTTTATCAAATTTATCTACACCTAAAGTATCTACATGGGAAATATAAGTTTCAAATTGGGATCTTTGGGTTGGGATAGTTCTAGGAGCATCCCAAGGTACATAATGCAAATCTACATTGGGTGGAAGTTGCAATTCAAGTTCTTCAGCCCATTCTTTATCATGTTCAATAGAATAATATTTTTCATTTGTAAATTTTGGGAAATAAACTGTGCTTCCTCCACCTCCCCATTCAAGTACTACATCTTGCCAATCAAGATGATTTCTTATTAGTTCTATTTCACGATCATGCATCCAAGGTCGAGTTATTTTCATAGTTTTATAATTTTTTGGTTTAGGTTATGAAAATGACAAATCCCTTCAATCATAATATTTTTATGACTACAATCATGAATTTGTTCATTTTTAATTAAATTAAGCAACGAAATATATTTGTTATTAGGTATTAAATGATACTTACTTAAGTTATTTCTTTCAACACAATTTGATAAAAATCTCTCACAAGCCCAACCAGGAAATACAGCCCAAGGTTTACCTTGATGTAGTTTTTGATACACTTGAGGAGGTATTTGTTGGATTTCATTATATGTTTTTTCAATATATTCTTTATCATTTAAATAATCTGTTTTAGATATGTTTATTAGATAAAAATTAGTTTGTGGGAAAAAGTTTTCATTTATAATACGTGTATTATCATATTCATATTTTACCATTCCTCCTAAACCAATACCATTTAGGTAATAAAAATCAGCTTCTTGAATTGGAATATTTAATATTGTACTTTCTAAGATAACATCACTGGATGTTTTACATAGCCATTTGATATTATTATTTTTACAATAGTTAAAAAGGGCATCATCTAAATCTGCAGTTCCAAAACTATGACCTCTATTTTCTGGTAGATCAATTATAAGGCATTCGGGGAAATATTTTTGCCATAATTGGGAATTTTTGATGGTTAAATCTAGATCATTATAGTTAGTAGCAATAATAATTCCTTTATACTCTTTTAATACATTTAAATTAAATTTAATATATCTTTCAAGTACTTCTAAAGATTCCTTATCATGAATATAATTAATTGTTCCATAATATGATTTATTAATAATATCTTTTAATATCATAATGTATCGTAATAAGCATTCTGTTTTTCTTGACGTTCTATTTCTTTAGGGTGATATAAAGCGTAGCTTTCTTCTAAAGGAAGAGTTGCATATTCTTTAAACCCGTCTAAACGTTCATGAACTTTATTCACCCATTTAACTAAAGATGTATTTTTATAAATCCTCCACTGATAGTCAGGCCAATTAACCCAACCTTTTTCATTAACATTCCATCCCCATTTTGTTATATGCTCTTGAGTTAATCCTTCTACTGTATTTACTCTAGGCACTAATATAACGTCAATAGCTTTATTTTGTTCTAATATAAATGGAAGTGTTTCTAGTAAATGTTTATTTGGGTATTCATCAGCATCAATTTGAAATATAAAATCCCCAGAGCATAAACTTGAAAGGTAATTTTTCCAATCTGCAAAGTGCCCTTTAAAAGCTTTAGGGTATGCTTTAATTAAGTCTTGACTCTGAAGTCCAACTAGATAGTCCCATACTTCTGCTGTTCCAGCTTTTTTATCAAATAGGACTATTACCTCATCTTCTCCATTTGTATTTAACATCAGAGTAGATATTAACTTTTGAATTTCTTCGTATTCGTTACAAACTGTTATTGCATAGCTTATTTTCATAATTATTCTGGTAGTACTCCAATATGTGAAAGAGCTTCTATAAACTCCCTTTCTATAAAATGTTTTATAGTAGACATATCAGCTCTGTATTTTTCTCCTTTATATTTTTCTCTATCTTTTTTAGGAACTTTAACTGCTTTAACAGCGGCCCATCTCCAATTTTCTCTACTAGGGCCATCAGCAAATACCATACCTTTATCCTTCAAATTAATGATAGTAGGCATCCATATTTTACCCGTTTCCTCTTCTTCATCCATCAATTCTTTGTACAATTCAGGAAGATTTTCAAATTGTTGGTTGAAAAATTCATTTCCCTTTTTAATTACACTATTGCTTTGAAACCCACAGCCGTAACACATTTCAATAGAAATATCTTTTGTTACTTCTTGAGTATAACAAGCATCTGAGCCACATCTAGTGCAAACTTTTAATTCATCGTATTTCATACTTTAGGTAGATCTAATTTAGGTAAATTTAATTTAATTTTTTGGGCAAATGCAGGTAAATTATTTTCTAGAGTTACACCCACTAAATCTTTCATATGTTTCCATGAAAAGTTCTTTTGGGAATAATATTTTTGCCTTTTAGCTTTAGATTGAAATTCTTTAGGTGTTTTAAAAACATCTCTTAAAACTTGCCCTACATATCTTGCATCTGGTTTGAACCATTTAGCTTCTTTGATTAACCAATTATTAACTGCACTTTGGTGTACTGGTTCAAGCTCTCCAGGAAGAAGAAGAGAATATTCTTTATTAAGAAAATCAGTATGACCCGACCACCCAGAAGCAATAACAGGTTTTCCAGTAGTAGTAAATTCTAATAGGGGTCTACCAAATCCTTCTCCTTTAGTTAAACTAACCATAGCTTTAACTTTAGGGTGATTATATAATTCATTCATTTCTGAATCTTTAAATTCTCCATTTAGTATATAGATATTAGGAAGTATTTTTGAATTTACTGAATTTCGAATAGTTTTAATCCTATTTAGTATTTCATCTCTACTCATATACCCTGCTATCCCAGTAGATGCTTTTAAAATTAAAGCTGGTTTTTTCTTTTTATTTTTAAAAGTTTCATAAAAAGATTTTACTAAAAAGCTAACATTTTTTCTATCATGACCAAAATCACCACCCATCCAATGACCCACAAATAAATAACAAAATTCTTCTTTAATATCACTTAAATCAAAAGTTTTTAATTCTGATGTTTTTAGGGGTTTATATATATTTAAATCTACACCTTCAAATATAACATGAATAGGCTTTTCTAATTTTATTACTCCAATAGATTGGTTATTATGTTTTGACTTTTTTTCATATTCCATCCTTTCAAATGTATTTTTAGCAAAATTTGAAGAAACCCAATTCATATTCATTCTATTTAACCCTTCAATCCATTCAGGTTTACAAGCATCAGCTTCAATTCCTGCAGTACACCCAATATTATAATTTCCTACTGGTTGGAATTCATTTGGGATGGTAATCTGCATCCAAATATCAGGTTTATTTTCTAACTTTGGAATCGAATGGTCTAATAAATATTCCCATTCAGGGTGTGATTCACAAAAACCCCATGATGTGGATCCCCATCTTTGTGGTAATAGTTTTACATCATATTTATCTAATTCAATTATAGCTTTAACTATATCTCTAGATCTAGCTCCATAACCACTATAGGTATCAAAAGGGCAACTAATTACAAAAACTGGTTTACTCATTTAGTATATTATTTTATGGTTTAAAAATTTTCCTTTGTATTCATTAGCATTTACTAATTCATATTTTTCTCTGGGTTCCCAAGTTTTGAATAACTCATTAAGAGCTTCTACAAATCTATTAGCTTGATGTTCAGAAGTAAAACCTGCTTCTTCGTTAATAGCCCATTCTCTACCAGTTAATCCTCTTTTAGCTCTTTCTTTAGAAGATAAGTTATAAACTTCTTTTAATCTTTCAACTACATCTTCCCAAGCACATCTATCATCATAAATGTAAGGAGTTGGAGGTGAACCTTGTATTGATCTTGATGTTGGGTAAACTGGGAATGCCCATTCACCATGTTTTTTATATGTACCTCTATGATTAGAAGGTATATCAGCACTAGGAGTAAACCAATTACCATTTTTGTCTTCAAATCTCATTTGATCTTGCATCCCCCCTGTAGCATTGGCAATAATAGGAGTACCTGATAAAATTGCTTCGGTAAGAGTTAGACCCCAACCTTCATTAGAGGTAAGTAATATTTGAACATCAGCTATATTATATAAATAATTTAAAGCTCTTTCTGGGAGTTTTGAGTGGCTAAAAATTACTTGATCTGGGAAATGTTCGTCAAATAAATATTCTTTTACCTTATGTAAATCTGTCCCATGATCAGTTATTGCTTCCGTATGTAAAATTAAATAACTATCTTTAGCTTCTTTTTTAGGTAGAGAATATAAAAATTCTCTAAAAGCTAACATAGTATCAGGTATTTGTTTTCTTCTAATATTTCTTGAATTGAAAAAAGCTATAAATTTAGGATCTTTATTTTTAAATATTTGATTTTTAAAGTCTTTAAATTCCTTTAACGATTTTTCCTCATCACTTAAAGGATAATATAAACTAGCATTTTTCCCATGAGGGAGATATTTAAATATTTTATTTTTTTCTTTACCTTTCAGTACTAACTTATTAATATTAACAGTTTGTTTAGATATACCCATTAGAAGATCACAAGCTTCATAAAAAGCGCTAGTATACATTGGTGCAGGATAATCATCCCATATATTAAGATAAATAATAGGACATTGTTTTCTAATCTCAGCTTCCATCATAAAAATATGTTTAAAATACCTAGGGTCTGTAAATAGCATTATGGCATCTGGTTTTTCTAGTTTTATAATTTCTCTGAGAATTTGTTCATTACCATATCCATCTACAGGGTATAATTTTACATAAGAATCTTTTATATTATTCATTTCATTGGTATCTTTAGATAAATCTAAAACTTTACCATTTTCAGGATGTTTTATAGCCCCCGCTATTTGAGCCCAATTAAAATGATTAGCTGTATGGGTTACAATTTCTTTAGCTACTGTAGCTACACCAGAATGTACCCTAATATCATCACAAATTAAAAGGATTTTTTTTCTTTTATCCTGTGGAATATAGTCAAAATTTTTAGTTATTGCCATCTAAATCGAGATTTATTTGATTAGTAATTTGTTTACGAAAATCTTCATCTGTAAGATACAAAAACAGAGCCCGATCGGCAAGTTTTTGGAAAGAAAATTTACGTTTTACACATTCAATCTTAAAATTCTCGAATAAATCGCTTTTGACTTTAACACTCGTTAGTGTCATTTGTTTTTTAGTTGTCATAATCTTTATTTTAATAACATTATTTATATATAAATATACCGAAATTATTCAAAATGTGCTTTTGCCCCACATAATTCTTTATCTTCTCCATAAGGACAAAATGTACAATTCCATTTAGAGGGTGATTTTGGATAATCTATTTCTTTAATTTTTCCACTTGAACTAAAACATTCTGCTACAAAATCTTTTACAGCATTACTAGCTCTATTTATTTTTATTTTACCACTTGGTGGTACAAATTGTTGTACTCTGTATGCTTGATGTGGAGACATTATTTTTTCATCATCCCAATCTAACACTTTTCTCTTTACAATTAAAAATTCAATTTCAATTTTATCTAAAGGTATTCCATATTGTTCAGAGAAAAATTTTTTATATAATATTAATTGAAAATGTTTATCTTCATTCTTTTTATCATATGAATTCCAACCTTTAGTACTTGTTTTAATATCGATTATCTTGAATGTATCTGTTGTTTCACAATATGTTACAACATCTAAATACCCCATGTATAATACGTTATTTAACATTTTATTTGGTGCAATTATAATAGGTATTTCACAACCAACTAAGTATGTACCTTTTTTACTAAAATATCTACTACGTTTTTTCTTAAACCAATCTAAAATAGCTACTCCATCCTCAAAAAATTCTCTCATTTCTTCAGCTGAAGAGAAGTGTTCACTATTATTAGATTTATATTGGGATTGGTATTCAGATATAAATTTATCTTGAAAATATTCTTCCATATTTATTTCCCTATCGGCTGCTGCTGCTGATTTTTCATACATAATATCTAAATAATGTTGCATTACTTCGTGTATAGCAGTTCCAAATACAGTATGAATAGATGAATTAAATCTTTTTATTTTATCCTTGTATTGTAGTTTCCATCTATAGGCACAACTCCTAAAGATAGACATTTGAGAATATGATATATTCTTTTGATAAGCAAAATTAATTGGTTTAGGTGGATTATTTCTAATCTCCTTTACAATTTTAGGGATTTTTTTAGCCAAACTATTTTTTCCATTTATCTCGGCCTACTAAAAGACCGATTATTCCATAATTGGCAATATCTATAAATGTATCTTGCATACCTTCACCTTCAACAAATGATCTACCATTTATTAATAGATTTTTTAAACGTGATATTTTATCCGTTAACCTAATACACAACCCAGTTAGTGAGAATTGTTTATCATCGCTATTATTAACGATATCTCCACCTAAAGCAATGTTATTTAACCCATAATCCATATGTTTACGAGCAAACATTTCATACATTTCTTTTTGTATCGATTTAAATTCACTTGACAATATGGGATATTCTTTTTCAAATGCTCTCACTGCTGCTTTTTCTGGATTTTTGGCATCCATAATTTCTCTATCACTCATCATTTCGTAGTATTTAGTTATTGTATCACCCATTTACTTGTACTGGTCTGTTAACATTAAAATATATGTCTAGTGCTGCAAGTCTATCATCGGCATCAACTAGATTTATAAGTGCTTCTTCAGCATTTTTGTAAAAATCTTCTGTTGAATGGTCTCCAATACCAACTGCTTTATTACCTAGTAATTCAAGTGATAATAATGCTTTAGCTTTATCTGCTTCAGCAGATGTTTTTAACATAGTGTATAATTCTTTTGTCATTTTAATAATGGTTTTATTTCTTTTTTATTTAACCCTCTATTCGTTAATATACGATTTATTTCTGGGACGGCCAATATATTTATATATTCCTTTGCTTCTTTACTAGAACATTCAAAATAATTTTTAATATGGTCTATTAAATCTTTATTAGGTTGTTTTACCTTGGATTTAATATATTTATTCCATTTATTATTTTTAGGGATAAATTCTTTATAAATAGAATATATCATCTTTTTTTCTTGGGGTGGAAAATCTTGTACATAATTAACAACTTCAATATAATTTGGATTCATGCTAATAAATCTATGAACCATATAGCTGTTCCAAACCTCCCAATCTTTATCAGTAAATGACTCAACAGGAGGTTTAGTAGTATTAATTGCCTTTAACCAATCAAAGATGTTTTTCATTAAAGAAGTTGATCTTTATATTCTTCTCTTAACTCAGGTGGTAACCCTTCACCTACAATTTTCCCTGATTCGCTGCATACGAATACTGGGATTGGCATCATAGCATCTTCATCTGTACCTGTTACAAATCTAGATACTTTGCGTATAATAAACTGTTGAGTAAATGTATCTCCACCATCAAAGTTTTTTAATGCAGTGGTATTAGACAAATCAATTTTTGGTTGTTGAACTGGTTGTTCCATAATTATTTATTATTTATTAAGTTTTGAATTAACGACATTGTATTTATTTCCTTGTCGATTCGGAAATTTGCTTTATATTGATGTTCATTTATTAAAATAGCTGCTGTACCTTCTTTATCTTGTAAGTATTCAGATGACCTTTCATATAGTGCTCTAAATAATTCATCAAAATCATCTACATTAGCATCAGCTATAATTTGACGTATATCATTATAACAATCTATTTTATTA
>Ga0181389_1000992_pt1 | contig 11365 bp, 6 predicted proteins | sample 12SPOviralmetaG_FD_130121 | JGI IMG/M metagenome (GOLD analysis project Ga0181389, IMG submission 130121) | Marine viral communities from the oligotrophic San Pedro Time Series (SPOT) site, San Pedro Channel, CA, USA - 12 SPOT_SRF_2010-06-29 | ecosystem: Environmental > Aquatic > Marine > Strait...
CTCTTCCGATCTGGAAGAGGAAGCCGATCTTTTGATGCGAAAGTGTGTTTCTGCATATCAAGTCGGAGATACCCGAACCTGCCGAAGCATTCTCGATGTTCTAATGGCGCATCCGTTTAACTACAAGCCTATGTCTACCAAGTTAGCACTTGCTCACCATGTAGAAAGCGGAGAGTCATCTGCAAAAGTTAAGTTTGAGAAAGGAGAAATTTTTAGAATCACCGCAGCAGGAAAAGATAGTGGATGGATAGGCCTAGACGATAAATACAAGGAAGGAAACATGGCCTTTGTTAGTATCGGCAAGAAAGGCAAGGGAGATATTTCTGCAGAACTTAAGACCGGAAAACTTCCTAAGAAAAACTTAGACTCGAACTACGCTGGAACACAGTTAATTGTCCATAAGTCTTACTTTGACCCCTCCCCTATTGGAATGCTTAGGATACAAAATAATAGATGGGCACTCGAAGATTATAGCACCTTCATGGACAAAGGAACAAAGACCTTTGAAGATAAGAAGCAACGCGACAAGAGAAAGCAAATCCAACAGGCGGTTAAGCCTAATCCCGTAGGACGAGGAAAATTCCTTTTCATGGAAATCCATCCTAAGTCGCAACTTAAGATGAAGCGAGGAACCGGAGAAGAAAAGCACGGACAGTCTAAAGACACCGCAAAGTGGACAAAGGGACTTAACAAACACTTCCCAGGAATCAAACTTGTTCAAGTAGGAAAACTAAAGGCAACTGGAGAAGATGCACCTTTCCGAATCCGCCTACCTATCTCACACTTTAAGCCAGTCACTCATCCAACCAAAGGCTACAAAACAATCGGTATGAAGAAAGGAGATAAAAAACTACAAGCAACATGGCAAAAGATTGTAGATACTTACGGAATGCCTAAGATGGCTTCTGTCAAAGGAACATATTATCGCTTTATTATAGACAAGACCGAGCGAGGTTCTTATTACGATGGTGTCCGTCGCAAGACCGGTAAGGCGAAGGCTAGCCGGTGATATTCATGCGAGTGACGGTTCCAAGTTCCCTTAGTGGCGGCTCCCTTCTTGATGCACATAAGTGGGTCAAGTCTAAAATGGCTAGGTCGAATCCTGGCGGAACATCCGATTATAAGTTGGCCGATTCGATAGGAAACCCAATGACTCTTAGTGATTTAGTTAGGCCAAATCCAGCAACAATAGAAGTCGAAATCATTAGTGGTCGTAGTGGAGTTAGAAATAACCCTTCCCTACCACTACCGACAGATTTTACCCCTTCTCCGAACTTCGCAAGAAGCGGGAACTTCTCAAATCAACTTTTGCCGAGAGACTTAGACCCAGCATTGGTTGAGCGAATGGTCGCTCAAGAAGGAATCTTCGGAGCAGTAAATACATTAACGATTCTTCTAAGTAAGCGTTCAACCGCCGACGAAATTTCTCCTACAACCGCTGGACTGCTCTATGCTTACTCGGCAGTTCCAAGAACTAACCCAGGAGGCAAAACTCCTTTCCTCGCCGATGCACCAAAGGAAATGTATGATTCGGAGATTATGATTCACAGATATTTGGATGATCACGGATTCAAGGATGTCGAAAAACGGTCACAAATAGTTGGAGAGTCTAAAATTAGTGCTAAGTATGATTTAACTAGAGCACGACTTGATCAGTTCGTAAAAGAAGTTTTAGCACCATTCTTAGCAATCGCTTCAGGAAACCGAGGAGCGGTTAGAACCATTAACAAAATAAGCGCGGGCTTTGATAGCGAAGAAAAGAAGAACTTCGCTAATAACTTTGGGAAGTTAATGTATCTTATGCCCACAAAAGCAGAAGACTTTTACAAAGGCCGCGAATATGCTTTGGCGGCAACAACAGAGTTTATTTATCCAATCCGTGCTATGAGTCTATTAACCCCTACAGAGATAGATACTCTATTAGGTGTAGCAAAGAGATTCCCTAATAATCTAGATACTAGTGGTAAGCAACTAAAACTTAACAAAAAAGAGTCGAAGTTAATACAGAATAGAGTCGTGGTTAGAGCAGGTTTCTGGAAGACTGCACTACAATTTATTCCATACATGACGCCGTATGTAAAGAAATTCTCGCCAACAGTTTTCAAAGACATGGCAGGAGATTCACAGGAAGCAAAGGCAAAATTATCCAAGGGCAAAGTTCCAGACGATGAACAACTTATTGCACACATCGTTGAAGCACTAAATCTAGACGAGTTTAGATTCTCATCGACGAAGGACACTAATCCTTCCAAGTTTATTTTCCTTAGAGATATGGGAGGATATTATCCTTCACCTCCGAAAGGGTGGCCTCCAATGCTAATGTATGCTATTATGGATGCTTTCCTAGACGCGATACCAGAAATCGTGGACATTAGAGACCCCAGTAAGAACTTAGAGTCAAAGGTTAGCATGGACTTCATAAGAACACTCACAGACGAGTCTATCTTAGTATCTAGCGCAGGTTTGAAAGATATATCTTTCAAAGACTACAAAGATACAGTAGTTAAATCGGATGTCGATAGAGAAGCGTATCTTACAGGACTAGGAGTCGTAGCCACCGATGCTAGAACCGCTTCTACATCTGAAATCAACTTTACAAACTATGTGTTTAAAAACTGGAGTCCAACAGGAGTAACATCTCTCAATACGAGTAGCGAATTAGGGAAGTCTGTTATCGAATTACTCTATGATGTGATGGAATTGGCTAAAGGCAAGTATGATTATACTATGAGTAACGATGATTTAACATTTGCATTAATCATGATTGATTATTCTATTAAGACTTTATTTGATGATGGTGCTTCTATTGCAGCGCCTACAGCATTAATGACTTCTATCTTTGGAGTTAAGAAAACTTCCGCAGCAACCACTCGATACGCAGACTTTGTTAAGGCAGTTAATGCAGGAGCATTAAGCCCAACCGATGCAGAAGCATCAGTGACTTACTTAGCAACAGTTCAAGCACTAATGGACTTATACTTCGATGAAGCAAAAGCCGATACTACAAAGAAGCCTGGTTCTTTAGCAAAAGCAGCGACGCTTAGAAGCACAATCTTTACAAGCGTGACAGATCCATTAGTTAGAAATCTATGTAACAAGATTATAACTGCTATGTCGGCCGAAATAAGCAAATTGTGAGGTGAAATGATGGACGAAAAACAATTAACGGCGCTACTTACGAATGAAAGTATCCTTAAGAGCGTGAACGAAGTTCCAGTTAATTTCACAATGGCGACAGTTCTAGAAGGCATGGTCGAAAAGCAACTTAAAGATAAAGAGTTAAGAGCAAGTCTAAAAAAAGAACTTGATAAAGTAAAAGTAGACGACCTTCCATTAACTGATACTAACCTCAGACAAAATTTAGTTAAGTTTAACTCCAAGGCCATGAAAGGCTTTCAAAGAATAGCCAGCACTCTTGTAGGTATCACTAGAGGAGAGATGGAAGGACTAGCAATAAACTCGACCAGAGGAGTAAATTTTGGCGAAGAGCCAAACGCGTATTTGAATGATGACGATATGATCGTGGCCCGCCAAGAATACATTCACCAAATAAGCGATACCCATAAGGGTCTAGAGTTCTTAAAAATGGAGATAGACCAAGTAAAAGAAGCGGTATCAGCCGAAACCGAAAGCATAGAAAAAGACCTTGAAAAAGGCTCGATTTTGTTTCAATCTGAGGTCCAAAACCTAGTAAGTGCCACAAAAGGTTATGTGAAGATTTTAACTGACGAAACGGAATTATTAGATAGCGCCATGAAATCGTTAGATTCGGCAAAAGACGAAATTAAAGACAAAAACACGAGGGTATGGGTTAGTAACATAATGGATGCCATGTCAGGTTTTGGGCACTTTGTAGCCAAGTTCGCAGAAGCAGAAGTGGACCTAAACAAGATTAATCAAATAGACGCTACAGGAATTTTAAGGTCGGCTTTAACAACTCACATAGGAAACATGATGACATTCGACCAAAGAATGTATCCAGATAACAACCAAGTTCCTATTCCTCCAAATCACATATCGCCAGCGGTAGTTAAACTATATATGCTTGCTTACAAAGGTAGAGCACAGGAACTTGCGAGTGTAGGACCAGAAGGAATATCGGCAGCAAATAATAAGTTCGACAGGCGAATTACTAACGCACATAACCAGGCAGACAGAATATCTCCAACACTGCTACTTCCAAAACCCGCAAGACTAAGTGCCACGAATAAATTCATTAGCCCGAAACTAGCGAAGATTGACGAAAGGCGCAAGGGGTCAAGTGCATCCGGCCAAGTGCCCATGAGCCTAGCAAGTATAGAAGCGAGGGATCCAGCAGCAGTAGCGGCACTTCCTACGGCAACCGAATCAGCCAACGCTATAGTCTCACGAGCACGAGACCAAAACACCCGTTAGTTTAGAAATAACCAACAAGCCCATAAAGAAGGTAGACCTGCGATAGTCTATGAGAGGCGTAGTTTATTGTAACAAGTGCGGATGTAGCAATCCTAGAGGCATGAAAAGATGCCAGACTTGTAACTGTAAATTAGAGATTGTGAAAAACAACCCAATCACAAGTGCTGACTTTGCTAACCGCAAGATGGCTATCTTTGATATCGACAATACAATTCTCGACCCAGAGCAACGATTCATCGACGCCCGCCGTGCAGGAGTCATCGATAAGGACGGTGCCCCTAAAAGTAAAAATGGGTGGAAAAAGCGAGGAGAATTCTTGTATAAAGAAGACCGACTCCTTAAAGATCGAGTAATGAACAACTCCATGGATTTAATAGAACATCTTATGGAGAACGGATATGTTATTGCGTACTGCACAGCACGGCCATTTACTTATTATGAAGCCACCAAGTATCAGTTAGAACAAAAAAGATTCCCATTGTTTCAAAACGGAGCAGGGGAAGACTTACTATTCTGTAAGCGTTCCATGGGTCAGAAAACTCCTTTGTATAAGAAAGGAGTCGTAGAGACTCTTCAATCGCAATACGATGTTAGACTTTTCTTTGACGACCAACCAGAGAACCTTGCTGCAGCACTACAAGCAGATGTTCCAGGAGTTTATGCCTCTGTTAAAGAATACTATGACATGATAAACGGAGTAAAAAGCAACGGCCAACGCAAACCTCATGTCATGCAAACAAAAGGAGATTTACATGTTGTAGGAACAGATAATATAAACTACGCTTCCGACTTATTGGCAGAAGAAATGGATAGGAGAGAGGCAGAAGAGCAATATTCCAACAATCCAGGAATGTATTCGAAACAAAGTCTTGAGATGGCATACCAGTCAATTAAAGGAACCAAGATACAAACCGAACCTGGACCAGGAATGAAGATGTGCGGAACTTGTGTCTACATGTGCCAACAGTCTGCAAAGTGCAAGAAGTGGACAGAACTTAAAGGCGAACCTGTCTATGTTGTCGCAGATTGGTATTGTGGCGCTTGGGAACAAAGCATAAAAGGTAACCCAATCAAGCGTGGTAGTGATAGTGAAGGAAGTTATTACCGATGGGGAAAGAACCAAAAATATTACTACAAGACAGGAAGTAAAACTTCTAGAGAAAATGCTCGTAAGAAAGCACACAACCAAGCAAAGGCAGCATTTGCTGGAGGATATAGAGGTAAATATAATCCTGGACATGCCATGAAAGTAAAAGACATTCTAATTGACGAAGGAGGAGCATCGGGTCTTAAGCCATTGATGAAAGCGTTCCCGAAAGGCACTAGCGAAAAGAAAGTAAGAGAGATGTTGAAGTCTATCCCAGATGTCTATTTACATCCAGCAGGTGATTATATCTTAATGAATCCCAGAAGAAACGGAGAAGAATACTCTTCCGACTATATGGTTCCCCGTGATGTAGACACATTAGGAAAAGCAGCAGATAGAATCGAAGACACTTATTACGAGGGCCTAGAAGTTCCGGAATGGTGGAAGAGTAAAATGTCTGTAACAGCAGACAAAGCCGATAGTCTTGCAGATGCCATAAGTTATGTTGCAGATAATCCTCGATCGAATCCACCAAAGGACAAAATAGCGAAAGGAAAAGAACTTTACAAACACATGAACGGTAAAGAACCTGCTAAGACTGAGACCAAAGCAATCGACATAGGAGATGTTTGGTATCAAGTTGGAGAAGGTGGATGCTGGGAAATCGGCTACATGTCGGGTAAAGAGACAGGAAGTTCTTCTCAAAAATACCGACACACTTTCAATGAAGAAACCAAGAATGGCGACTTCCCAAAACTTTACGCCACCATTCCTGACAAAGGAAAACCGATGTTAATTATTACTGGTGGAACTTGGAAGATTAAGACCGATGAAGATGGCGTAGCCTGGATTTACGACTAAGGTGATAACATGGCTAAGAAAGAATACAAACCGCTATTCGGTCTAAACAGTCGAAACTGGGACCAAATCGACTATGCTTCGACACTTTTAATTGCAGGGGTAATGGCCCGTAAAGGAATCCAGATGTTAGGCGACCACCAACTCTTAGGCGGCGCTAGTAAAATAGCGAGTAAAGCAAACTTTGGATTAAAGAATAAAACATGGAATAGATTCGACGCTATTTCTACAGCACTTTACGCATTAATTTTAATTCATGGAGCCGTAGACGCATATGAAGAAAGAAGAAACATTCCAAACGATAAGCAACTTATTCCTGGTAAGGGACTTGTCTATAGAACATATGAAGAAGCAAAAGCAGTATTTTAATGGAGGAAAGAATAATGGCAGATATATGGAACCCCTTTGACACAAACAACCCCGTCTACAAAAAGATGGCTAAAAGATCTAACTATAATAAAAAACAAATTAGGAACACAGTTTTAGTTTCTGCAGTTTTGCTTGCAGGATATATTGCATCCAAGCCGTCGAGATTGAATGCAATAACCCCTGGAAACTTTTTCGGATCAGGACCGCAACTTGATAACCTCGGCCTGGTTCGCAGAAAGTGATAGGCATGGCTAGACTTGACGATGTTGTTTCACCGATAGTATATCCGGAAGGAGTATCGGATGAAGCAGTAGAGAAGGCAGTCAAGTTGTCGAAGAACTTACGAGACCATATTGAACTCCACTATGGTATATTTGCATCACAGGACTCGGCAGTTAGAGCAAAAGTAGATGTAGTTAAGGCAGGGCAAATGACGGCATTAGATTTGATTCACTATCATGTATATGGGGATTATCGACTATGTATGGCTCCAACGGAAGCGGATTCCGCTCCAGAGTATCTTAAAACTCCTTTTCCAACAACACAACTTCGGTATAAAGCGATAACACCAGACCCACCACCACCACCCACCACACCACCCACACCACCCACACCACCAAACATAAAGCCAATGACAGATTTAAATTACCTAAATTCGCAAATGCTCAAAGAAAACTTTGATATGCTTCACGGTTCTATGGGAACAACAGGAATAGCCCCTTCAGAAACAGAGTGGTTTATTCGAGAGTTAGCATTTGGTAATTCCGCTTCCAAGTTTCACCTACCTAGTTTAGGAACTATGGCTATCACTAATTATGCATATAAGAATATTAATGATGTTTTAGGAAAAGCCCTAGCAGAGAGTATAGTGTTAATGATGGAAACCATCATGTTTAATAGAGAAAAACTACCAAAAGCCCTAGAAGATACCTTCGATGCAAGCCGTCTATATGGCATAACCGCAGATGAAGAAATAAATGGAAACCCGTTACTATTCCATATAGGAAAAGCGATAACACTTAATCAGGAATACCTAGAACTAAGGACACAATATCCGCAAGTTCCATCTCCATCTAAAATCATGGATTTAGTGGAAAAAGCATATGCTAAAGATGACATGGACCAAGCGGCAAATCATTTTTGCAAGGAATTACTTTCGATGTCTAATATGAAATATACGGTAGGTGTCCCTGTATCATTGAAATCAGGAGCAGCAACAATTAGAGCAGAGGCTCCTAACTATCCTGACAAAGTAGATGGCTTAATTAGCCTTACAGAAGCCGAAGGCATATTATCGTTAGAGACTTTTTATGTTGTAGACGCAAGAGCCGGACCAGTTTATGATATACTCATGGAAACAGACACCGGAGAAGAGTTTCAAATAAACAATGTTCCAGAAGCGCAACTAGAAGTCGCAGTAGGCACAGTAGAAGCCGGAGGCATACTAGATAAGGCAAGAGGGAAGAAAGGTGGTAGATTCACGCATCCTTCTTTGTTAGTGTTCCAAAGAATAGCCCTCGATGTTATCTTTTCTATAGAAGCATTAATAGCAGTTTGCACAGTCCCGCACAAGTTTTATCTAATTTCTCCTAAAATTAACTTAGTCCAAAAGCAGAAGACCGTAGCAAACTATTATCCTAGAATGGCGAAGCACATCACAGGAGCGTTATCAAAAGATATGGGTCCACCGACTTTGGAATTCTTATCTGGCATTCGACTACAGCACACCATAGCAAACATAGCAAACTCAGAAAAACTCATTTTAGATTCCCGAACAATGGAAGAGTTTTACAGGCAGGATCTAAGAATGGCCGAAACGCTGTGGCTAGCGAGCGCACTAACCGATGCAGGAAAAGTCGTTTTTGAGAAGAAAGAACTCCCTAACCTCCTTGCACAGATGCAATATAGGGCTAAAGGAATAGATGAAGATTTATTTGGTGAGGCGAGCGTTAAGCCAGAATCAGTATTTTACCAAATAGATTCTCCAATTTTAAAAGATGTAATCATGCAGTTCGATTCCGAGTTCGTTAGGTTCACAGTGAGGAATGCCTTTGCGCCAAAGGGAAAGAAAAAGAAGAAAGGCGGCGGCGGTGGCGGCAGTAGCGGCGGGAAGAAAAAAGGAGATGGAGTCACCCAACAAATTAACGCACTAGCCGCAGCAGTATGGGGTTCAATAGAAAGAAGGGCAGGAGAGATTGTTAACCGCCCTGGAATTAAACCCCACATCTTATTCAATAGGTTATTCTCTAAGTTAGATAGACTCAATATAACTAATATATACATTAGGGATAACTATCCTCCTAAGTGGGTAGGAACTAATACAGTTACTCTTCTTAGAAGTCCTCCCGAAGTATTGGGAGAAAAGTTAGATATGAAGTTCTATACAGACTGCATGGATGAACTTATTCGTCACCTCAAGTTATTGTATAAGGCACAACCAGAAATTCCAATTCTTATTCTACAAACAATTACAGAAGTGGTCGTAGATGGCGAGACAGATATAGATACTCTAAGAGCATCATTTATTGCTAGGATTAAATCGCAAGCATCAAAACCATTTTTGAAGGGAACAAGCACAATGTTTGATCCTTTCCGATTTGTTATCATGATTATGAGGACAGAAATAGATGTCCCTCTAAGGTTTAGAGAAGAGTATGTTGCCCGTAAGTTAGATGAAGAACAAAAGAAAAGCATCAAAAACACTTTTTCTTCGATGGGCGAAAAAGTGATACTCCCCGAAGATCATCCAGAGTTTAAGGAAAAAGAAGTAAAGGTCGATGAAGAAAGCGCACTATATGGATTACCAAACCCATACTCTATGCCTTTACCTGCATATTATCCAAAGCCAGGAGAAGAATTAAACAAGGCAAATAAAAAAGTAATGAGGATGATTAGGAATAAAGTCGGAAGTCGTTCCGACCCCAATTGGCCTAATGGGTTCCAAATAGCAGTAGGAATAGGAGGAATAACTGCTGCAACAAGTATCGCCCTGAAAAAGAGGTTGCTAGACCCAGGAACACAACTTTTTGCCAATCCTATCGGATGGAAAAGAACTGAACGAATATGGGATGGAAGAGAAAGTGCAAATGATAAAGCAAACCCTTCTGCTGTAGCACACTTTAGAAATACATTGGGAATAGAGTTTAGAATGGTAACGCGTGGTTATCCAGACTATGATATAGAATTTGTGCCAAGTAATGACTTAACTAATTACAATTCGATAATTTACAAGAAGTATCTAAAAGATAAGTATGATGAAGCATCTTATGTTTATATTCCTGCAGGAGGTGTTTTTAAGAATCCGTCTGTATTTAGAGGCTCTAAAAGAATAGAAACGGTCAAAGGCGAGGCAGTAGATTTAGAAGAACTGTCTCCGATGGAAAGGGCTACTTTGACAGAAGAAGATGTAAAAACAGAGGAAGAGAGCGGTTTTGCCGAATTGTTTAGAGATGTAGAAGTGACTTACGAAATGGACTTTGAAGATATAGACGACCCCTTTGACGGACTTTCTTCCGGAGGAACTATGATTTTTAAGGGAACCGTCGCTGATTTAGAGAGAGCGGTCACAAAAGTTCCAGAGGAAGAAGAAGAAGAGGATGAAGAAGAAGAGGATGAAGAAGAAGATGGGAAAATCCATGTAGATGAGGACGGTTGGGAAACCCTAGAGTTGCCAGAGCCAGAACCAGTTAATGTTTCACTACAAGGATTAGAAGAACCAATCAATCGGCTTTCTTCCTCTGTCGATTTAGCAGCAAGCGAGTTCGGTGCCGCAGCAAGTAAGTTTGAAGGTGCAGCAGACTCATTTGAGACTGCAAGTAGTAACTTTAACAGCGCCGCAGGTTATTTCCTACTGGCTAGCGAAGAGTTTGCTGAGTTGCCAGACGCAATTAAAAATGGTTTAGAACAAATGGGAGAAAGACTTGCCGATAAGATATCGGAAATCAATCCTAAAATTCTAGAGGGCGACTTAGAAGAAGTAAGCGAAGAAGAACTTGAAGAGTATATAGGAGTTGCAGAAGGAGACCTGTCCGGAACAGATGTTCCCCTAATTTCCGAGTATGCAGAACTCACATTTAGTAGATTACCCTCACTTACATGCCTTGAATCTTCTTCTAGATATAACTACAAGGAGTTTAAGAAACTTAAACCGCTAGTTAATAATGACCTTAGTGCTAACTTTGATGTAGTTATTCCGACTGTCAAAACAAAGAAGCAAATGCTTAACTGGATAAGAAACTCTTTTGTCACGACACTGACATATTATGCTAGCGACGAAGCACTGGACGAAACCATGCTAGATAAGAAAGACCGAGAGGAATATAACTGGAGACAGTATATCAAAGGCGTAATGGAAGTAGCCAAAGATGACAACGATTTCTTGCCAATGTTAGGAATCACTCCAGCCGATTGATTGAATTATGGCGTTCTCATAGGAGTAATCATGCGGGACTACTCTAGTATGTATGAGCAGTTTTCTGTCTTCGTTAATCTTGTCGAAGCACAAGGACGGATTCCTACCGAATCGGACATAGAATATTTCGCTGAAAGATTCCTCACCGATGCCTTTGGATTCCTTTATCCAGAAGGCTCTGGTGGCGTCTATATTTATTCAGCCAACTATAACAATAAAGAAACTGGACAGAAGTTAATGGATAC
>Ga0181389_1000993_pt1 | contig 11364 bp, 12 predicted proteins | sample 12SPOviralmetaG_FD_130121 | JGI IMG/M metagenome (GOLD analysis project Ga0181389, IMG submission 130121) | Marine viral communities from the oligotrophic San Pedro Time Series (SPOT) site, San Pedro Channel, CA, USA - 12 SPOT_SRF_2010-06-29 | ecosystem: Environmental > Aquatic > Marine > Strait...
ATAATCAGCAATAAACTAGCGCCAGTAATACCAATCATAATTGCTTCCATACGCTTCATACGATTGTACAAATCTTTAAACTGAATTTTCATTTCTGTTTTGATTTCTATAATTTGCTTTTCCAACGCATCAATCCTATCATGTGCAGATTGCACTGTCTTTTTATTCATTGCTTTTAAAACCCGTTAGCTACTAGCTTACTAAATTCACCAGACATCATTTTTTTCTTACAGTATTCATTAAATTCTTGACTGCCTAGTTTAGCACCACATTCTTTCATCCACATTTCAATGACAACAAATGGTATTGACCCTGCAAGCTTCATATCTGATTTGCGATTATGACCATCTATATTTCGTTCTTTATTAAAATCTAAAATATCTTGGACATCCTGAGATCTTTTGATAATTATTTTACCATCTTCATCAAAATACTGTGTTTGCAACTCACTCATTTTTTAGCTTTCTTTTTTACTTTTTTAGCAGGGGCTTTGCCACCTTCCCAAGCTTCATTGACATCAGGAGTTGATGGATCGTCGCTTTGAACCTGTCCTTTTGCATTTCTTGCTCGTTTTGGCTTAGATGCACCAAGCTCTAGAGCCATTCCTGCTTCGACCAAAAGAGCTCCTTCAGCATCATCTAATTCTATTTCTTGACCTTGAGCACACGGCGACCCAGCCGCCCAAGGATTTCTATCTGTAGTTATTTTAATTCGCATTTTTTTCTCCCGTTAGATGATGGGGCATTTCTGCCCCACCTTTTATCTTATGAAGCGTTAATATCTGCCACGATCCCATGTGCTTTTTGCGAAGTGACCTGTAAGCCATATTCGCAGGAAATTAATCTCCGCTCACTCAGACCCGTCTTAGCGAGAGCTTCTTGCTTAGCAGTTTGTAGATACGCAACCTCTGCATATGATGGATCAAGTACGAGAACATCAGGCGTATAGGCTACACTTGACACTGTTCTAGAACGCATATGGCGATTAGGGACAATTTCTAAAGTCCCAAAATCGGAGACATAAATATCGACCGCTGCGGTCAATTTTTTTCCGTCCACATCTTGGAATTTAGTAGCGTTGCCAGTGAATGTAGAGATTTTCTGCTTTTGAGCAGATCCACACATCACGATACTTGGCGTTGCCCCTGCATTCCAACAACTAGCGATAACAGTTTTCAAAAGTGCTTCTGTTATAGGGCGAAGTGTACCGTCAGTTGCCGCAGCGTTGACAAAGCCACTTTCACCAGCACCAGAAGTTGTACCGTTAGCACCACCAGTACCCCGTGAAACGTTTGAGGTTAGGTATGCTGGCAAACCAGCGGTCTGACGTGCTGTACCAGACGCTCCAGCGGCGCTAGGGACGTTGTCTAGTAACATGGCTTCCATGTCTCTCTTGAGCTCAGCAAGCTTATAGGCGACCTGCTTAGCCGTTGTCTGAGCAGATGCGACACCGTTCACTTTATCGGCTGTCGAGGATACCTCTGTGACCTTAGTTGAGATCTGGGTATATGCCCCTTTTCTCACGGCATTTGTGGCAGCGGTATTGGCTAATCCAGAATCGCCCTCAATCGCCCTGTTCGCCCCTGTTGCAGCCAAATCTACTTCTGCCCACTCGTAAAACGTGTTGTCTACGTTCTTTGAACCCAGTGTGCTCATCAGCAAAGTTTCTGTTGGAGTTATCGAGGTTAATGCTTCTTGCAAATCCTCACGAATTGTTGTGACATCATATGTCTCGTTTGTGTTAGCTGTTACAGCCATGATTTTAGTCCTTTTGACAAAAGATTAGGTTTGAAGCCAACTAGCAACATCACTGATGCTACCTGACTTATTCATTGCCGTCGTTGCTTTAGTCTTTTTATTTGCTTTTGCTGCTCCTGCCGCTCGTTTAGCCGCTGGCTTTACCACTGGCCTCGCCCCTTCAGCCTTTTTCTTGGCTTCTGGTTTGGTAGACTGTAGGTGTCGCCATTTCAGCGCGTCGTTAAGGATACGAACCTCTTCAGCGGTTTGTACGGTACTGATTTGATCGTCTGACAAATCATAATACTTTTTCGCTTTATTGGTCATATCCGCAATGAGATCTTTACGTTTACCTTCATCGGCGAACTCAGGCATCCACTCAGCCAACCTTAAATGTTGCTGTTGTAGATTTTCTGCGTACACACGATCTTCTTGCTCCTGCTCTCGCTGAGCAACATATTTAACGTTTTGTTCCCATTGCTGACGTAAATCTACGGCGCGACGATATTCCTCTGTTGCCCTTTGGTATCCCCAAGGGTCACTCTCTGAGAGCTCCTGACTAGGATATTCTGGAACAACAGGCATACCACCTTGCTGCATTTGCGTAATTAAAGTCTTTAGCAATTGACGTTCACGAGTAGTCTCTTGTTGCACTTGCTCAAATTGTTTGCGAGTTTCTGCAACTTCGGTCATACCCTTTTGGATGTACTTTTGTCCTGAGTAGCCCCTTTTCAGCTCTTCCAAATTTACCTGTTTTTCTTCACCATCAATTTTGACAGTAAAAAGAGGGTCTGGATCAACTGTTGGCTCTTCTTCCTCAACATCCTCAATATCAGTTTCTTCTTCGATGTCTGATATTTCATCGTCATCCTCTAATACATCAGCATCCTCTACTGCTTCGGTCTGAGTGTCCTCAGTTGCTTCAACAGTTTCTTCTGCCTTTGGTTCTGGATTAGTTGGAGTTTCCATAATTAGGTTATCGGCAATATCCAACAAATTTGCCCCTAATGGGTTAGTCGTTTCCACGGTGCTTTCCCTTCCTTGTTAAAAGCGTAACAGCGTCTACATTCGCGCTTAGCTGCCGCTCAATTTCAGTTAATGCCCTAAGTATGGCGTGAGCATCCTCACGTTTATCCACCTCTGAGGCGTTGCTACTTGCGAAAACATCAAATTGAGTTTTCCGCAAATCCTGTAAGACTTCCAAAAATCTTTCATCTTCTAATAAAGACTTGGACTTTTTAGCCCTTAATTCAATAGCCGCTAGATCCATTTATTCCCATATTCTTCATAGCTTCGTTGTGTTGCCTTTCGGCATTTTGTTCATCTTTTATCGCCTGTACATCTACAGCGGTTCCATATTTTCCTAACAATTCAGCTACTTTGACAGCTAAATCTTGCACCATTTCATCCCTAGCCAAATCATCCTTCATGCCAAGTTCGTGCATTTTATACTGATTATCCATAGACAATTTAGCCATGTCAACTTGTGCTTTGGTTTGTGCTTTCATTTGCTCAGCTTGCATTAATACTTGCGCTGGGTCTACTTGCTGATTTTGTTGCGCCATCATCATTTGCTGTTGTTGAGCTTGCGCCATCATTTGTTGTTCTATCTCTGGCGACATTGGCATAAAGTGTCTGTCTGGATTTCTGATACCACCCAATGCTAAAATATCAGCTAAAGTATTTCGTATTTGAGTTAATGTGACCACACCATTTTGAGGACCGTAAGTTTGATATATTTGTTGTTGCACTCCAAAAGCCATCTGAAGAGCAGATAGGCGCTCGTTTTCTTTTCCAGTACCCAAACCTACATTTACGATTAAATCCATGTCGGTGGACCAAGAACGTGGGTCTACAGGAACGAATGACCCATTCATACGCATAATTTCTTCTTTATCAGTATTTTTGATATAGAGATCCAACATCATACTGAATAGACGTTTCATACCACCTTCAGCTAAGTTTCTCGCAATGACTTCCGCTTGACCAGCCTGTCCTTCCATAGAAGCAGCCACACTAGTAGCTGTAGCGCTTTTAAGAACTTCTGGATCTAAGCCTTGAGCCATTTTGCTAACGCCAGTTTTGTTGTCCACTAGCTGGTCAAAATACTGTAAGGCTGGCAATGTTTGAGCCGCTGTAAATAGAACCGCCATTTCTTGAATCGCATTTGGCGATTTAACTCTGACCACCCGTCCTATTTCATTGTTAAGCAAATCCTCAACGGCAACCTGACCATCGAGTATTTGAACGGCTGGGTTGTTTGTCAAAGCAGCGTTATCCAATATGCCGCGAAGCATGGAAGTAGAAGCATCTTGGTCTGTTATTGTTAAGTCTACCAAACTAGTGCCAAAGAATGCGTGAGGCTCTGGATCTATTTCAAAAATAGCATATGGAGCTAAATCTGCTTCATAAAAGTTTAAAATTTGGTATGTAGATCCAACACAAAGAAATTGATAAAGCTGGGGAACACCAGTACCCTGCACGTCGAGCTCCATAAAAGCTTGCGTGACAGTAATTTTTTTAGAAGACCCAGACATGTTTTCATCTTCAGCATCATCAATAGCAAAACCACGACGCTCAAATTCCGCTTCATCATCTGTTACAGAATATTCAGTTGTATCCAAATCAGCTAAATCATCTATATCAAAACCCATACTCAAAAGGTCAGAAACTCTCATTTCTGTACTGTGACCACACACGTAAAAATCTTCAATTGACCTACTATTACGATCCACGAAAAAATCTTCTGGTGGGACGCTTTCTATACAAATATCACCAGCTTCATAATTTTTAGCGACAGTCACATCGTGCGTAGGCATTTCAATCTCAAGACCATCCTGATCCATTTCGATTTTCATAGTTTGCTCATGTTCAATAATCTCAACATCATCTGGCTGAGTAACCAAAGCAAATTCATCGTCTGAAAGGCCACGCATCGTGTGCGTTTCTTGCTTCATTTCTTCGTTGTAATAGCAGTAAGCTATACCAGTTTTCTTAACCAAAGCATCTTGGAAAACATCACTAATAATCTTGTACCCGTTTAATTGACCAAACTTATAGTTAATAAATTGTGTAGCTTGTTCAGCCGCCGCAACATCTTCCTGACCACGTGGCATAAATTCTACTGGCTTATCGTTTTGTAAAAACACCCTTTGCAGTGAAGGTTTAATACCGCGAACAACTTCACGACATTTGCTTGAGACAACACTACTTCTACCCTCTTCGTAACCTAAATCACACTCAAGGTCATAATATCTTTGAGCCTTAGTTCTTTGTGGCTCAATCTCTCCTTGTATAAAATCCACTGCATCTTGAATAGCTTTGGAAACAATGCTTTCAATTTCGTCTTTGTCTAATGGTTCAAGTTGCATTTATTTCTCCTATGGACCTGATAATAAACCACGGGCTGCTTGAGCACCACCTACGGCAAGTTGATTCAAAGTACCTTCATCTTGTGTTTGTTGTTGAATAAGACCCTGTCTTGGACCAGCCGATAAACCTTTAGAAATCCTAGTGATAGCTGACACCAAAGCGTCCATACCTCTGTTGTCAGACAGTGCTCTTCGTACTAATTCTGGATCTTCCGATAATAAAACTTCAACAACTCTTCTACGCTGTCTTTCACTTAAATTTGGATTAATGCTGGCTACAAATTTTGTTGCCATAGAAGCCATAGCATTTACGCCACGAATTGGATTTACTGGCGTTGATAATGCTGTAGCAACCTCACCAGCGGTAATATCTGAACCTACTCTTTTTCCTGCCGCATCTGTCAATGATGTTGGAGATCCTTGAATAATAGCATTAGCCGCCTCTTGAGAGTAAGCTGCTTGAGAAATTTTAGGTATAAGCTCTTCTCGCTCACTCTGTGTAAATATCATATCAAAAATTTGTGCTTCTTTTGCTTCTGGATTATTCAGCTTACCAGCAAATGTTTTATTGCCTCGCTGACCAGTTTTCTTTCTAAAATCTACTAGAGCCCCAGCACGTAATGCTTTCATCATTTGAGGATTGTCTTGGTGATTGCGTAGCATTGCGTCAACTTCATCAGCCGATTTATTAAATATTGTTTGACCAAACTCAAATAAATCCTTGGCAGTTCTTGTCTGTGCTGCTTTGCCAGCCGCTACCGATAGATCATTAGAAAATTCAAAAAGGGGCTTTTGTATTTGAAACCTATACTCATTTAAACGACCTTTCATGGCGTTGCCTTGTTGAAGACTTTTACCTTCATCTCTAAACCAACGTCTTGCTAACTCTGCCTCTTCCAAAGTAAGGGGTCTGTTCATACTTACCACTTTGTCTCCATCTGGAGTTTTGGTAAAATTAAAAAATCTTGAGCCTCTAGATCTAGACAAAATAACTTGCTCTAGCTCTTTTGCTATTTGTGGAAAATCACTTACAGCTTCTATAATTGGACGGTTTATTTCTAAAGGAACCGTATCTTTTTTGTACCCTTTAATTTTTGCGTAATCTTCAGTTTCTGCTTTGCGTACCGCTTTATCAAACTCTTTTTCAACAACAAGTGGATTTTTCTCTGTTAGCTCGTTGTTACGCTGAAGATAACCTTCAACTTCTTGAAACAACTCTTTGCGTTTTACAGCCTGTCTTGCTGGATCTTTAGGTGTGCCTAATGGCGTCATTCGCTTTTGGCTCTCTTGAAAAACTTTTCGGATCATAGTTTCTGGGACACCACCCTCTTTCATAAGAGACCTGACAGTCATCCGTAAACTTTCATTTTCTGCCATTATTGAACCATTGGCAATTCCTTCAACGATTTCATCAACACTCATATCTGTAGCTCGTGCTAGTCTTTGCAACTCAGCTTCCACGGCCTGACCACCTTTGCCGCCGAATAATCTTTTTGCTCCTTTAATGACTTGTTGACCACCAATCTGCAAACCCAGAGCCGCTGGGCCCATAGCGCCACCAATTGTCAAACCAAGAGTAGCGCCTATTGCACTGCTTTTTAGTCTATTTTCAAGGCCACCCTCACCCTGACCAAACCCGTACAATCCCCCCTCAATCGCTCCTACTTTTGCACCTGTCTTAGCCATGTTGCCAAGACGAGCGAGTTGAGAACCTGTGGAAACTGTACTCCCACCACCCGTTGCCAGTGCCGCTAGAGCACCTGTTGTCATAGCGCCACCAGCCTCTGCAATCATACTTTCCGCTGGATATTGATCTCTAAACTGAGAAAGCTGACCTCTCTCTTGAGCTAATCTATCATAATATGCTTGAGAATTTGGACCTTCGCCACTGATAGCCGCATTTAAAGCAGCTTTTGGATTAGTTGCAGCGGCGATAGCTTCGTCACTTGTGCCTACCGAAGCACCTTGAGCAAAGGCTTTACCCATTCTTTTTGGTTTTACAATTTTAATTATTTCTTCTAAAGCCTCACCTTTTTCCGTAATAGACATGGTTTCCCATTTTGGGTCATTGACTATAATCGGGTTTCCACCGTTGACACCATCGATGAAAATGCGGTTGCCTTGAATGCGAATGCCAGCCCTATTTTTAGGCAGTGTAGAGAGCTCTGCGACTTTTTTTGCTGTTTCTTCTTTTGTAGCCATATCAGTTCACACCCTTAAATTGGATTTGTAATTTCAAAAGTTAAACCAGTGTCTGTCGTAAAAGTTGACGTTTGCGGATCTTCACCCACTCCTTGTGGGTCAGAACCTTTTAACCAAGCTGTTGGATCAGATCTAGCATATAAAGCATCAAAAGTTTCTGCAACGGTCAGCTCTTCTCTTCTGTATCGCTGGATAATATCTGCACCTTGAGCGTCATATTCCGCTATTCCCTTCATTGTGTTTATAATAAGTTGGTTACCTTCTGGACTATTAATCAGTGAGGGCAATGATCTTTGGAATAATGCCAAATCTTTATCCGACATTGGGCCAGATCCTTTTGGGCGTTGCATCGGAACTAAACTGTTAATCAGAGCTTCAGCCGCTTGTATATTTCCTAAACCTTCAGTTTGGATTCCAAATCTACCAGCAATTGATTGAATAGTAGTCCCTAAGCCAGTATCAATATTTTGAAGTAAACCTTCCAGCCTGTTTATTCTGTTTAAAGTTCCCCCTGCATCTAAGCCTATGTTACTTATAGCAACAAGTTTTTCAGCGTCACCCTCGGCAAATTTGCTCTGATCTCCCTTACCACTCATGTCAATGGTTGTGTTACCGCCTGTAACTTTTCCAGCTTTTGCAAGAGCGTCTTCTTGAGACATACCTAGCTCTTCAGTGAGATATTTATAATTTTGCATAAACGAAGTGCTAGTATCCTTTTTAAACATCTCTCCGTAATACAAACTCATAGCGTCTTTAACCGTTAAAGATCCGCTTTGCAGTCCTTGTAGGATTTGAGCCGCCGTACTATCCCCAGCCGCCGCTCGTTGTTCAAACATTTTAATAGTATCGTTTCTAGTGTTTTGTTCTTTTTTGTAAGCTGTTTCTTGTAAACTTGACTCACGTAATTTGTCACCTTGCCCGTAACCACGTAAAATTAAAGCGTCAGCCGCAATACCAGCCCTTCTAAGAGGACTAAATAATTGATCTGGACGTTGATTATTTGGTTGAGGACGTGCATTGCCCATAAGATAATCTAGAAAATTATAGTTTCGTGACATTGGCTTATTCCCATTTGTTTGGTCTTGAGCAAGTAAACTTGTCGCATTTAGAGGCTGTCTATTGTTTGCATTTGGAAGCCTTGACAAGATATTTTTAACAAAATTTTGCGTTTCTTCTATTTCTGGAATTGCTCCTAATTCTTTAACTCTAGTTGGCCCAGCATTGTAAGCAGCTAGTGCTAAATCTTTGCTTTGGAATGCATCCAGTTGTTGCTTTAAATATCTAGCCCCACCCGTTAAATTTTGCACCATATTAGACGGATCAACACCAAGCTCCTTGGCTGTATTTGGCATTAACTGAGTTAAACCTATCGCTCCTTTTTGGCTTACAGCATCTGGATTAAAATTACTTTCTTGCTCTACTAAGGATAAGAATAAATCAGGGTCAACACCTTCATTCCGCGCCACTTGAGCAGCCATCTGCATTATGTGGGCGCGATTGTGCATTAAGGAGCCAGACCAGAGGCAAACTGTAGATAATTAAACAATCCAGGCTGGAAGCTCTTACTCTCGCCAGCTAAATTAGGTTGCGCCGAAATTGCAGACAATAGTGCGTTTAAGTTTTGTTGAGGTTGACCTGTAAATCCTGCATATTGTTGCTTTCCAGAATTTATTAAATTTTGCATAGCTGCTTGTTGCATTTGACCTTGCTGCATTTGCCTATCAGCCAATGTGTTGCCCATGCCAAAAGCTTGATTGCCAACATTTTGCAGACCTGATGCTGCGTTAAAAGCATTGTTCATTCCCTGTTGGTAACCTTGCTGTCTTAAAGCTCCAACTTTATCAAGTGCTTGCTGTTGATATCCTTTTAAAGCTTCTGCGCCTTGAACACCGTGTCGTGAGCCACCAAAAGCACCAGCCGCTGTAGCTTGTGCATCTAAGGTATTCATTCCAATTTGAGCCGCTGAACCAACATCTCTAAGAGTTGTGTCAACAACTTGTTGATTGTACGGGTTCATCATATTTGAAGCCGCCGCCGCTGGATTTGAGTATGTATTAAATGCTTGCATATTAGCACTTGATGCACGTTGATATGGGTTCATTACTGGTTGAACCATTGCAGGATTTGCGCTGCCAGCCATGTTACTTACCCCTTCTACCTTGACTTTGCATTTCTAATGCTACTGGTTGTCTATCTGGGGCTCTACTTCCCATTTCGCCAGTAACTGGATCGATCCCGAAGCTTGGTATATATTCTGCCGTTGCTGGGGAATATTCTGCTAGATTTGCCTTTGCAGCATCGTAGATTGGCGCTGCCGAATAACCTATCGCGCCGCCATCTTGAACGGGTGTAGGCATGTAAGAGCCAGCCCCTGAGTTCATTCCAAAAGCCATTGCTGCGTCTTGAGTATTTTGAAATGCTGCGTCTTGCATCGGAGAAAAGGCCGCTACGTCTGGACCTCTATATTCAGCATATGGCGACGCCGCCAAGTCTGTGCCCATTCCAACCGCTTGTTGAACAGCAGTTTCAAAAAATTCTGGCATTGTTGTATCTGTACTTTCTCTGCCACCTTTAGCCATTTTTAAACTCCTTTACAAAACATCCGTGTTGCAGTTTCCAATCCAACTCTGCTAACGGTTTTTTCCAGCCCATGCGCCCCATCATTGTAGCCGCTGTACATCCATACTCTTTTGCCCATTTCTTCACGTCGCTATCCATATCTAGTATTTGGTCTAATTCGCCGCCAGCTAAAAAAATATTTAAAACCTTCTTTCTGGGATATATCACAATTTCTGTAACAATACACCCCCTGTCAGCCGCCCATAGCTGCATTTGACCTGTTCCTATATTATCAACTATATCTTCCCAAGCATGTGTGCCGCCAGTATAAACCAAAGCCGCCTCAATCCAAGGGCGGCATCTTTCTAAATCATCTGCTAAAATTACATCTTTCATTTATTACCACGTAGACAATGCTACCCTTTTCCATATTGCTGTAGAACCATCATGCGCCCCGACACAAACGTAAATATAATTCGTGTCCCAGCTAATCATCCCAGATGTATCGCCAGCCGTACCAGTGTTGGCTGGTGGAGGAGTATGCCGCATTACAACTTCCTTAAATGCGCTGGCGCTGGAAATTACCGCATAGCCGTTTGCCTCATCCCACCTAAAAACTCCATTTTCAGAAGGATTGTCTTCAGACTGTTTAAAAATAATTTTACCAAAATTAACTGTTAAAAATCTATTTAATTGCCTACCCCACTGAACAATGTCTTGGCCTATTACTGGTGGATTTAATGGCATTATCTTTTACCCCCAGCCGAAGTTTCTAACCGCATTATTCCAACTCTCCAATCCGTAAGCTGTTCACCCGTAACTCTCATTCTAATCTGCCTACCGCTAAACCTAGCCGAAGTTGGATTAGTAGGATCAAAAGGACCAAATGTTGACTCAGTAGCGTTAGGATATAATCTAGTTTTAAAAGTCATTTGAACATCGCCAGACGTTTTTTCATCTGGTATTATTTGATTTACTTTTGCTATTTGGTCACCAACGCCAATTGAAATTGGGCCTGTTTCAGCAAAAACTGATGCTGAATCATAAGTATTACCAACCTCATGGTCATTCAAATTACAATCATCACCTTTATCTTCACACATTATTGGATATTGGAAAACTCCGCGAGACACACCAGATGTTCTTGATAATTCACCAATTAGCCAATGTTTTTCCATAAAGTCAAAAGCTACATATCTATCGCACTCCAAGCTTTCTGAGCTAGGATAAAACCACCAAATTTCTTGGTGAGCTCCATTTACCATTCCCCATATTTTTGATTGTTGCTCAGAATTAAAATCTCCATACACGTGATCATGCACATCACACGGCAATACTCTGACTGTGTTTCCATCAAACCAGAAAAAGTTTTCTTGCCCACACCAGTAAACACCTTGATCCGTTGTCACCGCTGATTTTCTTGACACCGCTCCACAATGAGTTCCAACCCTGTTGAAGCCATAGACATATGGTGGACCAGAATACACACCTAAAAA
>Ga0181389_1000995_pt1 | contig 11344 bp, 12 predicted proteins | sample 12SPOviralmetaG_FD_130121 | JGI IMG/M metagenome (GOLD analysis project Ga0181389, IMG submission 130121) | Marine viral communities from the oligotrophic San Pedro Time Series (SPOT) site, San Pedro Channel, CA, USA - 12 SPOT_SRF_2010-06-29 | ecosystem: Environmental > Aquatic > Marine > Strait...
GTTTCCACTTGAATCGTATGTGATGGTTTTAGTCAGATGCGTTGCTCCATTTTCATCCGACTCAACAACCTGAGTAAGCGCACCATTTGTATAGGTGAATGCCTTACTACTAACTAAAGTAGACTTTAAGCTACTTGTCCAGGTTGTCATTGCCGTTAAAACCCCAGAACTGAATGTCGACTCCGTATAATCATCCGATGGGTCGGGATGGGTGTGGCCACCGCCACCACCACCCCCACCACCAGAATTGATCTGAGCCTGGAGTTCTTTGATCTTAGAACCCAGCTTATCGCCTATCTGGGCTAAGATGTCAGTCATTACGCTATAGCAGAATTAAATGCAGACTCAAAAGTTGAGTAGTCTCCAAGTGAGGTTGTATTAACCACAAGCCCGTTGGCATTGGGGACAGTAACTACACCAGAAACATTACCTGTGACATTTCCACTTAAATCACCCGTAAATGCAGCTTCAACTCCCGCTACCTTAAGATTGCCTTCGGAGGCTCCCACCTTGAGTGTAAACTTATCGACCGTATCATCAAAAAGGAACTGAGCTTTATCGACGCCATCCCCCCTGTTGACGATTAGTCCGGCAGTGTTTGCTGTAGCCGCACCATCGGATTTAAGGTTAACTTCAATCGCATTATCCTCAACCTCAACAGTCGTGGTATTGATCGTGGTGGTCGTGCCATTTACAGTCAAGTCGCCAGTAACAGTAAGGTTGCTGGAAATAGTGCCACCGGTCTTATCGAGCTTATTAGAGTCAAGATTAGATATATTAGTTACGTTAGTGGCAATGGCATCAGCATTAGCCTTGATTTGGTCATCAAGCAAAGAGTCTGCTCCAGCCAAAGATGATGCACCAGAAATGTAATCCGCACTTGAATCAGCGACATATGCACCAACTGCACTTAATCCTGCGCTTGCCTCAACTGTGTTGATTGCACCAGCGTTAGTTGAGATTGCGTCTGCGTTGGTCTTAACCTGAGCGTCAAGGGCGTTATCGGCGGCTTGAAGCGAAGCTACGGAGGCAATGTAATTTGACGCTGCGTTAGCAGTATACGTTCCGTCTGCGTTTACCCCTGCACTTGCTCGCAAGTTTGTGAGATTGGTCTCTACTGAACCAAGCGACACTTTAGTCGCATAGTCTCCCGTTAATGATGTTTCGAGAGTCTTAATTTGACCCCCTACTTTTTCCCCGATTTTTCCAAGTATATCTGTAGCTGGCATGTTATTATGTGTTGTGTGTGTTATGATCTATGAAGATCAAAGTTTAGGTTAAAAGTTACATCATCTCCGTACTCTGCACGTATTACATCAAGTCCGGCATCATCTACGTATGGTAAGTCGTTCCAATTATTGAACCCGTCTCCCACCTTCATTCTTCTATTGGTCAAGTCCATTCCAATTTCCCCCTGCTGTAAGGCGGGGTTAACCGATTCCCAGTTAGTTGAGGTATCTCGACGTACCAAGATGCGCCGTAAGTTTGACATTTACGCACCTCCTCCATCGATTTCCGTTAGTTGGTAATTTGTGGTTGATGCTATGCCTCCGTCAATTACTGCATCTATCTCCTCGGGTGAAACCGCAGTCCATTCACTCGTTAGCGAGTTATACTGTAGCACACCTAAATTCTGAATGGAACCTACATCCTTAAGGCTAATAAGGGTTTTGTTTCTAAGCTCAATCGCTACCTCCCTTATGTGCCTAGATATTATCCCAAGTATGCTCATAACAAAAAGAATGTAACACGATTAGTCGTGTAACGCACTAAGAAAATCAATGCGTGCATTATTATATGCATCAGTATTGGGATCGAATAGATCGGCAGCGTTACCACCACTGGTGATTACTTGAGTTTGGGCGGGAGCCGATAACGCTTTAAGTGATGTGCCGGCCGCTGTTTCACCGGTCTCCAAATCCTTAACTCGGTCTACGAGTCGATCTAAGTTTGTCCTGGTATCCGACCACCATGGTTTTAGATCTTGGGGCATTTCATCCCCTTCGTCAAAATTTACTTCAATGGCGGTACTAAATGCTCTTACTGTTGGGTTCATCCTTGATTATATGCTTGAGTTGTTGCTCTGGTATTCACTCCACTTACTTCGAAGGTTCTGCCTACGAGTTTTATTGGATTTGATACTACTTTCCCGTCTGAGTCATACTCCGGGAGGACTGTTATTTGATCTCTAATGTAGGGTGCTTTTATGTACATAGGTATCATGTTTTCATCTACGAGATTATTAAGTTCTACATAGTCTATCTCTACACCGTCCACGACTTGCATGGTTTCCACACTCTCAGTTCCCTGTGGTGCAGTTGTAGTGCTAATCTTAACGCGAACAGCAGTTGTTCCGTATTTACTAGATAATTCCAAAACATATGACCTAATTTCCTTATCTGAGAAGGAATCACCAAAGTCAATGAGACCACTCTTTATCGTAGATTCATACCCCTCTCCTAACCTCGAATATACCCTGTATGGCTCGGTGCTATTTACAGGAGGAGGTCCGTACCCATACCTAGTTAATACACCACCGTATTTTGCATCCGTACGAACTTGCGTGCCAGGATAACTTGGCTGACCGGCGCTTGCCTGATGCACACCCATAACGAACCATGCTTCTTCCGGCCCGATTCTATTGTGCTTGGGTTTTCTAATATAAGCACATGCAGTAAATGAACAGTCTATCTCCGATAGTGTATGATTGATATAGTCATAAGCGACAGCACCCCAAGTAATCTTACCTTCGGTATCGTAACCGATTGGTGAGTTAATAAATATCTCCCTGGTTATTGGGTTATCTACTGCATAGACATACTCTGCTAAATCGGGTGGTACTTTACTCCAGAAGTTTGGCCCGATCTCAAACAACGCAACCTGCTTGGGCTCGGTAGATGATCTATTAATTGAATAAATTCCAGAGTTCCCCATGAAGAGATGTTGCTTCCCGTCTATATCAATAATCGTGTGGCGAAAATCTGCTACTCGACCACCACTATATCGTGGTTCTACAGCAAATGGAAACTCAGCATTATTTGTTCGTGAAAGGAAAAAGAACACTGAATCCCTATAGCATACAAGTTTATCCGCTAGAGGTTTCATTGCTAGCATCCTAGATCCATCCTGAGAAAACTCTCTGAATGCAGCGGGTGATCGTAGTTGCTCTACATACGGACGAAGAACAATTGAATAAGTGCCTTCATCTAAAAGTAATCCCGTATCAGGATCGGCAACACCCAAGTCATCACCATTATTATCAACTAACTTATAGGTTGTCCATGTTGTCCAGTAGTCGGACGCAGAATCGTCGTATGTTCCATAAGTACCATCTGAGCCATAATCGACCGAATAAGGTTCGAAGTTGTTTGACCCTGTTTTGACGGCATAGGTTAGAGAGTCAGTAGTTGTATTAGGTGTTAGGAAAATACTACTTATATTACTTGTTTTTTCGTCCACGAATTTAATCATGGGTATAGGACTGCTGATATTTAGCGTGTATGCTTCATCGCTTTGAAATAGACCGTCATTATACAATTTATACATACTCCCCTTGGTTCCGACCTTAAACCTATATGAGAATGCAACCTCGTATGAACCATCGTTATTTATTGTTAATGTACCAGGCAATCCACCCGATTCCATAACTACTGCATCGCCTGAGACTATACCCGCATTGAAGAGTTTTGGATCTCCTTCCGAACTATACACCATTCGATATTGGTATCTTTGAGTGCTTACTTGTGCCGGGTAAAGTGGGGACTCGTAGATATTGCCATATGGGTCTTCAACCACTCCTGATGTAAACCAGTTCACATACCCTTTTTCTATTACCGTTAAGTCTGAACAGAATAGTCTATCTTGAAAGGATGCTATTGTACCCACGGATACGACACCATTCTCTCTTAACCCATATACAGGTTCGGCAGAGTCCCACTCACTTTTATAAACAATAGGTAGATCAACTCCGTTATTAATAATAACATGATTAGTTACATTAACGACCTCCCATCGATATGCACCCCCCTCAAATGGACTCTTTAAAGTGCCATCAACCTCAAGGTTATCCATGTGGTCGCGGAAAATATATATACTTTGCCAGTAAAAATCCTCACCAAGACCCATAACATATTCATTATCTACATAGCTCTCACTATAGGGGCCGCTTGATGCACGCAACCTCCACACTGTTCCTCCCGCAATGGCAATCAAAACAGGAGTTCCATTTGTTCCAGGAAACTGATGTACTGCTCGTATTGGGTACTGAGAGTCCAAGGCATCGAATGTCTTTATATTTCCCCATTGCCCTATCTCTGCTTCACTTGGATGAGGGTTAAATAATTCCCAACCTTCCCTCCTTAACTCCCCGTCCGTCTCCCTTCTAAAGTTTGTTTTGGTCGTGTAATTAGCTGAAGAAGATAGAAAGTTTGCCTCTTGAGTAGTTGGGACATCATCTGATGCAGACCCAATTAATGCCCCTCCCTGCGCGGGGTGGATAGTTATGTTCTTATATCTTCTTGATGCCATTAAGAGTCCGTAATGGTTACTACAGCAACAACCCCACTCCATTCTGTTCCTGGCAGAGTCGAGGTCACTAATGCAAGTGACGCCGTTTCGCTACCTTCTGCTACAGAATCTTGGATTGGAGAGAGGGTAACAGTAGCAGTTCCGTCTAGTCCGACAGTAAAAGTACCATCTGGGTAAGTTCCGGGTAACCCCCAGTCATCTATGGCATTCTGAACATAATACCCAACTATAGTTCCGGGTGGAACCATAGTGGTTGAAAGAGTAAAAGTTACGGAATCTCCTTCTGCCACAGTAGCAGATGAGGCAGATAGTGCATAAGAGACTGGAATTGGTCCCGCTGTAACCGGTTGCCATTGCTCCCCTCCCCAGCCGTAAAATCTATTCTCGTCAGTATCGAATACCATTTCGCCATCCAAAGGAGTAAGTGCATTTCGAGCAGAGGTTGTTACTCTTGTAAGCAGAAATCGTGGCACAGGATTATTGAACACCCCATCCACTACATCATTGATTCTCTGATCGCTTGCCGCTTTAGAGTACACATCAAATGTATCTAGGTTGATGTTATGTGGATTCGTGTCTGTTAAGTGAGAATTTAACTGCGACTGGAAATCAATATTGGGAACCTGATCTAAGCCTATATCAGACTTTGTAATGTTGTGAGGATTACTATCCACAATATGGTTATCTATTTTTGTGTCTACCCCCGCAATAAGGTTGCCCGATAATGCCCCAACGGAATCAACAAGTTGCTGAGGTGTTAGATTCTCCACATTTCCCAAACCGATCTGCTCCTTGGTTACTTGGTGCGGGTTATCGGATAGGGACGTATGGTCACCCATTAAGATTGTGGTCTTATTCTGAATCTCGGTAGCAAGATCGGAAATCTCAGCGGCTGTGTGCGTATGGGCGGGCAATGTGACATTACCAACCAATGTATCGACCTCAGACTTATTATAGTAATTAGAAAGATCTACCGTACCACCACCGGAAGCCTGGGAGAGTTCTGCCTTTGTTGCCAGGGTAGAGATGGTTGCGTTGATCTGGTTGACTGCAGTTTGCAAGGAAGCAACTTCCGCAGTTTCGTCCGATTGGGTAATCGAATTAATACTAGCAATTAATGAATCCCTTATACTATTTAAAGTGACAACACTAGCCTTTGCATCCAACTCGGTCTGCAGGTTTGTAATATCGGATATAAGATGAGCATGGGATATGTTGGCTTTCCCGTGGTAATTAGAAATTGTCGTAGCAAGATCATTCTGGAGGGCTGTAATCTGACTAGCGTAAGGAAGTCCGTTAATGACATTATCAACTCCATCGAACTTCGTATCGACTTCAGTCTTGTTGTAATACCCAGTCGCAAATGTATTACCAGCACCCTCGAGGCTTGTAACGCGAGTGCCGACATCAATGATTGATTGATTTAACTCTGCCCCCACAGATGCAGACAAGGGTTGTGTCGTGGAATCCGAGTCTTTTACGCTTACAACATCCTCAGCTAAGAGTGTGGAGTCTATTAAATTAGCAAACTCACTCTCCGTGGGAGTAGCACCAGTTATAAAATACGCTTTTAGTGTTGTTCTGTCCTGTGTCATCCTACTACAAATCCTCCAGTTCCGACACCACTTACATTCTCCAAAGAAGATGCTTGGTAGTCTTTGCGGTTAATAAAAATAAGAGCACGTTCCTTTTGATACATCTGTATATATGCCATGTGCATCTTAAGGTCATTTTCCACATCCTTGGATAATTCGGACTTCACGAAGTCTGATGCGGCTTTTGCCTCCTGTTCGTCCAGGATTACGGGAGCATTTTTCTCATCTTCCGTAGCTCGATACATTGGTGTGTAAGAAAGTTCTCCATCGAAATAGATATATATTGCCTCATCGTTTCTTAACTTAGGGCCTGTCCAGAATTTACCATCTCCAAAAGTAATTCTACCGGGCATTCCGCTAGTTCTTTCAGAGACTCCACCATTTATTAAGGCGAATCTTGATTCCCATGGGATAATCTGAGGTGTGAAATAAGATGATAACTCCTGACCATTCTCTGTTGTGGGTATCCTTCGAACAATAACTTGTTTTAAGCGGGAACGCGCACTTGGAAATATACCTTTATGGACATCAGTATCTTCTGAATTAACATTTGAGAGGTCTTGCGGATCGGGTTCTACTAGATTTGCACTAGAGTAAAACTTGTACTGGTTCTCCCTTAGGGCGGGTACATAACTAGACATATCCCTGACCGCACTAACGATCAAGGTATCGATCTTCTCCTGAACCCCCCTTCCCTTTCTCTCGCTATCCACGAGAAGGTAAACTCTAACCAATTCATTAAATTCCTTCCAAGTCATTTTCTGCCTCCGGGTGTGTAATAAAATCCAACGACCATAGGGCATATAATCACCACGAAGTATGTGGCGAGGTGACCCGTGGTGAGTGATATAGGGGTTTGCTTAGCTGGAAAAGTGATGAGCCCAAAGAGGAACTCTGTTGAACCCTCTCCACTAGGGTTGGTGAGAGTGACGATTTCTGCTGAGGGGAAGAGGGTGCAGAGGATGACGACCGCTGAGAGTGTCGAGACAAGGATGAGCGCGAGCAAGCGACGAGTAGCGCGAGTGAAAGCACCACCAGGGCCGCTGTTAAGTTGTTTTTGAAATTCAAGTGCATGTTCATTTCCTCGGGCTTCTCTTGCTAATTCTAGTTCAAATTTTTGCTGACGATTGTCTGCTATCGTACCAAACACACCTTTAAGAATGGAACCAAGTGCGGCAGATCCACCTCCTGTTAGGAACATTGTAAGAAGCTCAAACACCTTTTGATCCCCTCCACATATCGTCCACAGCCCGTAGGCTTATTTCACCACACAAGATAAGTTCCTCGAACCAACCATCGTACATTTCGTCGAATGACTTTCCTATACATGCATTGGTTATACCAGATAGATCCATGCCGTTTGCCATGGCATATCCGCGATCCTCACTAGTCCTTACCTCTAATACCCTATCGTTATTCTGACTGGGTTTTACTCCACAAAACAGTTGAGTTATCTCGCTGTTTATATTCTGGGCGATAACTTTTTTATCATTCACTTCATAAACCGACGCAAATGATGGTCGGACAATTACCTTACCACCTCCCCAAAGTGAAAACATAGGTGCAGTATTCCCCTCCCCTTTGGCGAGTAGCGTAAAACTATCGGTAAGAGAGGATGAGATTAACCCAGTAGATATATCTAAATACTCTTCCCCAGTGAAGTTTGCCCGAACTTTACCGCCTTCTGTATAAAGAGTAGGTTTCTCTGGGGGCGATACACTTACAGCATGTAGTCCATTCCCTGACTGATCGTATATTTGAACTAACTTGTCTACTCCGATAAGAGGGTAATCAGGATAATCAAAGACTCCATTTGCATTCTCGAATTGAAACCAAGCACTAGTGTGACTAGCTTTAAGCTTTCGATTAAGGGAGTATGCAAATATAGGATTACCTACATCCGCGGGCAATTTCCCTCTTGCAGTGTCTGCAGTTGCTGACAATACGGCGATCACACCAAATCTCCAAAAGCATACCATGCCCCTCCAGACCAGTATATAGTGCATGCTGAATATCTTTCGATAAGTGCACTACCCCTGGCGAAAATTGCTCCGTTAATATCAACCTGCCCCGATGCACCGCACCACATTAATGTAAATGTCACCCCGTCCTCACCGTTAGTTGGTAGAGTGACTTGGATTCCATTCATGCAGTTAAATATTGTTCCGGTCTGTGTATTAGAAAGAGAAGTATTAGCATAAAGCTCAACAACTGGAGTCTTTCCGTGAATCTCTGCCGTTACGGTTTCAAATTGTGCATTACCTAAGTTATCTACCGAGAAGTTATCAGAGGATAGCTCAGTTATAGAGAGGTTGCTATTAAAGTTAAATGATCCATCTACTATTAGATTTCCATATATTCTAGCGTCATCTACATACAGATTGTAGTCGTGAGTCGCTACTGGGAGCCGTAATGTATTATATTCCGAGATACTGAGATCGATATATGGTCTGATCCTGTCCCCGCTAAGTAAAGACTCCCATTTTTCACTTGATGGATATACGAGTACATCTTGGACGAAACTACTGAATCCATCTGTGGGATCTCCTCCATCTAGGTGAGTTATATGGTGATCCCCATGGAGGACATGAGTTGCGAAATTCGATGGAATAGGTGCTTTGTTATCCGAGCCACCAGCAAATTGTATAAATTGCTGAGATGGTTGATACCCTGCTTGTAAGTAATCCGTCATACTGAATAGAACCCACTAATAGAAATAGTTTGTGTATTATCTGTGTAGTTCTGGTAATCCGTCCCCAAGTTCACCACCTCATACTCGGAGGTGTTATTGAAGCATGGATAGTTAAATGTTCCGCCATGAGATATTTGCTCATATGCGTAATTTACCTTTTGCTCCAAAACAAGCGGGTCAAAGATGGTAGTTCCGGAATCGCTAATGCGAATTATTGAACCAATCATGTTATTTGTCCCAAACTCCGCAGTCGCATCAGTTACCAAGGTTTCCCTGGTCATCTTCTCAACATCCTCCAGGTAGACATTATATGTCCCTTTGGTAGGCTCGAGTCGAAATGTAACCTTTTGCTTCGTGTTACTTTGTGAGTTCGATGGAGTTAAATGTATGTATCCAGCGGGGTCCATTCCGATTCGGGACGGATCATCGAATATTGCTATCGTAACGCTATGGTTGGATTCGGGTCTGAAAGTAAGGGATACTTCCGTGCCATCTAATACCACTTCATTGTTGAGAGGCCTATAGGCATCACCGGATACAGTTGCACCGACGAATCCATCTCCCAGATCGTCTGCAGATGCTATAGTTCCAATCCACTCGGGAAACTTACCATCTTCGAAGTTGTCGACTATCACGGTCTTGTGTCGCTTTCTTATACCAATGATCTTGCCAGACAAATTAGATATACGCATTCCCGATGCCCTATTCCAGGGGAACGCATGCCCAACATCATCTGTAGTAACCGCAAAAGTTCCAAAGGATCGAACCCGTGTGGTTACAACAAGTTTATTATTATCAACACCTACATAAGATGCATCATTGATTGAGCCGGGTTCATTATAATTAAATGTGTTCACTTGTTTTTATCCTTCCGCTTGAGCTTTTGGTATATGCTAACACTGAGGTGAACAACAGTCAACACGGCACACAATGTCGCCGCGAATAAATGAAAGGTTTCCAAAGTGAAACTAGCGAAAGTTCCCGCTAATCCCACTGTGGTTTCTTTATTCACCTACTCTGTGTCCTTTAGCGGATCTTCAACTTCCGCATCCCCGACATCAACTAAATCCTCAGCTTTCTCAGAGGTTTTTTCCGATCCCTTGCTTTCTGTCTCTGCATACACTGCATTGGGATCCTTCGTTGCGTCTTGGTGTTGCGTCTTGAAAGCCCGAAAACTTGTTGGCTGTATGTTCAGCTTTTTTTTTAGCTCATCATACTCCTCTTCCTTGATCTCATCGATCTTGTCTGGAAACATTTTGAGTAAAATCTTTGCGTCTTTGTTTTCGTATGCACCGATTCCGCGTTCCTTAACTCCGTTCTGAAATCTTTGATATTCGCAACCGTAGTTAAATGGAACTTTTTTAAAAAATAGATATTTCATATATAAAAAATCCCTGACCCCTCCCCGACAAGTAAGTGCGGGGAGGAGCAGGGAAGTTAAAGGTTAGAATCAGGTGATGTAATTTGACCAGTCTGAAACGGCCGCATTAGCATCAAAGTTTTCGATGATCAAGTGACGAGCAGGAACATCCATCATCGTAGTCCACTTGGTTGAACGGAGTGAGTACTCAGTTTCCTTGTGAGCCATACGACACTTGTACAAGCGATCCGTTTCAGGATGTGGTTGCTTGCGCGTAATGGAGTTAGTTCCGGCGATACCAATCTTCACGTCAGACCAATCAACGAACCACATGGAACGCATAACTGTAGCGTAGGTTGAAGCACCGACTACTGCCTGGCTTGAAGGTTTGCCATCTACACCGATGACCTTGTCACCATCCGCACCGTTAATCAAACCTACACCAGCACCAAACAAGGAAGACTGATGATTGATAAGATCGTCAAAGTAAGGATCGTGGAACACTGCCAACTGACATCCGACTTCTGGAAGGTCGTACATCGAGTAGTTGAACAGCAAGATTCCGTTGTGAGTGATCTGCTGGTTGATCTGAGCATTGCGATCAATTCCCCAACCATAACGAGCAGTGTAGTATTTGTTGAATACTTCGAAAAGCTTGTTGTAGGTAAAGCGATCGGTCATGCAATCGATAACACTGATGTTTGATCCGTCTTGTTCCTGGTTTCTCTTGAGGTAGTAAATGTCTGCCATCAAGGATTCAAGATTAAGAGCAGCACCACCACCGTTTTTCACGCGGTTTGCTTCAGAAAGAAGAGCCTTAATTCCCAATGCGTTAGACTTATACTCGAGAGTACAGGAGCTATCTTCTGGGTCAGTAACCGCAGGAAGTTGCATGTAGGTTTCAGGAGTTTGAGCGTCATTGATTGGCTGATTGAACCAAGTTGAACGCAACCACTGATCTTGACTGGCTTGAGAAGCAATTTTGTTCTGCTCTGCAAGCGGAGTGTAAACCATGGATTTAAGGAAGGTATTAACCTCACCATTCATGATTTTACCAAGAGTCTCACGATAGGACTGATCCACGGTGCGAGATTCACGGGTGGTTTGCAACCAGTTGACGATAAGCTTTACGCTCAAGTCGGTGGGTTGATTTCTGCACCACTCTTCGAA
>Ga0181389_1000996_pt1 | contig 11342 bp, 7 predicted proteins | sample 12SPOviralmetaG_FD_130121 | JGI IMG/M metagenome (GOLD analysis project Ga0181389, IMG submission 130121) | Marine viral communities from the oligotrophic San Pedro Time Series (SPOT) site, San Pedro Channel, CA, USA - 12 SPOT_SRF_2010-06-29 | ecosystem: Environmental > Aquatic > Marine > Strait...
CCGTGTTAGAAACGGTTGTGGTATTAGAAACTTAACAATGTCAGGACTTGAAGGTGAATTTACAGATCCAGATGCAAACTTAATTAAAAGAGTTACATCAGACGGAGAATTAGCAAGTTTAAGTAATGCATTCGTAGCACTTGATCCAGGTACTGGTCCAGACGATACAAGTGTTTGGGTAACAACTAAATCAACATACGTACAAAACTGTTCAACATTTGGATTAAGATGCGTTGGTATGAAAGTTGACGGAACGCTACACAACGGCGGTAACAAATCTATTGTTGCTAACGACTTTACACAAATTATACAAGACGGTATTGGTTACTGGTGTAACGCAGACGGATTGTCAGAACTTGTATCAGTGTTTACATATTATTGTTATATTGGTTACTTGTGTACTGAAGGCGGAAAAGTACGTGCTACAAACGGTAACAACTCATATGGTGAATATGGTTCGGTTGCATTAGGATTTGACTCTAACGAAACTCCAATCAGTGCTAAAGTAGACAACTACTCGACAGAAGCAACAGTAGGTAAAGTATACAACGATGAAAACAAATTGTTTGCAGTTGGATATACTACAACTGGTACACATTACACAAATGGTACAGTAGCAGTTACTGGTTCAGGATCAGGAGCAACAGGTTTATTAACAGAATTTAGAGATGGTTCAGTACAAGAAATTAGAGTTACTGATCCAGGTGACTCAAGTTTTGCAGGTGGTGACGGATATACATATGCTAACAACAGAGCACAAGGTGGTAATGCAACAAGCATACAAATTGCTAACCAAGATGTTAACAACGAAGCATACTACCTAAACAAATTAATTACAATTATTGAAGGTGAAGGTAGAGGACAATACGCTTACATCACAAGTTATGATTGGAACAACGGTGGTGCAATTACAACAACAGTAACAAGTGGACAAGATGCAACACTTACTGAAGGTGTATATACAGACATATTAGGTACAAGTAGTAGAGCAGATACTACTCCACCAACAGTTACAGTAAGTATTGATGCAACAGGACTTGTTGGAATAGCAATTACAGGCGTAGGTACTAAGAATCAAGTTGCTGATATTATTACTATACAAGCGGCGGCAATTGGCGGTACAGGTAGCAATGTTACATATACTATTGACTCAGTATCCGCAGGTGATAAAACAATGACTGTAGCAAGATGTATTGACGATGGTCCGGGTTGGGAACATCATCTTCCAGGTGAGCCTATTGCAACAGTGTTAGATGAAACTACACGTTATGAAATTACACCAAGATTAACATTTACAAGTCCACAATTTACACAAAACAATGCAACACTTCCAAGCAACAGTGCGGCAATTGATAGTGCTGAAGGGATTGTTAGTGGTAACAAAAGAACTGTTATTGTAGGAACAAATAGTATTGTATATACAGATGATGGAAGTTCATTTACTGAATCACCGTCATATCAAGATTTAACTTACATTGGAGTTGTTAAAGGTAACACACAATTTGTTGCAGTTGACGGTAATGGTAGAGTTAAACAATCCAATGACGGAACAAGTTGGGGAGATTCTGCAACTAACTTATTAAGTTACGGAGTTACATTTAATAAAATTGAAATAGGTAATAATGTTATTTGTGCTATTGGATTAGGAACAGATAAAATTTATAGAAGTACTAATGACGGCGGTAACTGGACAGAAGTTACAGCGGGTGTTAGTAACGTAAAATTCCTTGCTTATGGCAATGGTAAATGGATTACTGCAAACGAATCAGGTGATACTTGGGAAAGTGTTGACGATGGTGCTACATGGGTGAATGGACCAAACATTGGTGAAGTCCAACATGATGTTTGTGATCTTGTGTTTGGCGCAGGTAAATTTGTTGCATCAACATATGATTCACCAAACGATATTTCAACAGTTAACAATAAATTTTTCCACAGTTTCACAGACGCTTCAATAGCAACTGCAAGTACTGTATGGATTACGGGAAACAATACTGACATTGCTGATAACATTTTTATTAATTACAATCAAGGTGTATTCTTAGGTGTTAGTGCAAGTGGAGGAGTTGTTCAATCAGATGACGGTGTTTACTGGACAAGTAAAACTTCATTAGGTGGATCATATTCAGGAATGCTTCCAGGAGCAACAACAACAGGTCCTATATTTTATCCATTAACAGGCGGAACTATTTCATCATTAACAACTTTAAGAACAGGTGCAACAACAAGAGCAACTGTGTTAGGAGCAAGTGGTGGTAAATTACTTACGTTCTTCATACAAGAACCTGGATCAGGATACGGAGCAACTCCTCCAACAATGACAATTATTGATCCAGATAATACAAGAGACGTTTACTATAATGTTAGAATGGCAGACGGTTGTGTTGGACAAGTTGAATTTACAAACAGAGGTACAGGTTATATTAATATTGGTGTTACTGTTCAAGGTGATGGTTATGCAGACATGTATCAAATTGGTACAAGTATTGTAGTTAAAGATTTAACAAGAGAGCCTGGACCAGGTGATAACTTATATATTGATGGTATTAATGATGTGTTCTATGCTGTACAAACTATTACAAATGTTCAAGGAAGTGCACCAAACTTTACAGCAACACTTGGTATTACTCCAAACATTGATAGAGCAGAATCTCCAGAACATGAAACTGCTTTAACTATTAGGCAGAAATATTCACAGGTAAGATTAACAGGACACGACTTCTTAGAAATTGGTAAAGGTAATTTATACAATTCACAGTATCCGTTACTAACACCAATTGAAGGTTACGATGTAAGAGAGTTTCAAGAAACTGAAAACAAAGGTGGTGGTAGAGTATTCTATACAAGTACTGACCAGGATGGTAACTTTAGGGTTGGTGAATTATTTACAGTTGAACAGGCAACTGGTATTGTTACACTAAACGCATCGTACTTTGAGTTAGATGGGTTAAGTGAATTACGATTAGGTGGTGTTACACTTGGTGGTACAAATGCTGTTATTAGAGAATTTAGTACTGATACAACATTTACTGCAAACAGTAACGAAATTGTACCTACACAACGGGCTATTGCAGGATATGTTGACAGTAGAATTAGTGGTGGTGGTACTAACGTTAACGTTAACGCAGTGATTGCTGGTGAAGTGCGTATTCAAGGACGTAAAATTAGTTCAGAAGCAGGTAGAAAAATCAATGTTACTACCCAAATGAACTTTCAAAAATCAATTGACGGTGACATGGCGGCCCACAGTATGTTCTGCGGCGCTACAAACTTTGGTCTTGTAGATGAGGGCGATCCTACAACACCGCAAGAAATGGGATACGGGAAATAACAGATATGATAAATATAAATGTAACGTTAGGAAATAACAATGGCTGAATTTAAATTAGGTAGAATCAGGTTTATTTGGAAGGGATCTTGGGTCACTGCCAAAGAATACTTCAAAGATGATGTAGTCCGCTACGGTGGTCGTACATATATTGTTAATATTGGTCATATAAGTTCCAACTTCGACTCACAAATTGCTAATTTTGATAAAATGGCAGATGGTAATGAGTGGAAAGGTAATTGGGCTTTATCAACTGTTTACAAACCTAATGATATTGTTAAGTACGGCGGCTACTTATATATTGCAAATACAGGACACACATCAGCATCAACAACATCAGATGGCTTAGAATTAGATCAATCTAAATGGGATTTATTTTGTGAAGGATTTGATTGGTTAGGTGACTGGGGTATTACAACAAGATATAAAGTTAATGACATTGTTCGTTATGGCGGTGTTATGTACTTGTGTACAGAAGCACATACATCTGGTGCAACAGTAGGTGACGGGTTAGAATTAGACAATACTAAATGGGATTTATTTGCAAATGGTTTAACTTGGTTAAACGCTTGGATTGCAACAACAAGATACAAAAAAGGTGACGTTGTACGTTACGGTGGACAAGTTTATGTTTGTAACACTGGACATACAGCAGGCGCTGATAACACAGCAGGACTTGAAGAAGATCAAGCCAAGTGGGATTACTTACACAAAGGTATTGAATACTTAGGTGACTGGGTAACAGGAACAAGATACAAAAACAATGATGTTGTTAAGTATGGTTCAGACTTATGGATTTGTGGAACGTTCCACACAGCAGGTGCAACACTTGCGGCTGACGAAGCAAAATGGTCTATCTTTATTCCAGGATTAGAATTTGAAGACAGTTGGCAGAACAATGTAAACTTCCAACCAGGTGACGTTGTTACTTATGGTGGTTACACTTACGTTTCAAAAACAAACAACTTTAATATTATTCCATACAACAATGCAAGTGATTGGGATTTATTTACAACAGGATTTTCTTTCACAGGTGATTACAATAACGCAACGGCTTATAAGATCGGCGATGTAGTTAGACTTGGAGGTTGGACATTTATTGCACTTGCAGATGGTACAGGTAACAGACCACCAGATGCAGTTTACTGGGACAAACTTAACGAAGGTTTATACTGGAAGAATGCTTGGGCAAACGCAACTTATTATGACAAAGGTGATGTTGTTAGAGGTATTAACGATGTTAACTCATATGTTTGTATTGCTCCACATACTTCAGAACAAGTTGGTGCAGGTCAAAATAGACCAGACCAAGATACAGCAGGTAACTTTTGGAATTTATTAAATGGTGGTGCTGAAGCAGGTAACTTAACTACACGTGGTGACCTTGTTTACTACGGTGGATCAGGTCCGACAAGATTACCAGTTGGTCAACCTGGACAAGTATTAAAAGTTAACGAAACAGGAACAGACCCAGTATGGTCATTCTTTGGTCAACTTGATGCAGTTTATTATACTGCACTTGATGGAGTTGATGCAGATGTTCCAGCGGCAGGTGTTACACTTGATAAACCTTTTAGAACTGTACAGTTTGGTTTACAGCAAATTGAAAAAGGTGCAAGAAAACCTAACGCAACAAAATTATTAAAAAGAAATAAACCATTTATACAAGACGAAGTTATAAGTTGGGTTGATACACAAATTGTTGGATCAGTTAGTCCATTCACAGGTTCATTTACTTACACTGCGGCAGACTGGCGTAGAGACATAGGTACATTTATTGATGCACTTGCTTGGGATTTATCACATGGTGGTAATAAGAGAACAAGATTAGAAACACTTGCATACTTTGACAGTGCGGCGGATCAATACTATGTAAGCAACGATGGTATTACAGCAGAGTTTGGCGCGGCACTTACATTTATTACAACATTAATTGATGATGTAATTACACAAGATGCACCAGCAACAGATTACCAAGCGGCAAGAAGTGTTGCTACTCCAACTTTACGTATAACAGATTCTACACTAACTGAAGAACCTGAAGCACAAGGCGTCTTAAACGCTCTTAGAGCTGTTGCTACAGCGGCTTTGACCGCAGGCAATACAACTGGAGTCCCAGCACAATTAGTTGCAAACGACACGCTTTTTGTTAAGACAGGACAGTTCAACGAAGTACTTCCGATGGTTGTACCACAAGGTTGTGCTGTGGTTGGTGACGAACTACGTTCAACTAAAGTTTCACCAGCAGGACAGTTAACAAATTCAGGCGATAGTGTTTATTCATTAGCAGGACTTACACACTTGGCAAGTATTGTAGATGATGTTATTACAAACTCAGCAGTAACAAGTACTCAAACCAGTTTTGTTGTACTTTCATCGAATGCATCAGCAACTACTTTAGATATAATGACAGGTGCAAACAGTTATGCTCACACTTATACAAGTGGAGGTACAGTTACATTTGGCGGAACTACTGTAAACGTTACAGCGGCCGCTTACGATAATGTTACAGGTATAGTATCAATAACAACAGACGCGGCACACGGTGCAGTGGCAACTGATGTTGTACAGGTTTCAAGTATTACTTGGACTTGTTCATTAGGTACTAAAGTATATCCAGCAGTTAAAGCACAAGACGTTGCGGCACCAGCAGGTTCAACTGCGGCAGGTACAGCGGCGGCAGGAGTTGCTACAGCAATTAAAAATAAAATTGACTTTGTATTAAATGCAAACGGTTCAGATGTTGCTTTTGCAGGTGTTAACGATCCTGTTAAGACAGCAGGATACACTGACGCAGTTATTAGACTTGAAGCAAACAAAGAATTCTTAGTTGAAGAAGTAGTTAGTAAAATTTCAATTGATTACCCTGCTTACTCTTTTACAACTGCACTTAAAAATTCTTGTAAACGTGATGTTAGACGTTACATTGAAGCAATACAGCATGACATAATTTACACAGGTAATTACAAAGGTTTGAGAGCCGCAGAACTATATATTAACTCTGCAAACGGTTCAACACTAAACGACATGTTCTATGTACGTAATGGTACTGGTATTAGAAACATGACACTAATTGGATTAAGTGGTACACTTGGTTCAGTAAACACTTACGGAACTCAACGTCCTACAGCAGGGTCTTATGTATCGTTAGATCCAGGTTGGGGTACTGCACACAAAGATGTTTGGATTATTAACAAATCTTGTTATGTACAAAACGTAACAAACTTTGGTACAGGTTGTGTTGGATTAAAAATTGACGGTGACTTACACGCAGGTGGTAACGATTCTATCGTTGCTAACGACTTTACACAGGTACTATCAGATGGTATTGGTGTATGGTGTACAAACTTAGGTAGAACAGAACTTGTTTCCGTGTTCTCATACTACGGACACATTGGATACCTTGCAGAGAACGGCGGTAAGATACGTGCTACGAACGGTAACAGTTCATATGGTACATTTGGTGCTGTCGCTGAAGGAGTTGATTCAACTGAAGTTCCAATCCTTGCATACACAGATAATAAAGATAAACAGGCTCAAATTGGTCAGGTAATGACTGACGCGGCAAGAGTCATAGCAGTGGAGTATTTAAATGCTGGTAGAGATTATGATACTAACGGCGGTAATGCAAACATTACTATTACTGGCGACGGTTTTGGTTTAGGAACTGTAACACCGACATATAGAACAGGCGGAATCATGGAAGTAAGATTGCTTAACACAAGTGATAACTTCGGTGGTAAAGATTACAACACAGCAGGTAACGCGGCACAGATTGGTAATGCAACACAGATTACAATTTCAAACACTGATACAAATACATCAGGCGAACTTGCAGGAATGGCTATTTGGATTGTTTCAGGATTAGGAACAGGACAATACGCTTACATTGATTCATACAATGCAGGTACAAAAGTTGCAACAGTAAGAAAATACTCAGATGGTACACCAGGTTGGGATAACATTATTGGCGAAGCGATTGTATCATTACTTGACAGTACTACAACTTACGAAATTGAACCAAGGCTAACATTTAGTACACCAACTGGTGACGGTTCAAGTACAAGTGTACAAGCAATTGGTAGATGTAGAGTACAAGACGGATTAATTAATCAGGTTAGAATTATTGAACCAGGACAAGGTTATGACAGTTCAGTAACAATGACAATTACTGATCCAAACAACACTATTGAAGCACCATTTGAAATTAGAGTTGGTGACGGTGTATTAGGTCAGCCAACATTTGCTGGTGCAACTAACGCAGGTAGAGGTGATGGATTTGATACTGCAACAGCACTTGTTACTGCAACAACTATTGAGAAAACTATTACAGGAGCATCTAAGGCTAACCCATGTAGAATTACAGCAACAGCACATGGTATTACAATAGATGGAACTAAAGTAAACATTAAAGAAGTATTAGGAATGATTAGATTGTTTGATCCAACAACTTATTTTGTAAAAGTTATTGATGCAGACAATTTTGATCTTTACAAAAATCCAACATTAACAGAAACACTTGATACAACAGCACAAGGTACATATACAACTGGTGGTAAAGTAATATATGGTGGTGGATTTATGGATAACTTACAAAGTGGTAAGTTTGTCCAAGTATCAGGATTAAACACAACACCAAGAGCTGGTTCAAACGTTGTGTTTGCAAATCAGCCAACAGTGTTTTACAAACTTGTTGCTATAACAAATTTATTAGGTGGAGCGTCAGGACCATTTACTGCACAGTTGCAAGTAAGTCCAAACATTCCAGTAGACAGTGCCCCAGTGCATACAGAAAGTTCAGAGATTAGATTAAGATACTCACAAGTACGTCTAACAGGACATGACTTCTTAGACATTGGTACAGGTAACTTTACAAATACAAATTATCCAAACCTACCATTGCAGGACCCAGTTCCAGCAAGTGAAGCCGTTGAAGGCGGAGGCGGAAGAGTATTCTTTACGTCAACAGACCAAGATGGTAACTTTAGAGTAGGTGGACTGTTTAACGTTGAACAGTCAACAGGTGTTGCGACACTTAACGCTGATGCATTTAACATTAGTGGATTGCAAGAACTGTCATTGGGTAACATTGCACTTGGTAACACAGGCGCAACAGTCAACGAATTTAGCACCGATGGTACATTTGCCGCAAACAGCGACAGTATTGTACCAACACAAAGAGCAATTAGAACATATATCACGTCACAGATTGGTGGTGGTGCATCCACTCTTAACGTTAACCAAATTATTGCAGGTCTTGTACAGATTTCCGGACAGGAAATTACTACAACTACAGTAGTTCCGATTAACGTCAAAGCACAATTTAACTTCCAAGGTGGAGTTGATGGTGCACCTGTGGCGCTAAATATGTTTTTGATGGGATAAAGGAGATTAAACCATGGCAACAGGAAGATTAGGAGCGAGCGATTTGGTCGCTGGAACTAACACTACCGTATATACTGTGCCAACTGACAACTATGCAGTTGTAACGTGTTCGGTGTGTAATAGAGGAAATCAAGCAATTGGTGTGCAAATGGCAGTTGCGGCGGCTGATACCCCAACAGGCGCAGAGTATATAGAGTGGGAGACGGAAGTCTTGGCACACGGTGTACTTGAGAGATCGGGGATAGTAATGGACGCAGGGAAGAAGTTGGTCATTAGATCAAGTTCAGGAAATGTTAGTGCAGTCGCGTTCGGTATTGAGACTGCGGCATAAATACATATAGAAGGATAAAACAATGGGAAGATACATAACTACAACTGGAACCGCTGGTACTGTACTCAAAACCGTTAGTACGACTTATCAGGCTGAAGTTAATGACAGAATTCTTTGTACAGGTGGGAGCTTTACGGTAACCCTACCAATTAGTACAAGTTTGTTAGAAAACGATACAGTTCAGATTGTCGACGTAACAGGAGCGTTTGCCGCGGCAAACTTAACAGTAGGACGTAACGGCGCGAAGATCCAGAATTTAAGCGAAGATTTAACATTAGATATTAATAACTCAGCAGTAACACTTGTTTACACAGGTGCAACGTACGGCTGGATTATTAGTGGAACGTAAGATAATAGGAAAAGAATAACATGTCAACATTACGTAATTTTCTTTCAGACGTTGAGCCAGTCAAAGCAGGCGTACAGAGAAACTTTTGGGTTTGGAATGATAGTACGGGCATCGGTAACGGTGGCAGGTGTTGTCTATGGACTGTACCAGCCAGCAAAGTAAACATAACTTTTGAGTTATGGGGCGGAGGCGGTGGCGGACACGGCGGATGTTGTTGTCAGTTCCCGAATAGACCGGCGGCAGGCGGATCTTACGCAATCAGAACAATACAAACTACGGCAGGATGTCAATATACAGTCTGTGCAGGCGGTTCAACTACATGTTGCTGTCACGGATGTATAGGCGGAAACGGCTATCCAAGTTTTGTTACTGGTTCAAGTATTCCAACAACTTGTGCACCAGGTGGTTGTGGAGGTAAAGCATGTTGCTTTACTGATGCATACACTTGTCACCCATCATTTGTATGGCAGTGTGGCACAGGTGATTGGGGACTTCCACAAATTACAGGAAGTTCAAAAAGAAGTCAGTATTGTCATAACCAAATGTGGAACTTTGTAACAGGTCCTGCAATGTTTGGTATTTCAAGAAGAACTAAAGACTGGTGTGCGGGTAACTTTACCAACACTGGTGCGTGTTTCAACTGTTTAGCGGCTTTCCCAGGTGGTGGCGGCGGTGGTGGAGCGGCTTGCGGAGAACCATGTTGCTGGGGCGGCTGGGGACAAGCAGGTGCAGTTAAAGTGAGTTATAGTTAAAGGATAATGGAGAAATATAAATGCCAAATACAATTATAGAAAAAGACTTTAGTTATAATCTTCCAGATGACTATCTTGCTCAAACAAATGCAGACGGCAAAACCGCAAATGCAAAATACAATGGGCCTGATAAGATTTGGATTTTTATAGACCAAGACACTGGACGTAGTGATACTTCCAGACTTGTGTTAACTGAAGAAGAAAACGGTGCAACTTACCCTGTACCAGAAGATCAATTTAAAATAGAAGTCAACTGTGATACTGATCCAGTACTTTGTTCATTATTTGATGCACAAGTAGAATGGGATTCAGTAGTTGGACAAACTAACATCGTTGTAGATTTACCAGATGGTACTACATACGAAAGACCAGATCCAACAGATGTTGATCATACATACGAATTAGACGAATGTGTTTACAACAAGGATGGAACATTAACTGACGGAGTTTATACTGGCGGTACATGGACTATGAGTTGGAAGAAACCTTGGTCATCGTGGGATCAGTTAATTATTGTTAGAAACAATATGTTAACAGGTTCAGATAGTAAGATTGCTGATGATATGCCTGCTGAAGTTAAAGAAAAGTGGACAACGTACAGACAAAAATTACGTGATTTACCAGCATTATTTAAACACGGCGAAGCAGATGAGTTTCCAGCACATATGGTAAACTTTCCAGTTGAGCCAGGTGCGGATATTGCAACAGTAGAGGACGACGAATAATATGTCAAGTTTAAGAACCTTATTACAATATGGAACGACTTCCGGAGGATCTAATCCTCTAACTTCGTTAAGAGTATACGCTACAAACATTACCGATCAAAACAATGGCGGTAAATGTTGTCAATGGACAGTACCAGCAGGTGCTGACTGGGCGGCTTTTGAAGTTTGGGGAGGTGGTGGACCAGGCGCTGGTGTATGTTGTTGCCAACAAGGTTGGGCAGGTGGATCAGGTTCTTATGGTTGACGAATTATTACAGTTTCTCCGGCAGAAACATTTACATTATGTGCGGCAGGATCAACTTGCTGTCACTCAAGATGTTATCCTTGTAGAGGATTTCCGAGTTACGTATGCGGACCAAGCGGATTTTGTATGTGTTCATCAGGCGGTGCAGAAACAGCAAGTAAATGTTTTTGGAGTCAAGGATGTTCATACAGTGGATGTCAAATGTTCAACTGTGGTTGTGTAAATGGA
>Ga0181389_1001000_pt1 | contig 11309 bp, 19 predicted proteins | sample 12SPOviralmetaG_FD_130121 | JGI IMG/M metagenome (GOLD analysis project Ga0181389, IMG submission 130121) | Marine viral communities from the oligotrophic San Pedro Time Series (SPOT) site, San Pedro Channel, CA, USA - 12 SPOT_SRF_2010-06-29 | ecosystem: Environmental > Aquatic > Marine > Strait...
TCCACAATCAATTGTTACATCTACTGTATCACCATCAACAACTCTTCTTAACTCTGCAAAGTATTCGTACATGTTGTTATTTATCTGAGAGAGGCAATTCTACTGGTGTCCATACATTATTAATTCTAATCATATATGGTACAGTAGAACATTCTTTTGACTCATCATCCATAGGAAATATTAAGATAGAATCATATTTTTCAAATAGCTCATCATTGAGCTTTCTATTTTTAATACTCGAACAAGATGTTAGCGTTAACGCTAGAATTATATATTTAAACATTATCTTATCTCTGAGGGATGCCTCGTCTTAACGCTGGCTGATATGATCTACAAACTACTCTTCTTGGAGCACCGTATCTATATCTAATATAATCTGGTCTTGTATCAAACCTATAATTAAATTGATACATATGATTAGTAGGAAGTACTCTATAATAACGAGGAGTTGGAGTAACTGTTCTTACCGTATACGTATCAAGAGTAGTACAAGATGGTAATAATAGTAATGACAGTAGGGATAGTATAATATATTTCATGATGCTTTATGATCTGTAATCATATTTAGTAGCTTTCTTATAGCTTTAGCTTCTATCTGACGAATTCTTTCCCTCGTAACAGTATAAGTATCACCAACTTCTTCAAGAGTTCGCTTAATACCATCATTCATTCCGAATCTCATCTTAAGTACATCTACTTCTCTATTCGTAAGAGAGCTTAAAGTAAACGTTAAGTTATCTTTAAGAACTTCAAAAGCAGCATCTGAACTACTATCAGTATTATACTCTCTTTCATCCTCAATAAAGTCTGCTATAGTAGTATTGCCGCTATCACCAACAGGAGCATCTAGAGAGATAGGATGCATTGCAATCTTTAGAATCGCTTTAACCCTCGTCGCAGGCATTTTAAGCTCATGAGCTATCTCCTCTGCTGAAGGTTCACATCCTCCGGACTGCAGTAACGTGCGCTGTACTCTAAAGATCTTATTGATAGTATCAATCATATGCATAGGTACTCGAATAGTCCTTCCAGTCTCTCCTACACATTTAATAATAGACTGCCTAATCCACCAAGTAGCATAAGTAGAAAACTTATAACCTCTCTTGTATTCAAACTTCTCTACAGCTTTAATCAAGCCGAGATTACCTTCTTGAATCAAATCAAGTAAAGCTACTCCTCGATTAGTATACTTCTTAGCAATACTTACAACTAGTCTAAGGTTAGCCTGAGCCATTTCACCTTTAGCCTTGCTCATATCTTTAAGCGTTTTAATCATAGCAGATCTATTACTATCACTTACATGATTGCTAAGATTAAGCTTAGTCATCTTCTTAAAACTAAATCGCTCGTATAGTTTTTTAGCTTTAGCTTTACTACATTTACCTTTAAGAATCTCTGCTCTAGATACTTTAATCAGGTGACGAAGACCTTTCATATACTTCTCTCTAGAGGGAGTATCTACTACTTCATCAACTCGAGTCTGACCGTTCAGAATATCTTTAGCTACTTGCTCGTAATTCTTAAAGCAGTTTTCATCTGAATAGAGAATATTGAAAGCTTTATTCTCAGCAACCTCAATTCGTTTGAAGATTTCAACTTCTTGCTCTTTAGTTAGAAGTTCCGTCTGACCCATTTGCTTCATATATGCGCGAATAGGATCGTTTGCGCGTTCTTTAGTTTCTGGCATTATCTAATTATATCTAAGTTCCTTTAACGTTTTTACTACCTTATAATATAACCTCTGTTTCAACTAAGTTCAACATAAGATTATAATTACTTTTCATGGAGTTCCTTTTTAAAGTGGTAGGAGCGGTGGGATTCGAACCCACACTGTACGGATTTTAAGTCCGTTGTCTCTGCCAATTGGACTACGCTCCCGATGGTGCGCCCGGTGGGACTCGAACCCACGACCAAGGGTTTATGAGACCCCTGCTCTAACCACTGAGCTACAAGCGCTTTCATAATTATATTATAGTATAGTTCCTTTTACAAAAAAGCTATGGAATTTTAGCTAATTTTAATAAATATTTCTATGAGCGAATTTGATAGAGCAGCTAATGCAATCCTAAGAGGATTGAACGAGAATTTTATTAACAGTGCAGATGATGCTATCCAGCATCGGTGAGCTAAGACTATTGCACATCCAGGTCTGGGTGAAGAAGACGAAGAGTTTCGTGTGATTGATCATAGCTTAAATGCTGATGGTATTGTAGAGGAATACTACGTTGATTATAAAGATGAGTTAATCTCAGTACCTGCTGATGAAGCTAAGGTAGTTGTTGCTTTAGAGCATGGAGGAAAGAGTGGCGATGAGGAAGATGCTAAAAAAGAAGATGAGGAGAAAAAGAAGAAGAAAGATCATGATGAAGATCATGACGAAGAAGATGAAGAAGAGCTTAACTCTATTCGCGAAGCATACGGTCTTGGTAAAAAGAGAAAAGGTCCTCATGGAGAGAAACCTAAACTCAACTGTAGATCAGTATCTGATATCAATTATTAATTTAACTTAACCATAAAAAAAAGCCTCCTTTCGGAGGCTTTTTTTTATGAGCAGATATTCCTGCTAAAGTTCTTTAACGCCGATCGCGCACCATTCGGTATAAAGTACTTCTTATTTTCATTCCAACTCTCCTCAGAGAGTATCTCAATTTCGGCACCAGTCTTATGACTATATACCATTCTACCTTTCGGACGAGAGACATCAGGGCCAGTATGCGCACACGAGGCACAGTTTTTAAACCCGAATTCAACTCTAGCTCTTTCAACTTCTCGTCCACAATTTATACAATTTCTAATATTATCGTTTACCATGCTGCGTAAATAGCTTGCGGACTATCTTCAAAGTCCTTACGTTCTTTCTCTTTCATCTGATACCAAGTAACCATCATCTCTTCTTCACGGATCTGATCCTCCTTAAAGTCTCTCATTTCTCCGTAAGATAGACCATGCCTCTTAGCGTACTCTTTATCACTATCAATAAGTTCTATCGTCATACTATTATTATAGCGACGTTCCTTTTTAGTTCTACGAATTAAACTTCGCGTACCAATCCATGATTTCGTAGTGAAAATCCTTCTCAGAGATAGTACTCTTGCTTTCAATAAACCATTCAGGTTCACTATTAGCAGGCTTCTCATAGACATTGATCTGCTCTTCAATAGGATCGTGACGAAAAATGTATTTTCCAATTTGACCTTCCATTATATTAGACTTAGTTCCTCGGTTACTAGTTTAGTTAAGTACAAGTGGCAAAAGATATCTAGTTCATCAGATATATTTTTACCAACAATATTATTATCTACATAATAAACTCTCATTTCAGTTATGCAAGGTATAGATTTCTCGAATTCATAAAAGGTGTGAACTAATATCCCGGGTCCATATTCGGACTCCGGGATATAAGTTCTATGAATATTTATCCAGCCCACGTGATTGTTGGCTCCTTAAGCACTCTAAGCGCTTTAGTTGAGAGTGTATTACCCATAAGAGACCTTACAAGCTTCTCCGGCGTCTGCTTTCTGCTATGAGTTTCATACTCAGTAAAGGCATTAAGAGCATCCCAACGAGACTCTCCAACGTTACCTTGACCACTCTGATAGAGCTCTACAATCTTCTCGCGATTATTAATTCTACGAGTCGACTCGTCCTTCTCTACTGGAATGAGCAGTTGAGTAAGTTTAGCCATCTGATCTCTAGAGAATTTTTGACACTTTAGAAACTCCACAGTAGTATTAAAGGTTTTAAAGTCTTTAATATTTTTAGCAATCCTACCAATCATACCCTCAACGTTTGATTCGAAGGTTGAAGAGTGACGAAGATTATCTTCTTTCCTCTTTTCAATTAGATGGAGAGCATTATCGCATGCAATTCGATTAGTAGAAGGAGCACATTTATTACCACCCATTCCCGTATTATCCATTACTGTATAGAAATAACCATCTACCTTATCTCCATCAACATCAATAGGCTCTCCTAATTTAGACTGAACCACAACACGCTTACCTTCACCAGCAAAAGTATAACCTATATGATCAATACCTCCTACCCTATCGCTAGCAGTATCAAGAATATCAAACATCTCATCCATTTGAATTGGACGATACTTCCTACCGCATGCACCTAAGTGAGCGCCGTTATCGGAGCGTTCAAGAGCAAATACTCCGTTATGTTCACCGCGATCATTTTGAAGCGGTACTTTATCTACCTCAAAGCGAGGTACTTCTTCTAGCGTTTTGATTTCTGTTAAGAATCCCATTTTTTCTATTTTTTAGTTGTTCTGTTCTACTCTCTTATTTTAACCTAGTTCCTTTAGGTCAAATCTTTCAAATTTTTCTTCAGCACTCTTAAATGCATCATAAATCTTCATTACTTCAGTAGTTAATTTCTCTTGCTTTCTAGCATCTCTTTCTTCTTTAGAGTTATAGTAAGCATTATACGAAGCAAATCTAGCTACATAAGTAAAGTCAAAGATATATTCTTGAAACGCATGTCTTAACTCATGCAAAATACAACTAAATGTATATCGTCTATTACCTTCAGTATCCAAATCCATCTTATAGGTTCGTAATCCTCTAGATATTCTCTCCATAGTAGATTGTTCCTTCACTCTACTCTTCCAGACTTTCACATCTACATATATCTTACGATTGAACCCTGCTTCGAATATCTTCGTACAAATATCCCCTAATAAATCGAAATCAATCTCAGTTTCCTTGAGTATTCCTTTCGAAGGTATAAAATTAATCATCCTATCTTCTTAATAACTGGTTTGTTAAATCCTTCTGATGTAAGTCTATCTCTAACTTTAACGGCATCTTTATAATTATCGATGTGTTCCTTATGAAAACGGAGTAGACCAGATACCGAATCCCGGTATTCAATAATGTATTTGCCGTATTCAAACGGTTTTATGGGCGGTCTGCGCCTGTTCATACTATAATTATAACGGAGTTCCTTCCTTTTCCACTAAATAATGATGATGTTAGAAGATATTATATTGGAGAATAGTTCAGAAAAACAAAGGAGACTTTCAGGTCCAGCGGAACGTGCATATAAAAAACCAGATATTGGCGTAGAGATTAAGAATAAGTCTGCTTATTATGTTATAAGAGACTGTGCTTTAATTACTAGCAAGTTTTTGGTACTGCATATTTGGAATGCTTATAAGGACCCCTTTACGTCTCTTGAAGGAAAGTTTTCAAAAGATGATATTAAGGACTTCTTAAAGAGAGCTAAATCAGATAAAAACGCGGATAATATCAGGAGTGTAATTATTTCCGCAATGAGAGATAAATTTGATACTACTACTACTTCAAAGTCTTTTGATTATTCTGAAGAAGAGGATGACATCTATGGTTACTATGGTGATACAGAAGAAAGCAATGATGACTTTGTAGAAGAAGAAATGACTGAAGAAGAAATGTTCTTAAAGTTCTTTAAGGTTTAAAATTCTAGCTTGATAGCTTTTGAAGTTCCTGCCAAGCCCAGATACACATCTTTATCTTTTACTAACGCGTGAGTAGAATATCCTGTACCTAAGCTCATAATTCCGGAACCCTCCTTAACTGTAGATTTGTCTCCTTTGAAATAAGCTTCATAATCTCTCCATTGTATTTCATTTGTATGAGGATTAATTCTAAAGCATAATGTATCAGCCCAGAATGCACTATATACCCATCCATCAGGTCCTAAGAAGCCATGGAAGTTTTTATTCTTATTCGCTTCCTTTAGATAATCTGCCGGAAGGTCAACTTCTTCATATGAATCATCTACACAATTGATGATTAATATTTTTTTACCACACCTAGGTAAGCAGAATACTTTATCTACTGCTTCAACATAGATAGCTCCTATGTACTTATGAGTCCATCCAGAAACACCTGATGTAACAGGCTCTCCTTTTAAATATTTGAATACTCCATTCTTATCTATTTTAGCTATACTCTTTCCTAAAACCTGAGGCATATAGATCTCTCCTTTTTTATCTGTAGCAGCGCCCCAAATATGATTACAACCTCCTATTCCACTATATACCGGCTTTTCTGGAGTAAATGAAGTAGTCTCACCTGTCTTAGTATTGTAAGTATAAATCTTTAATGTTCTAGTATAAGAAGGCATATAGATAATACCATTGGTGCCTTCAGCGCCTGATCTAATTTGAGGCGTTGATTGATATTTCTGTTCAAGAGTAATAGCACCTGTACGTCTATCTAACTTACCAATTGATGTAGTGTAAGCCGGCATAAAGTAAGTGTTACCATCAGAAGCTTTAACCGTCCCAATAAACCCTTTATGACCTTTCTCTTCTCTAATAATTTTATCTAAGACTGTATCAGTCTTAATATGCATATCAGACTTGTAGCCTAGAGAATGAATGACGTTTGAATCATCCATGGCCATTGTACGTGTTTTGGTTAAGTTACCTACGATTTCTCCGGATAAATATTTGAATTTTGGCCATGATTCGGTTAAGCACTGAGAAAAAAAACCAGAGTTAGTATCACATGTAGTAGGGGTACAAGTATCTACTTTACAAGTAGATTCAGTTTGTACATTACTTCAACATGAGGTAGATTGACATGAAGAAGGTGTACATGAGCAACATGAACCTGATGAGCATGAGCAACTACAACACGAACCAGATGAGCATGAAGAACTACAGCAATAGGGTTGACAGTAATAAAGTTCTTCTTTCTTAGAAGTTGAATCTACATTAACTGTTACAGGAGTCGTATCAACTTTTAAAGCTTCCAGCTCTTTGATAGTATTTTGTAAATCATCGATTATAGAATTAATTTTATCTGTCTGGCTCATTAAAATATTTATTCGTAAAGCCTTAAGACTCAAGAATATTTACCTATCTATATTTCTCTACGTAATACTTTATAGTTTTAGCTAAACTAAATTTACCTTGCTTCTTAACAGCTTTCAAATTATGCTTAGAAGTTAGTTGGTATTTAAAATCATGACCTTTTCTATCAGCTACAAACTCAATATAATCTTTACTCTTTCTCTTGTAGGCTGGGTATTGTAACTCAACTCCTTTGATAATTTTCTTAATTAAATCTAAATTATTAACTACCAGATTACCTGCTACATTGTATAGGTTCTCTTTACCATTCAAAGCTACCTCTATAATGGCCTTAGCATGATCTTCAGCATGGATCCATTCTCTAATATTATCTCCTTTACCGTAAACTGGAATTTTATTACCAGATACAATTGATCTTATTACAGTAGGAATTAATTTCTCATCGCCTTGTCTTGGACCATAGTTGTTACAACACCTCGTTATAGCTGCATTAACATTAAACGTTTCGATATAAGACTGTACCAATAAATCTGAACCGGCTTTAGTAGCTGAGTATGGCGACCTAGGAGCAATAGGGCTCTCTTCAGTAAACGGGGGGTCATCCTTATGTAGGTGACCATAAACTTCATCAGTAGAAACATGAACCATTCTACATTTATGTTTACGAACTAACTCTAATATCTTAGCTGTACCTACCAAGTTACTATTTACAAATGAGAGAGGATTATCGATAGATCTATCTACATGAGACTCAGCAGCTAGATGAATAACATAATCAACTTGCTTACTAATAAACTCTAGAGGGTTAGCCATATTTAACCTCCAATGTTCATCGTTAGATATATCTATGAAATGATTTTGTACTCTTTCATCTTTAATAATATTTTCCTCAGAAGAACCAACCCCCATCTTGTCAATATTATAAATAAAAAGATTATCATCCTTACTCTTTAGAAGTTCTTTCATTACATATGACCCAATAAAGCCACATCCTCCAGTTACAACATACGTACTCATTTCTTCTTAATAATATCTGGATTCTGTTTAATTGTTTGTATTGTAATTAAGTCTTTAATTCTGGTAGTTGACCACTCATGTGATCTTGTAGTATAAATTACTTTAGGAGGTAAATCATCTCCTGTAAATGGTTTACCAATATAATCCTCTCCAAGTATTCTTACATCAGGTTTGAAGAACTTTATCAAATCATATAGCTCTTCTTCTGATTGATACATATATACTTCATCGATATACTGAATAGCCATTAAGGTTTTATACCTCTCGTAATAAGGAATAACTGGCTTGTATTTAGTATACCTTGTAGCAGATGGATCTCTTTGCAAGAAGACTAGAAACTTATCACAATGTCTCTTTGCTTCTTCAAAAGTATAAATGTATCCTGGGTGCAGTAAATCAAAACTTCCAGCTGTAAAGCCTACAATATCCCTATTCATCCTTTATTATATTATTCAAAGCTTCACGAATAGCAAGCTCCTCGCTCAAAGGTGAGAATGAATAATTGTTTTCTAGCTTAGTAGTATCTAATACACAATTAGATCTATTTGCTTTGCAATTTAATTCTTCAAATTGAACCCATTCCCAGTTAGGATTACCTAACTTAAATGACTTCATCAAATCGATTACATGATCTGTAGATAGAGCATTAGGCTGAACAAAGTTAACAATATCTTGTTCTTTAGTTTCTTTACCTTCATTAACTACCTTACTAATAAATTTAATTAGCTCAGGCATATAGGTTTTAGAATTTTTAAGATTGATTAAGTTATCGTAATTTTTAATTTTAGTGAGGTATGACCTTTCATGAAGCTTATCACAGAAAGGCATACGAACTCTTAAGATTAAACCATAGTCACTTCCTAGCTCATAAGCATGCTTACTCTTAGAATAAGTAGAAGATTCTTTATTATATAGTCCGAAGTTAGGCTCATCTTCTTCATCATATTGTTTCACGTAACCTGTATAGATACAACCAGAAGAGATATGAATATAATTAAGTCCTAAACTTCTACACAGCATACTCAATCGCAAAGGAGCGAAAGTATTTAACTCATAACAGAGTTCAGGTTCTAACTCTCCTTGATCAACATTAGGTCTTCCTGTAAATCCGAAAGCGTTAATTACATAATCGAATGCAGAGCTTTTTAAGAACTTATCTAGATCTTTTGTATTAGTATAATCTAAAAAGTCTTTCTTGACAATTACTACATCATGCTTCTTTTTAAGTTCATCATAGAGGTATCCTCCAACATATCCATATCCAAGTATTAGTATCTTTTTCATTATATTTCTAAAGTATTAGACTCATAAATTTTACTATGAGTATTAGTACATCTTATAAACGTGGCGCATTTACTAAGATTTTTAAGCTTACTAGCACCTACATACGTGCAAGTACTTCGTATACCTCCGAGGATATCTTGTACAACGTCCTTAATTAAACCTCTATAAGGTAGTGCAACTCTTCTACCTTCTGATGTTCTATAATTCTTAAGACCTCCACTATGCTTCTCATTAGCAACCTTACTACTCATCCCATAGAACTCTACATAAGATGCTCCGTCCTTTTCGATTATCTCACCTCCTCCTTCTTTACAACCAGCTAACATAGAACCTAACATTACAAAATCAGCTCCTGCACCAAACGCTTTAGCAACATCTCCCGGCGAAGTACACCCACCATCAGCGACAATATGGCCATCCAATCCATGAGCAGCATCAGCGCATTCAGCAATACAACTAAACTGAGGATAACCTACCCCAGTTTTAATTCTTGTTGTACATACACTTCCTGATCCTATACCAACCTTAATAATATCTGCTCCAGCTAGAAGTAATTCTTCTACCATTTCACCAGTAACTACATTACCAGCTATAATATTAGTATGAGGTAGAAAGTCTCTAACCTTTTTAATAAAGTCTACAAAGCTTTGACTGTATCCATTAGCAACGTCAACACATAAAAATTTAAGAGTGTATCCTTTAGTAAGGAGAGCTTCTTTTAAGAAAATTAATTTATTTAAATCTAAATCTTTTTTACCTATAGTAACAGCTACATTATGTTCTCTTTCAGTAGTTAGTTCTGTAACTAATGTCTTTTTATCTAGTGATTTTTTAAAGCAAGTAAACAATCCTATTTCAGATAACTCTCGCGAAACCTCTACAGTTCCAACCCCATCCATATTAGCAGCCATAATAGGAATGCCAAAATATGTTCCGCCATGTTTAAACTTATACGATCTATGAAGATCAACCTCTCTTCTCGACGTTAGAGTAGATCGCTTAGGTCTAATCAACACATCATCGAAATCGTACTTGAGTTCAGTTTCTATTCGCATGCCTATTTAATTATAAGGCATAAAACGAATAATCAAGACAAAATATGATCTCTTATACTCTCTACTGTTACTTCATCTTCCTCTATAGCGCTTGCTATCTGATCTAGAAAAGTCCCACCTAGTTCAGATAACTCAAAATCTTCTGTACTCTCTAACAAGTCCTTAATTTTGTAAATTTGCTCCCATAAATTTTCCGTCTCCGCATCAAATTTTTTAAGTAAAGAATTTCGTTTCATATTGCTATTTATTAATTAAATATAATTAATGTCATTCTTATCAGAAGTAAACTTTATTTTAGAGAAAGTTGGTCCTTATAAGCCAATTAACCTACCATATAAATTAAATGCATTAGAGCCTGTGGTTAATAAACAGACGACAGACTTTCATTTTAATAAGCATTACAAAGGATATGTTAAAAAATTAAATGCGGCTATGGGGTCAAGAAGAAAGATACCTCTTGTAGAGCTAGTTAAAAATATTAACAACTATAATGATAAGGTGAGAGACAACGCTGGTGGAGCTTACAATCATCAACTATTCTTCAATATGATGAAGCCAGGTGGCAGTGACTTTAACGGAGAGATTGCTGATAGGATCAAAAAACGCTTTGGTACTTATGCAAAATTTAAGAAAGAGTTTATTGATAATGCTGCAAGTCAATTTGGTTCAGGATGGGGATGGTTAGTAGAAAAAGATGGTAAGCTAGATCTAGCTAAGACACCCAATCAAGATAATCCTTTAATGCATAACATGGGCAATCCTATTTTAGGAGTAGATGTATGGGAGCATAGTTACTACCTAATGTATGGACCAGATAGAAAAGAATGGTTAAGCAAGTTTTTTGATATTGTTAACTGGGACTTCTGCTCTGCGCTTCTGCATACTAGCTAAGATCGCTTCTACTTCTGCTTTCATATAATTTACATGATAAGCTAAAAATCTATCATCTTGTAGGTAATAGATTACACACTTCCTACATCTCTTACCAGACATTCTTTCGTAGAGGTAAGCATATAAAGATAGCTGCAATCCATACAAATTAAACTCACAGTTATGCAAATGGCTTACTGGGTCTTTCAATCTCTCACTAAAGGGTGAGCTAAATCTAAAACGTTTATTAGTTTTAAAGTCACCAACAGTAA
>Ga0181389_1001002_pt1 | contig 11306 bp, 19 predicted proteins | sample 12SPOviralmetaG_FD_130121 | JGI IMG/M metagenome (GOLD analysis project Ga0181389, IMG submission 130121) | Marine viral communities from the oligotrophic San Pedro Time Series (SPOT) site, San Pedro Channel, CA, USA - 12 SPOT_SRF_2010-06-29 | ecosystem: Environmental > Aquatic > Marine > Strait...
ATCTTTGCTGACCTTCACTCAATTAAGTTGTTAGAAAATACAATACTGTAAGTAAGTGATTGCAAATTAATATACTTTTCTCTATAGTCTCTATAACCAAGAAGAGGTTCGGATATGCTAACAAAAGAATATAAAAAACAACACGCTTTAAAGATGCTAGATCAAATGGGTTTCTTTGATATAGAAAATCCTGAGCCGGGATTTATCCAAAGTATTACTATTGTTAATTATATTGACGAGGATGGTGATGAAGGCATGGGAGTAAAGGAGGTAACGAATAATGGGCAAACGAATAAACGGTAAACGCTGTGACACCTGCAATGCAGTAATAAAATACAAAGATCAACTGTGTGAATCATGTCTTAATTTATATCAAATGTTAAATAAAAAGTGGAGTAAAGAAAATGAACAAAGACCCAGTACTAATAGACCTTGAGCGTTACTTAACTACTCAGGAAGAAGATTATATTGATCCTGATGAGGCAGCAAGAGATCGTGCTGAATACTTAGCAGACCATGAGGATTAACAATGAGAAATCTAGAAGCAAAAGGTATTGAATTAGAACTACAAGAACGACTAGACAACTTTGATTTTTATGGAGTTATTACTTCTTATGATGAGAACAAGAAAGAGTGGGACGGTTTGTTAGAGTACGCAAGTAAGCTAGGACACTATGGTATAGACATGGTGAATTATAAACTTAATGAAATGACAGGAGCTAATCATGACTAACGATGAAAGAAAAGAAGAAATTGCTAAGCAGATTCGAGAGTATGTAAAGAAAGGAAACTCTATAAAAAGTATAGGCTACGGTGTTAGTGGTCGAGATGAAGTAAGAAACAAAGAACATTACAAAGCTATATTTAACCCCTCGATAATGACAGCAAAGGGTAAAAACTAATGTATTACATTTCGCCTTACGAGAACGATTGCCAAATATCTATGCGTAAAAAACGCTTAAAAGATTTCAAAGGAAAAGAAGGAATGCGTTACCATGTTCGTAAACGTAAAAGTATAGAGATGTTTGACTTCATCCCTGTATACAAAGTAGTAAACAACAAGTTAAAACTCACTAATGAAATGTCTGGCCTGTGGCTATAGGAGAACAACCAATGAACAGCATAGTAAACAATACAGTTCAACTTCACCCTTTATTCACCAACGATTATGGAGATGCAAGCTTTGAGGTAAATAAATTACCTCTATATTATAAGCATGATTTAACTTTTGACGGCACAGAACGTAGCGTAAAAACTAAGAAGTGTGCAATTGTCCGTCCTAATAATGGAAATATATTAGGTTACTGCGGTGAGAACTATCAGTTAGTAGAACATAAAGAAATGATCGACAATCAACGCCAAATTATCGCTCGAAGTGGGCTAGATATAACAGGCATTGAAGAGAAGATTGTCACTGATGCATCAGGTTCTAAATGTTATATAACTCATGTCCTCCCTAAGCATGAGATTACTACCCCTGATGGAGACACAGCTCACCTTAGCTTCTTAGGTGTCAATAGTTATGACGGTACTTTTGCTTTTATACTATCAGTAGGAGCAAGGCAGTCAGCCTGTATGAATGGTCAGGTGTTTACTAATGGTGCTAGTACGGTCTACAAAGCAAGGCATAGCAGAAAGCTAAACATAAAACATGCCGCTGCTGTGGTTGGCAGCTCAGTTAAAATACTTGAAAATGAGCAGCACCTTTGGCATGAGTGGTATCACACTGCTATGGATAACGATAAGGCTACTCGAATTATCAAAGACATAGCAGGTATGGACAAAGATAAAATCTACCATAGCTTACATGAGATGCAACGTAACTCTACGTTTAACTATCTATTCCTTGCTTGGCATAGGTATAGTCGTAAGCTAGGTAAGAACAAGTGGGCTTTCTATAACGCTCTTACTGATTGGTCTACCCACTCCAACGCAGGACGGAAGTCAGCGCAGCCTAACATCGCATCTATCAGAGCAGGCAGGGCAGATAAAGTACAGAAATTCTTAACTAAATTAGCAGCTTAGGAGATATAATTATGTTACAGCCTAAAGAATTCTTTGACAAAGTAGAAGATCAATGGTGTTACTTGTTCAATTTATGGTGCATTGACCCGCCTCTTTTATTTCAAAGCTTTATGTTATTTTATGAGCGTGAATTAATTAAGGAAGCTTCTACTGATCAAGAAAAGATGATGTTTTGGAGGCTCAGAACCCCTACCCAAATCGAAGATGAGTTACCTAAAATGATTGTTAAATTCATTAGCACCGGAGAATACCGTTGAAGTCTCACTTAAACTTTAAACAAGAAATGCTCAACCCCAAGAGAGGTGATAGTTTTATTACTGACTATTACCTTGAAGGGTGGCGAACCTGCACTATAACTTTTGGCAACAAGTGGGCCAAGATAAAGCCTATGTTCGGTGGAGGATCAACAAAGAAAGTAGCTGTAAAGACTTTAAAGAAAATACTATATGACATGTACTGGAACTCTGCATCAGCAGATGCATACCATAAAGCTCTACAATCAGGAGCAAAAAGAAAGCCAAACACTTGGCGAAGAAACTATGAATAATCAGTTGACAGTGTGTTAACTATATTACTGAGAAAGGATTTTAGTATGAAAAAGTTTATTGTTAGTGAGATAGAGCAGGCTGTACATTATTTTACAGTTGAAGCTAACACACCCGAAGAAGCTCACGAAACATTTTTAGATATGTATGAAGACCTGTGGGAATCTCAAGAACATAAGACAAAGCATATTGAAAGTTATGTATATGAGATAAAAGAGGTAGTAGATAATGAAGATTGTTAAGGAACTTAACAGTTGACAGGTTGTTAACCTGTATTTATAATAGTTTTACACAAAGCAATATTACACATGTAAAAACCAGAGGAAAATGTTATGCCAGTATTACAAGGACAAGCTTATTGGGCTTCTGTAAAGACCCCTAACACAAAGTATGAGCCTACTTATTCAGTAAACCTAGTAGTTGATGAAGCTACCGCTGAAGACTTTAAAGGTAGAGGTTTTACAGTTAAACCTATGGCTGAAGGGCCATCAATTGTTATCAAGCGTAAGGTTGATGGGCCACGAGGGATGATCCGAGAGGCTCCTAAACTATATGATCGCTCAAAGAACGAGATGGATTGTCAGGTAGGTAACGGCTCTACTGTTAAAGTTCAGTATAAAGAATGGGAAACAGTGCGTCAGGGTACTACTTACAAAGGCCTAGACTTTATGGCTATGCAAGTACTCGATCTTATAGCTTACTCAGGATCAGCAGGTGATGAGTTTGATGTGGAGGAAAGCTTGGAGGACGAGCTGTGACAGAGAATGCAAGGATCTTTGTAGACCGTGAAGGCAACGAGCATAATATAGATTTATTAGGTGATGACTTACCTGATAAATACGATACCTTACTATCTTGTAAGTTAGAAAAAGATGAGCTAGTTAGGCGAGTAACTATATTAGATGCGGCAGGGTCTAGACTATATGATGATCTTTGTTATACCTTAACAGGGGACTAGTTAATAGCTGTGGTGTTTGGGGGTGTAACAACCCCCTTTTTTATGGAGAATTATATGGCGTTTGTTAAAACAAGATTACCTTGTCCTAAGTGTGGTGGTAAAGATCCAGTAGGTCTAAATGAGGACGGATCAGCTTACTGCTTTAGTTGTGCAGAAAGAATAGCTAACTATGATAGGGCGGTATCCGGTGATGATATATCAGTAGAAGAGTTAGCTCCTGTTACTGATATGAAAACATATAAAAATAATATGGCTACTGAACTTGATGCGCCGCTTACAAATGGTGTATTCATACAGCTCAAAGATAGAGGCATCTCATTAGATACAGTTAAGAAGTATGGTGTGAGAGCTACTGAAGATCTACAAGGCAACACTCTATCCCACTCTTACCCCTACTATACTGTGAATGAGATAGCAGGTTACAAGATAAGAACTGTAGGAGATAAACTATTTAGTTGGATGGGTTCTCCTAAAGATGCAGGGTTATTTGGTCAGCAGTTATTCAGGGATGGCGGCAAGTATATAACTATTACTGAAGGTGAGTGTGATGCTATGGCAGCTTACGAGCTACTAGGGTCGAAGTGGCCTGTAGTTAGTCTAAAGAACGGAGCTGCGGGTGCTGTCAAAGACATCAAAGAATCTATAGAGTTCCTAGAGAAATACGAAAAGATTATTATCTGTTTCGATAATGACAAGGCAGGGCGCGAGGCAGCTGTCAAAGTTGCTAGAGTTATCTCTCCCGGAAAAGCTAAGATTCTTTCGTTCCCTGAGGAGACTAAAGATGCTAACGACATGCTTAAGAAAAAGAGGCATGTAGACTTTGTTAACAGATGGTGGGACGCAAAGACTTATACACCTAGCGGTGTTCTAAACGCAAAGGAATTGTATGATAAGTATCAGAATAGAGAACGCAAAGAGGCTATCCCTTACCCTTGGCAGGGACTTAACAAGAAACTTCTGGGCTTACGTCGAGGAGAACTTGTTACCCTTACAGGTGGCACAGGGCTTGGCAAATCCAGTATCACAAGAGAGCTTGAGCATTGGATTATTAATAACACTGAGGACAATGTAGGTATTGTAGCCCTCGAAGAAGATTACTTAAGAACTCTTGATGGAATCATGTCCATCGAGGCTGACAGTAAACTCTTTATTGACGCAGTGAGAGACGAGTTCAATCCTAATTTAATTAAACAGATGTATGATAAGCTGTTTAATAATGACAGGGTCTGGGTTCATGCTCACTTTGGTGCTACTGACATCGAAGAAATATTTTCTAAGCTACGCTTCATGATTGTAGGCTGTGATTGTAAGTGGGTTATTGTTGACCATTTACATATGTTAGTTGCGGCTTCGGTTGAAGGGGACGAGAGGCGTACTTTAGATAGCATTATGCATAGACTTAGATGTATAGTAGAAGAGACAGGGGCAGGGATGATACTTGTCTCCCATCTTAGGAGAGTTGAAGGTAACAGTGGTCATGAGAACGGAGTTAGTGTCGGTCTTAATCACCTCCGAGGTTCTCAAAGCATCGCTCAGTTATCTGATTGTGTTATTGCTCTTGAGCGTAATCAACAATCGGAGGATGACATTGAGTCTAACACTACTCATATGAGAGTTTTAAAATCTAGATATACTGGTGACGTAGGCATGGCTACTCACTTACTCTACCACAATGATACTGGTCGCCTATCAGAGATAGATTCTGAAGACGAACTAGGGGAAGAAGTACTATGAATAAAAACTTAGTATTCGATGTGGAGACAGATGGGTTAGACCCTACAGAAATATTCTGTATTGTAACCTATGATGTTGACACAGGAATCACACAGACATTTGCACCTTCGGAGCTAGATGAGGCTTACAAGCTGCTACTTAACTGTGACAAACTTATTGGACACAACATAGGTAACTACGACATACCAGTAGTAAAAAAGTTAGCAGGTGTAGACTTAAGTGATAAGAGAATAATAGATACGTTAATACTATCTAGGCTGTTCAACCCTACTCGTGCAGAAAACCACAGTCTTAAGTCATGGGGTTACCGCCTCAACTTCCCTAAGACTGAGTTCGATGAGTTTGATTCTTATACTCCTGAGATGCTTGACTACTGTAAGAACGATGTACTCCTTAACTATAAAGTATATGAAGCTCTCCGCAAAGAATCTCGTGGCTTCTCTATTGATTCTATAAACTTAGAGCATCAAGTATCTAGGTTGCTGAAGGATCAAGAAGACACAGGATTCTTATTCGATCAAAAAGCAGCTATGCTTTTACTGGCCGAGCTTAACGAGAAGGTTGAGCATATAGTTTCAGAGGTTCATCAAGTATTTAGACCTCGCCGCATCGAGACTAAAGTATATCCTAAGCGAACTAAGAGCGGTGCTTACGGTAAGCTTGGTGAGACGATGGAAGGTAAGCAGGTTAGACTTACTGATACTGAACGTAAGCAGATGCTTTCTACTGGCTACATTACTTTAGTTAAAGTAATAGACTTTAATCTAGGGTCACGGAAACAGATAGGTGAATACCTTCAAGAGTTTGGGTGGAAGCCAAAGACCTTTACACCTACTGGTCAACCTATAATTGACGAGCCTACTCTTAAAAAGATTAAAGGTATTCCTGCTGCGTTACTTATTGCAGAGTATCTTATGTTGCAAAAGCGTGTGTCTCAAGTTAACTCTTGGTTCAAAGAGCTTGAGGATGATGGTAGAGTTCATGGCTACGTTAATCATAACGGAACCATTACTGGTAGGATGACACACCGTAACCCTAACATGGCACAGATACCTAGCTCCAACTCTCCCTATGGTAAAGAGTGTAGGGCTTGTTGGATTGTACCCACTAAGCATAAACTAGTGGGGATAGATGCCAGTGGCTTAGAGTTACGAATGCTTGCTCACTATTTAGAAGATGAGGACTTTACAAATGAAATTCTCCACGGAGACATACACACAAGTAATCAAAAAAATGCAGGACTTGAATCTAGAAATCAGGCAAAGACATTCATTTATGCACTTATATACGGAGCAGGAGATCGCAAACTTGGAAGTGTGGTTGGAGGAGGTAACAAAGAGGGCGGTAGACTTAGAGATAATTTCCTTAACAATCTCCCGACATTTAAATCACTTATCAAGCGCGTTGAGAGAGCGTCAGCAAAGGGTTACATCAAAGGGCTAGACGGTCGCAAGATTATTATTAGATCTGCACACTCTGCACTCAATGCTTTGCTTCAGGGGGCAGGTGCTATTGTCATGAAGCAAGCCCTTGTTATATTTAGTAAGAGCCTGAAGACTTATAATGCTAAGATAGTAGGTAACATTCATGATGAGTGGCAGGTAGAAGTTCCAGAGAAACATGCTGATACGGTGGGTAAGCTAGGTGTTGAGGCTATCATAGCCGCAGGACTACACTTTGAAATGCGTTGCCCTTTAGATGGTGAGTATTCAATAGGAGATAACTGGAGTGAAACACACTAACTATAGATTTGAAGATGGCGAGTGGTGGTATTATGGACAAGCAGACGGAAGACGTAGGCTCTCAGCACATCAAAAGAAAAACAAAACCAGAATGTTTATTGGTTCTAAATATATCAGCAAGAGTGTGCCTTATCATAAAGAAGGACGTTATAAAACTACTGCTGACCTAGCTTTTGCTAAAATGGCAGATGACATTCCTTCCAAGAATGAAGGTCATATTTATATTATATCTAACAAAGCTTGGAAGGGGTGGTACAAAATTGGCAGTGCTATGGATGCATTGGACAGGCTAAAGCAGTTTCAAACCTCTAGCCCCCTACGAGATTACAAACTTGAATATAAGATTAAAAGTAAAAACAGACTACAAGTTGAGATGGAAGTACACTCTCGCTTAAAAGAAAAACATGAGCGTAAACACGAATGGTTTAAAATGGATAAAGATAAAGCCAAAAGATACATTCGTGAGGCAGTAGCGCGTGACAAACTAAGAAAGGAAATTCCAAATGAAACAACTTGATACCTTAATAGAAGATATATACTCTGCTATAGAACCTTTGTGTCAGGGTGAGAGCTTAAACATAACAGATCAAGAGCTAGATAACTTTGCTGAATCCATGAAGCAAGCTATTGTTTCGTGGGCTAGACCTTCTAAGCGTGACAGTAGCTTTAATATTAGAATGTCTAATGTGGGGAGGCCAGTAAGACAGCTCTGGTACGAGTCTAAAAGCGAGACTAAAAACGTAGTTAATCCTCCTACTATGATTAAGTTTCTGTACGGTCACATGCTAGAAGAAGTATTACTAATGCTTGTTAGGGCAGCGGGGCATACTGTTACTGATGAGCAGAAAGAAGTAGAGGTTAACAATGTTAAAGGTCATATGGACTGTAAGATAAATGGCGAAGTTGTTGATGTTAAGACCGCATCTTCCTATGCTTTTAGGAAGTTTAAATACGGCTCACTCGCAGAAGACGACCCCTTCGGTTACTTAGCTCAGTTAGCAGGTTACGAAGAAGCTGAGGGTACAGAAGAAGGAGGCTTTCTTGTTATTAATAAAGAAACAGGTGAGCTATGCCTACACCGTCCTGAAGATTTAGATAAACCTAATGCAGGAATAAAAATTAAAAACATTAATAAAGCTCTGAAGCGAGCTACTCCTCCTGAAGATCTATGTTACGAGCCTGTAGCTGAAGGAACTAAAGGTAATATGCGTATACATAAAAACTGTAACTACTGCCCCTTCAAGTTTAAATGTTTTAAAGACGTTAATGACGGTGAAGGGCTAAGAGGTTTCAAGTATTCTAAAGGTGTTACTTACTTCACAAAAGTAATAGCCGCCCCAAAAGTAGAGGAAGTATTATGAACGGAAGAGTAGCTAAGAAACATAGAAAAGTAGCAGACAAAATAGCATTGGCGTGGCTTAAAACTTTAGTGAGCGAAGAAGAGGCTAAAGTTTATACTATTAAAAACTTTAAAGGCTATCTTACAAAGACAACTCACCTTATGACAGAGGGGCAGTATACTATCATGCCTCACTCCTATAGGTGGTTTACTCGTACTGTAAAAAAGTTTGGAGTAGATGGGCTTGAGCGAAGAATTAATAGATAACCTTGAAGAATCTGTTAAACTAATTGGAATGGTTTTAGTGCTAGCAGACTATTTAGATAGCGGTACACCTATAGAAGAAATACCTACGGTATACTTGCAAGAACTAGTCAGTAGATTAACCGATCAATTAAGTAACAGAAACGAAGAAGGAACATTGCATTGACAACTAAAAGCAAAATACGCAGCGGACTAAGGCGCAAAAGAGCAAAACGTCCTGTGGAAAAAAACGTGCCTTCTACTTATGATTCTAACTGGGAGTTTGAGCTACACTCTGGGTTGCTTAAAAACTGGAAGCATCACAAAGCAGAGTTAGTAAGCTATACAGTTAGTCATACATACGAGCCTGACTTTGTTAGGAGAGTAAAAGGTAAAACTATTTTACTGGAAGCTAAAGGCAGGTTCTGGGATTACTCTGAGTACAATAAGTACATCTGGATTAACAAAGTATTAGACAGTAATACTGAACTGGTTTTTTTATTTGCTAATCCTGCTGCCCCTATGCCACAGGCTAAAAGACGCAGAGATGGTACAAAGAGAAGCCACGGTGAGTGGGCATCTGCTAACGGCTTCAGGTGGTACAGTGAAGACTCTTTACCTAACGAGTGGATAGACCGTAAGTTTAGGAACAGTGAGAATTTTAAAATTGAATACTACGATATTAATAAGGAAGTAGAATGACAACAATTATTAATCCAGATCCTGTGAATAATCCTACGCATTATAATTCAGGTAAGCTTGAGTGCATCGAAGCGATGGAAGCCATGCTTAGTCCTGAAGAATTTATAGGTTACTTGCGGGGTAATTCATTTAAGTACAGGTGGAGATTCCGATACAAGAATGGTATCGAAGATTTAAGAAAAGCTAACTGGTACGAACAGCGACTTATTGATTACATTGTGGAAACAGACTATGAATTCTAAGATAGGCATCCAAGAATATCTTGGTATTAAAATTGATTACGACAAGGAAGATCTCTTAAACACGTTTGCTAAAGAGACTCTTAAAGACAGATACCATTGGCAGGAAGAAGAATATGCTCAAGAATCTTTTGCAAGGGCTAGTGTCTACTGTGCAACATATCGTGGCGATACTGACTTCGCTCTTGCGCAGCGACTTTACAATTATGCTAGCTCTCTCTGGTTCATGTTTAGCACTCCTATCCTTAGTAACGGAGGAACCAGTAGGGGCTTACCTATCAGCTGCTTTCTTAATTATGTCCCTGATAGCAGGTCTGGTTTATCTTCTCACTATGATGAGAACATATGGCTCGCTAGTGGAGGTGGAGGCATTGGTGGATATTGGGGCGGTGTGCGTAGTAACGGTGTGGATACTGCTAACGGTAGTAAGTCTACTGGCTCAATCCCCTTTATGCACGTTGTTGACAGTCAGATGCTAGCTTTCAATCAGGGTATTACTAGGCGCGGTAGTTATGCTGCTTACTTAGATATCGGTCACCCTGAGATTGATGAGTTTATTGCTATGCGTAAGACCACAGGAGGTGACCTGAATCGCAAGTGTTTGAACCTACACAATGGAGTTAACATAAACAATAAGTTCCTCGAAGCTGTAAAGAATGATGAGGAGTGGAGACTAATAGACCCTAAAAGTAAGACAGCTGTAAAGACCGTACAAGCTAGGGATCTATGGTGGTCGTTGATAACGACAAGAGCAGAGACAGGCGAACCTTATATAGTTAACATTGACAACTGTAACGACAAGGTTCCTCAGGCTCAAAAAGATATTGGTCTGACCATAAATCAAAGCAACCTTTGCTCTGAGATAACGCTCCCTACTAATGAAGAAAGGACAGCGGTGTGCTGCTTGTCTAGTGTTAACTTAGAATACTTCGATGATTGGAGTAAAGAAAAAACATTTATAAAAGACTTAACTCGAATGCTCGATAATGTCTTAGAGCATTTTATAGGTTATGCAGTAGACTTAGATTCTTTAGGTGTATACAACCTTAACTTTGATAGATTTAAAAAGCATGTTAAAGAAGAGCATAAGGGATTTACTAAAGCGGTCTACTCTGCCTATAGGGAGCGAGCTATCGGGCTAGGGGCTATGGGGTTCCATAGTTACTTACAGAAAAACAACATTGCTTTTGAGGGGCTGTACGCTACTTCTTTTAATCACCGCGCCTTTTCATATATTAAGAGTCGAAGTGTCGAAGCATCAGAAGAGCTAGCTGTTGAGCGAGGGGAAGCCCCTGACATGGTAGGTACAGGTATGCGTAATTCACACCTGTTAGCTGTTGCTCCTAATGCTTCTAGTTCTATTATATGTGGAGGTACTAGCCCCTCTATAGAGCCTGTAAGGGCTAACGTGTTTACTCATAAGACTCTCACTGGTAGCTTTAAAGTAAAAAACAAATACCTAGATGACCTTCTTTTTGAGATTGAGCCGAACGAAAAGAAGCGGGAAAAAATCTGGAAAGATATAGCATCTGAAGCGGGGTCAGTTCAGCATTTAACTATCTTAACTGACGAGCAGAAAGAAGTATTTAAAACTGCACCTGAGTTAAATCAGATCTGGATTATTGAACACGCAAGGCATCGTCAAGATTATATTTGCCAAAGCCAGAGCGTTAATCTTTTCTTTGTACCGCCGAAGGCCACAGAGCCTCAGGAAATTCACGATGCTTACTTGCAATATGTGCATGACGTACACTGGGCGGGTGCTAACGAATTAAAGTC
>Ga0181389_1001011_pt1 | contig 11253 bp, 3 predicted proteins | sample 12SPOviralmetaG_FD_130121 | JGI IMG/M metagenome (GOLD analysis project Ga0181389, IMG submission 130121) | Marine viral communities from the oligotrophic San Pedro Time Series (SPOT) site, San Pedro Channel, CA, USA - 12 SPOT_SRF_2010-06-29 | ecosystem: Environmental > Aquatic > Marine > Strait...
AACAACCGCGCAAATACCTGTAGATAACGTTATAGGTGAAATAAACTTCAATACTAGCGCCTATGGTGGAGCTTCTGTTTTTTTACAAAATAATCTAGCAGGAGGTGATTTTAGTTTAACCGATACTGGTGTAACAGTTACAAATGTTCAACCAGCTTCTGCTGCACCTGTAACACCTGGAGATTTTAAAGTAAACTTAACTGGTACTATAACCGTTGACCCTAATCAAAAACTGGTTTTTAATGCTAACCCTTATTTTGATCCTACTTTTTCAGGTGATCCAGATTTCTTAGAAAGCAAATTCTCAAGATTTAGTTATAGATATAAGTTTACTAATAATGAGTATTCTATATTTGCGCCATTTACTCAAGCGGCTTTTATACCTAAGCAAGATGGGTATTTTATGTTTGTAGATCCTAATGATCCTCTAAATCTAGGAAGCCAATCTAAAAATGATCAAGATGAAGCTTATAGAAGTACTATTGTTTATTTTGTAGAAAATAAAGTAAATAGAATAGGTTTAAAAATACCACTTCCTTTCAATAATTACGATATGGAAGAGGCTTTGAAAATAAAAGAAATTGACATACTCTATAAAGAATCAGACGGCATAGCTGTAAGAGTGGTTGAGACAATACCTGTAGAGCAAATAACAAATCAATCAGGTACTTGTTTAGTAGATGGAAATCAAGGACCTATTGCAATTGGTAGTGATTTGGCTATAAAAGATATTCAAGGAGGTATAAAAGTTGGTAGTGATGTGTTTGGACCAGGAATAAGTACCAACACTAGAGTTACAGAATTTACACCTACAGATCCTAGTAATCCAGTTGCAGGTAATATAAAAGTAGATAAAATAGTAACACTAGTAGATGATAACTCCCCAATTATTATAGGTGACATACAGAGATTTACTTATGACTATGAATCTACTAAGCCTACAAAAACTCTTCCTGAATCTAATTTAATTAGAGTATATGATAAAATACCAGTTAGAGCTCAAGCGCAAGAAGTGGCTGGCAATAGGGTTATTTATGGTAATTTTCAAAACAAAATAACCCCACCTAGCTTTTTAGACTACAATGTAACCTCGTCTGCTAAAGCAGATTTTGCACTTTACGAGTCAGTGATTTCATATACGGGTGCTGCTGCATCATACGCGGCCGGAGATCCAATAGCGGTTACAATTTCGAAATTTACACCAAGCGCTGCTGATGGAGGTGGTTTATTTACGGGTTATATAGTGACATGTAATGAATATGGATCCGTTATACCAATTAACACGCAGGTAACAAGCACTACAAACAACACAAATCTCAGCCCTGGCACAGCAACTATAACACTGTCTAATAATGTAACTTTTCCAGCTGGATCATTTACTATTATAGCATCTCCAGGAGGTGATACAGAGCAAACTGTTACGCAAATAGAGTACCCAAGTAGTTCTGTAAAAACTAATAGAAATTACCAAGTAGGTTTTGTTCTGTCTGATAGATACGGGAGACAATCTAGCGTAATACTATCTAACAGTACTACATCCATTATTTCAGGTAATGGTCAAGAGTTTGGTGGTTCTACACTATATTCACCATATATAAATCAAAACACCAACCCTACAAGTTGGCCAGGTAATTCATTAAAAATATTAATGAATTCTCCAGTGCCAAATAACAATTTATACAATGGAGACGTAAGCAGTGTAGAGTATAATCCACTTGGTTGGTATTCTTACAAAGTTGTTGTTAAGCAAACAGAACAAGAGTATTATAATGTTTATTTGCCGGGCATAATGGCATCGTATCCTAACGATACTACTTTAGAGGTTGGGCAAACTTCTCATACGGTTCTTATAAATGATAATATAAATAAAGTACCTAGAGATTTAACAGAAGTAGGACCTGATCAAAAACAGTTTAGAAGCTCCGTGCAGTTAATAGGTAGAGTTCAAAACACAGCACCTGGCACAATAACAAGTGGATCAACTAATACTCAATACTACCCACAAAGAGCAACAGACACAGTTTCTGTTATTTCAACTGTAAATGATTTATTTGATTTTAATCCTTTAGATCCGCCTTTACTTAATTTGTTTCCTCAGTTATATTCTTTAGAATCAAATCCTTTAATTGCTAGGTTAAGTACAGAAAATCAAATAGGTCAATTAGCTAATACAAATTATCTTCCCGCAGGCGGCGAATCCATCAGCACAGCATCGTCTTCTATTATTACTATAACTTCGGTTTCTGGTGGGGTAACTCTTAATTCTTTGATAGGTTATCTTGTAACAGGGAGTGGTATACCAGCTGAAACCTACGTAAGAGACAACACTGCTATAACAATTGGTGAAGTAGATATTACTTTAGAAGATAAAAATTTAAATCTAGTTGTAGTTTCTTTGGATGCTAACGTTAAGATAGCTTTAACACCGACATCAACATCGGGTGGTACTCCTCCGTTTGCATTAACTAGACCTGGAGTGCAATACTTGGCTGTTTGTGAAACCGAACCAGTTGAAAGCGCTATAGATATATTCTGGGAAACTTCTACATCTGGTTTAATATTAGAATTAAATCAAGCTGTTTTAAACAATCAATCACAACCGGCTGCAGCTAATATTTTATGGGATCCAAATTTTAACGAAGGCTTAGCTATAGACGGAAATATACTTACCGCACCTGGTTTTTCTATTGTAGATAATTTTGGCGCTACTATTCCACTAACAGCAACTGATACTGTAGAATTTGGAACCCCTGATGATTCAAGCCCTGTAACAAACGCAGCTGGACAGAATGTAAATTCTACTGGTTCTAAAGATTACTTTAGATTAGTTGATCTAGGCACAGCGCCCAGTGGCTATGGTCCTTGGCAAATACAAACAACTTCTGCGTCAACTCCTGGTGCGGATAACTATGTTGAGTCGGCTTTTAATTATTTTGATAATATTTACTTTTTTGATAATTCAAGCTTTAGAGAATTTAATTTTACTTTTAAAGTTGTAATAGACGGGCAAGTGAATTATATAACCAAACAAGCTAATTTAAGTAATGTAGCGCCTTTATATCAGAAAATTACAGCTCTAAACGTAAATATTGCAGATGAAACATATGGTCCTGGAGGGATCAATCCTCTTCCAACATTTCCAACACCTATACCTGTTGAAAGTAATAAAGCAACACAAGATATAGCTGTAATAAATATAAGAAATGGATCAGCAAACATTACTGACCCAAATCCAAATACCGGCAGAGCTTTATCAACTAGAGATTTACAAATAGTAAATACAAGTTTTGAAGATGGTTTTATATTTAAACAAACAGTTACAACGCCTAATGGAAACCCAGCTCAAGTTAACGTGGGTGGAACACTTGAAGATATATTTTCTTTAACTTTTGAAGAAACAACAGACGGAACGCTACAGTATCGAATTAAAAATAATTTTTACCAAAACACAAACCTAATAACGGCTGGTGTTTATTTTATACAATTAGCAATTCAAGACGCTGGAGGATCTCCAACATATGTATCGCTTAGAATTGACATGAGCTTAGAGCTAGATGAAGCTAATTTTTATAATAAACTTCAAGCGGTAGGTGTTGGAAGTGTTTTTACTAGCGTAGGAACGGTTACTTCGCAGTATATAGAAGATTGTGGACAAGCTTCCGGTTGTCAGCCTTATGGTACAAAGTTTAGGTGGTGGAATTTCCCCTCTACTCTTTTTGAAATAAGAGATACTGATACAGGAGCATCTGTTGATAGTTATGGGTGGTATTTATACGCCGGTGGTTATTTTTCTAACACTGCTGAATCTACGGGAAATTGTTGTGATTCAGACAGTAGCCGTGGTGCTGCGGGCTCGTTTTCTTTAATAGAATATTCTGAGCTAATAGAGCCTAATAATACTATCACTATACCAATGAACACACCTATAACACCCGCTAATCATCTAGTTCAAAGACAACCAACTGTTGCAAATCCTGGAAGTTTTAACCCAACCGATATAACAGTAGCTCAAATACCTCTTTGGGGATTACCACCACTTATACACGGTAGAATACTAATAACAGATTACGACGATACCAAAAAATTATGGACGTATGAAATACAAGAAGGTGACAGCACTACTTCACCCACTACAATTGACCTGTCAGGAGCACCTGGTTTAGCATTAACAAGCTGCATGAAATTATTTAGAGACGTTAATGGAACTGAACTCGTGGCTGGAGAAGGTTGGAATTACGACGAAGGGCCTATAACTCCAGAAGCTATGCATGCTAGAGTTTTAGATGGTAAGCCTGGAAGAAGAACGCCTAGAATACAATATACTATAGTAGAAGGTGGAGCTAAAAAGTTTTACTGGGATCAACCTGATAGCACGTATGGAAGCGGAGATTATGGTTACAATACAGGAGGACTTAGAATGTTAGATAAAAACTGGGATTTTACAACTGGACCTCAGGTAGTATATACATACGGTGGACCTCAAACCCCATTTACAAGCCCTTGGTTTTATGTGCCAACAAGTGGATCTACACCGCCTGGAAGTGGCTGGCCTTTTGGAGATTCTTATCAAAGACTTTGGGCGATGTACACTTATAGCGGATGGGTTGGATCTCAATGGAGCAGGAGTCATAAAGCTTGGACCGCTGGACCAGGAGACAGTGGTTGGTGTCAAATATGGGAGAAAGATATATTTCCTCCATCAATAATTGGAAATAATATTACACAAGGACTTCAGCGTAGAATCAATGACAGTCGACAAAATCAATGTTTACCCGTACAGTCAGGTCATTTAGCTCAAGTGAATCTACCTTCTGATGCCGCTGACCAGGCAAATAGGCCTTCAAATTTTCAATACGCTATAATATAGTAATTATATTATAAAATAAGTAATAATTAAATATGGCAGGTGCAATAATAGAAATAAAATACTTTAATACTTTTATACTTAAAAAGACTAACAGCACAAGCAAAACACCAGTTTGGAATGGTTCTTTTGGTATACCTGAGACTATAGGTGGTTATCCTGTGCTAAGTCCCTCAAGCATATCTAGAGATGATAGTTGGGTTATTGAGGAATCTAGAATAAGAGGTGGATATAATAATACTTCAGTTGACTTTGGAGCAAAAGCATACATAGTAGAAGATGAACCAATTGGAACTAGAAGATTTAACACTTTAATATACTCTGGTATATTCAACTCTAGAACAGGTATAAATAATACAAATGTATTTTCTGTTGGTGAAGACATAACTAAATCTTTAGACCCTGCTAATGGAAGTATACAAAAGCTATACGCTGAAGATACAAATTTAAATATATTTCAAGAACTTAAAGTAAGTAGAGCATTAATAGACAAGGACGCTATATATTCAGCGGAAGGAGGCGGAACTGTTACGAGTTCTAATCTTGTTATTGGTGCTATACAGCCTTATTTAGGCAAGTATGGTATATCTACAAATCCAGAAAGCTTTGGTGTGTATGGAAATAGAAAATATTTTACAGATAGAAATAACAATGTAGTTTTAAGATTATCAAGAGATGGTATTACTGAAATATCAGCTTATGGTATGAAAGACTTTTTTAGAGATAATCTTGCTTTGGCTAGAACAATATCTACAGAAGGAAAAATTCTAGGTAGTTACGATATATATGGAAGCGAGTATGTAGTTTCAATACAAAACCCTCAGCTTCTTAACAGCCCAGTTAGACTACCAAGTAATAATACTTTAAATTTCGATGAAAGAGCCCAAGGCTGGGTTAGCTTTTTTGATTATGTACCTGATGAAATGTTTAGTTTAAGAAATAATTTTTATTCTGTTAAAACATTAAACGCAGAAGGCGAAACAAACGGCGGTGTAACAGGGTCTACTAGTTTAAATATTTCTGTAGCTTCTATAAAAGGCTTTATAAAACCCGGCGCAGTAATGACAACAGCTGGAGGTGGTATACCAGCTAACACTACGGTGGTTAGTTTTAATGAATTAACAGGTGCTCTTGTTGTAAGTAATCTTGTTACTCTTGCTAATAATACAATTGTAAACTTCAGTAGTTTTCCTCAATTATGGAGACACTATAGCAATCAAGTAAAAAGAGGTAGTTATTACGGAATAGATAATTCTAGTTCAATTACATTTGTGTTTAATCCAAACCCAACAAATTCTAAAACATTTAAAACAATAGGATATGAAGGTAGTAATGGCTGGCAGGTTAATAGTATTGAATCAGATCAAACAGGTGAAATATTTCAAACAAACGCAGTAGCTGGAGGATTTCAAACTAGCCAAGATTCAGCTGCGTTTATAAGAAGTTATCACGAAGGAGAGTATGTTTTAACTGAAGCTCGTGCTAGAGTTCTACAAGATGTCACAGACTCTAATGTAGTTCAATTAAATCCTAGTGGTTTCAGTGGATATATTTTTATTGGTAATACTGTTTTTTCTGAAGAAATAGACAGCAGTCTTAGAACAGTAGTAAGTTTCAACGGCGCAGGACCTACGGTAACCTTAAGCCAACCAGTTACATTAACAGCTGGATCAAGTATATTGTTTAATGGAGAAGTTCCAAAAGTTGATTATAATTCTGTGTTTGGTTCTGTTTTACCACCTGTGGATAAGTATTATACTGGTTTTAATTTAAAAGAAAATAAATACGTAGCTAATTTAATAAACAATACGGTACCTACTCTTGGTGAAATTAATTTTGGAAAAGCCGTGTCTGGAATAAAAGGTTTTTACACTACAGTTAAAATGTCTACAGATTCAACAACAGACCTAGGTGGAGAAAAAACTTTATTTTCTGTAGAAAGTACATATGATATGAATAATGGATATTAATAATAAAAAAATAAAATTATGCCTTTACCAGTAGCAGCAGCAGTAATAGGAGGAGCGGCCAGCATAGCGGGTGGTATTTTCGGATCAGCAGCGGCTAGAAGAGCTAAAAGAAGAGCTAGAAGAAGAGCTAAAAGAGCAAAAAGAAAACTTCAGCAACTAGAAGCTACTAGACAGCAAATAATAGATCCTTATGCTAGCGTAACAGATTTATCTTCAATGATAACAAATCCGTTTAGTCAACTAAGTGTTTCAACAAAATCAGCTGAAATTCAAATGGAGCAAACAGACATAGCACTAGCTAATACATTAGATGCAATGCGAGCTACAGGCGCAAGCGCTGGCGGCGCTACTGCATTAGCGCAAGCTGCGTTACAGTCTAAAAAAGGTGTTGCCGCTAGTATTGAAGTTCAAGAAGCTGCTAATGAAAAAATGCGGGCAGATGGCGAAAGCCAAATGCAGCAGCGAAAAATGTCAGAACAGATTAGACAGCAAGACGCAGACGTTATGGGCGCTCAATTTCAATTTGGCGTAAGAGAGCAAAGAGAACAAGGTAAAATAGATCAAACATATGCAGAGCTACAAGCCGCTAGACAGGCCGCGGCTCAAGCTAGCGCCGATCAAACAGCTGCTGTCACAGGCGCGATTGGTGGTGTAGCTTCCATAGCTGGGGGTTATTTTGGTAAACAAAGGTAATTATGGAAGATAAAAATATAACAAATAATCTTATAATAAAGCAATTTAACGAAAGCAATGCTATTGCTTACAACAAAAGCTTTTTATCACAGTCTTCTGATTACGAATTTAAAATGCTTGACAATGCATACCAGCCTACTGTGAAAGCGTATGCTGAGCTTTCAATGGCAATTAAAAACAATGATTGCATGGAACCTAGTTGTCAATATGAGAAAAAAGCTTTAAAAACTTTAGAAGAGGCTCCTGCCGCTTCTATTGAATTTATTGAAAATTTAATTGGTGAACTTTCTGTCACAGATGATTCTAATTTTGATGTTAACAATGACTACAGATACATGGTAGCAAATTCTATTATGAGCGCAAAGCCGGGTTTTTCTAAGTCAGATGGTTATCTTTTAGATCTTTATTTAAACCAAGACGCTAGTCAAACCATTGTTTTCCAGGGACCTATGCTACCAGAGCCTTTAGTAATAAATAATACCGCTCTAAGCGCTTTACTTGAAGCTGATACTTCTTTAGTAGCAGCTACTCCAGATATAAATAAAAACATGCTAGCTTTATTAACTTCTATTAATATTTTTAATGCTAAAGATATTTTAGAAGACGGCTCACTTTCACCTACAGCTAGAATATCTGAAGAGTTTGTAATAAAAAATCCAGACGGTTCTTATGATTATGAAATAGTAGACATAGGAAACAACCAAGGAAGAAATATGCTTAAGTTTGATATAGATAAAATTGAGCGCAAAGCTGATCCGTTTATAAGCGCAGAAGTCGCGGGGTTATTAAGTTCCGAACAAGAAGCTATAGCAGCGTGGAACGTGTATATAGCTCAAGGCACTAGTGTAAACGAAGATGATCAAATGGTTCAAGATGCTAATGCTGGTTCAAAAGCTTGGAGTTACAGTAAAGATTTACCATTATCTCAAGACAAAAAAGTTTTATTTGAAGATAAGTATAAAAAATACTTTATGAATAATTATTTGAAGCCATTTATTACAAACCAATTTCCTACTGTTAAAGAAGACGCTTCTGTATTTGATTTAGCTGAAGCTAGAAACGCTGCTGTAGAAAAGTTTGAAAAAGATAATAATATATAAATTTAATATAATAAAATTTTATGGAAAAGTGGAAAAAAGCTAAAGCTGATTATTACGCTAGCATACAAAATCTAAGCAGAGAAGAAAGAGATGCAGCTCTAAAAGCTTGGTTAGCAGCTAATCCTAAGCCACAAGAAGAAATTGTTGAAGAAGTAAAGTCGAGCGATGTAGGGACACAGGATGCGAGCCCTACATCAGCCCCGGGCCCAGCATCCGAGAGTTCAATTTCTTTAGATGGACTATCACCATATCAAAAAAATCTAGCACAAAACTATTTAGCTCGTCAGACTTATGATGAAAACATAAAAAAAGTAGATTTCTTAATAGAAGACTTAAACAAGACAGGTAATTTTACTGAAATATACAAGTTTAATGAAGAAAATCCAGGATACGTAAATATAGATTCTATTAAAGAATTTGAAAAAAAGTATAATGATCATCAAGCAAAAATTGAAAAAGAAAGAAAAAAATATACAACTGTAGTAGACTTTGGTGAAGTATATTCTCCAGGTGATGGATATGATTATAAATTTGATGTAAATGATACAAACCAAATACAATACTATTCTAAGTCTAGCACTGCAGAAGATTTTGTTTTAGTTGACCCTAACTCAAATGACGACGATAAAAGACTAGTAGCTTTAACAGTAGTAAATAAACTTGGTCATTTAAGTGGTGACATTAAAGAGCAATTAGATGCTATTTTAAAAGCAAATAAAATTAGATCTGAGAGATTAAAAAAAGAAACTCAGCAGTTATCACGATATTTAGACGAACAATCTAACACTATACCTTTGACTCAAGTGCAGGAAGTAGGGGGCCAATATGTGAGTTCATTAAGTGAAAATGATTTTAAAGCATTTAATAATTATTTAGAAAAAAATAAAAAAGCTAAACTAACAAACTTTAATCCAAATGCTTATCTTGAAGGCAATATTATTTCTTACGATTTTGAATATCCAGATGTTGAAGAGTATTTTGATACTTTAAATTTATCTGAAGAAGAGAAAAAAGATAGATTAGAAATGTTTCAACTACAACAAGAAGTTGAAAAAAATAGAAAGAAACAAGCTTACACTAAAGATGAAAGCGCTTCTGGAATTTCAAGCGGCACAGGCTTTATACCTGCCTCAAATAAGCCTTTAGATGAATTTAAGAAAACTAAAAAATATAAACGTCTTTTAGAATTAAATAAAAAATACAAAGGAAGCGCAGACGCTGAGGATGTATTAGAGCCTACACTAGAGGCTAAAGCTTTGTTTACATCTAAAATAAACAATGAGTATGCTGCAGATTTTTTTGATGCCGCAGATGATAAAACTATATTTAAAAATGTTTTTAGTAACGCTGTTAAAAATGATCCATTTATAGGCGCTCAATTAATACAACTAAAAATAGCAGCAAGACCTCTGCTTGAACAAAAAAGACAAGAGCTTCAGAAAAAATACAACACATCGACTCAAGAAGGTTACGACAACGCTAATAAAGAGTATGAGGCTTACTCAAAAGAATTAATACAAGATAAATTAGAGGCTGATCCAGAATATCAAAAAAGATATAAAGACCTAATGATTGTAGCCGCCTCTGCTCAAAAAGATATATTAAAAACTAAACAAAGAGAAAATGATCCTTTTTTTATTGCTTTAGATTATTTACAGAAAAATACTTATAAGGGAGATTTAACTATTGGAAGTGTTGAGCAATTACTTAAAACCTTTAAGTCTAATCAAAAAGCGTTTAATGCGATACAATTAGATATGGCTTCAAGCGATTTAGATGAGACAATGTCTAAAAGACAAGCTCTAATAAGAGCTATTGAAGAAGGTGATATTGATGAAGATGCAATATATTCAACACGCTCAAGAATTGGTAGAGCTAGAGATGCTAAAACCGGTATGCTCGGCAAGTCTTTAACTGTGAAAGATATTATTGCAAAATACGATGAAGAAATTGAAGAAGATTTAAAAGAAGTTGCTGAACAGTTAGATGATATATCTCAAATAGAAAAAGCTTTAAAAGGTTATAAAGATATAGATCAAGATGATCCGTGGTTAGTTAAAACAACTCAGCAATTTTCAGCTTCTTTGCCATATATGGCAGCGGCACTTGGAGGAACAGCTGCTACTTATTTTAGTGGAGGTGCAGTGGCTCCTTTTGTAGCTACTGGAATGAGCGTGTTAGGCTCTGCATATATGGGCTTAGATTTTTATGGGCAACAATGGTATGATACGTTTATGCAAGGAGTTGAAAACCAAGCAAAAACAGAAGGTCTTAGTCTTGAAGATATGCCAGAAGATAAAAGAAAAGCGTATTTAGTTAGTGCCTTAGAAAGTGGTAGATATGACGATTCAGCAGGTGCTGCCGCAGCTGCTACGTTAATGACTTTTACAGAAAGATTTGGTTTACAAAAACAATTTTCAGCATTTGGAAAAGCGCTAGGGTTAGGTAAAGACGGAGTAGCTTCTTTAATAAAAGGTCAATGGAAGCAGGCTGGTAAAAGCTTTCTTCGAGGAGGTTTAAATAAGTCAGGCGCTTATTTGTCTGAGTTTGGCACAGAGTTTTCACAAACTACAATAGGTGATCTTCAAAAAGGATTATCTTTAGGTGTAGGAGGTGAGTATGTCCT
>Ga0181389_1001013_pt1 | contig 11245 bp, 9 predicted proteins | sample 12SPOviralmetaG_FD_130121 | JGI IMG/M metagenome (GOLD analysis project Ga0181389, IMG submission 130121) | Marine viral communities from the oligotrophic San Pedro Time Series (SPOT) site, San Pedro Channel, CA, USA - 12 SPOT_SRF_2010-06-29 | ecosystem: Environmental > Aquatic > Marine > Strait...
AAACCTTAAACGCAGAGCCACATTGTCTGTAACTGGTAGCGCACGACCAATAACGCAATACTTTTTATAGTTGTTTATATTAACTACATCGTTGCCAAATTTAACGCCTGTTACATTTGTGCCTGTTTGTGTTTCCAGATGAACAAGACCCTCTGAGCCAGCCCCTGTCACAGTTCCAGTAAACGCAAAGTTGTCGGCTAGATTGACGGACTCTGACTGTATTTTGCTTAGTGCCATTACGCTATCCTTACTACTGATAAATAACAAATGTGTCCTGTATCAGTTGAAAATGTTAAACTTTGCATATTTGCGTTTACACCACGTCTTATCTCATAGGTAGCACCACCAGTCGTATCAGCTATCACAGTGAGCCTAAGTTTTGTTGTAGCTGTTGTAGCTTTGTAAATAGATGTTCCTGAAAGATGTGCTGAACCACCCGCACCATCATCATCATCATTAGGGCGATAACTTGCGCCAAACAAACCAGTAAATGTTGAGCCATCTGTTGCTACTTCAACTTGTGCGCCAGCATCTTCAAGAACTTCTGTATTGATGGCATCTGAGGATAGACCCACAGAAAAAGAAATTAAATAAACACCATTACTGCTATCTAAAAGATAAGCATCATTTGAACTATCAAAGTTAGATTTAGTGTCATATTGAACTGTACCGCTACCACCAAAATCAACAGTGGCTTGTGTTCCATCTGCAATACCGTTTTGAGAAGTTGTTAGATTAACTTGGAAGTATTCTTTGTTAGGCTGAGATAGTATCCCAGAAACTTCAATGTTTGTGTCTAGCTTGGCTGATGTAACACTGCCATCAGGTACAGAAACAGTACCTGTAGCTTTGCCCTGATACACCACATAGAAGTCATCAGTAGTTTCTACATCACCTGTCATAGTAAGTGTAGTACTAGCTACCGTATAAGCAACACCCGGCTCTTGCCGTACATTGTTTACGAATACCTCTAAGTCATTTGCACTGTGTACCTGACTATTTAATGTAAAACCTCTTTTAGCAGGACTACCTGTGACACCAGTAAAATCTTGGTAGTCTATAGACCTAAACTCAGAAGCTGGTATATTGCCTAGATATGGCATTAGCTAATCTCCAAAATACTCAAGGTAGTATCTGCACTGTTAGCAGTATCGGATGTTACTTTTAGTAGGTCTGTATGTAGTAGTACTACTTTTTGGTCGCCGCCAATAGGTACAAGAGTACCACCTACAGGAATAGGTGCATCTTTAATTAAGAACACATTAGCGTTTGTTTCTCCGTCTGATGTGTCACTTTCAATATTAACTGACACAAGTATCTGAGAGTCACTAATATTAGCAATAGACATACCGATAATAGTAGTTTCTGTACTAGACTTTCCTGTATATACAAGCATAGCAGTGGCAGCACCTGTGCTACCGCCACCAAAAGTCTTTAATTTAAAAGCGTTAGCCATTGATTACTCCAATTAATTATACTGTAATTATACCATAAATATTTACAAAAGTCAATAGGTAATTAACCTAATGCGATTGCCATTGCAATACCACCGTCACCTGCATTAGCAGTTACATACTCTCTTGTGGCTACTGTGCCTGTTTCATCAGCAAATGTAAAAGTCTTATTATTATCTTCAGGGTTAACAATAGCAAATGCTGTTGTTATGCTATCTGACGTATCACTACCTGCAAAGGTAATACCCGTATCTGTAATATTACTAGCTGCACCAATTGTGGTAGTTACATATGCCTTGATAGATTGCTGTGTTGCAAGTGCAGTATCACTATTTGTAGACATGTCATCTTCATCAAGGATAGCAGTAACAGTTGCACCAGAGGCAAGTGTTAAGTTAGTACTTGCTGTTAGATTTGTAAACGTACCAGCAGCAGCACTGTTAGCACCAATTGTTGTACCATCAATTTCACCAGCAGCAATGTCTGTCTTGCTAATAACTACAGAACCTGTTCCGTGTGGTGTTATACCAATATTTTGATTTGTAGTAGTACTAATAATATCAGTATTTACTACAATATCACCCGTTCCGTTTGGCGCAAAAATAAGATTACCATTGGTATCTGTAGTACTAATAGTATTAGCATCAATAGTAATATTATCAATGTCAACTTGCGTATCCATGACGATTGTTCCATCGCCTTTAATACGCATACGTTCTGTCGCTGCACCTGATGTGTTTGTCTTAAATACAAGTGCAGTTGTGTTATTATCAGAAGCAAATGTATCTTCAGCTACAGCTTCAATAGCCGCACCGTCAAGAATAGCGTCCGTGCCACCAGCTTCATCTGGCGCATTAAAAGTAATCTTACCTAATACGTTACCACTTTCAACAGATGTATCACCTGTTTGCAGGTTGAGTTCAAAGCCAGATGCTGTTTTAGCTTGAATACCTACATTATGTTCGTGAGTTAAAGTTACATCACCACCTGCACCAATATTAATAATTGCACCATCTGATGATAATGAGACATCATCACCAACGGTTAAGTCACCTGTAATATTTACATCTGTACTTACATCAATCTGCCCAGTTACGTTTATACCAGCCGCATCTGTGTCTAACTTCTTAGCGTTGTCATGGTATAATTCTACTGCGCCATCTTTATCCATAGCAATAAAGACTTCAGTACTCGTATCACTACGTAGTGTGATGTTATCACCCTGAATAAACAACTCACCTGTATTATTTTCTATAATACTGTTTGTACCGTTGTGATATATTTCTAAGTCAGGAGTAGTGCTATCACCAAGTGTAATTTTTTCATTGTCATCAAGGTGTATGCCATCTAAAGCAATACTACCTGTAACAGCAATACCTGTTGCTGTTGTTGCTAATTTAACGGAATTGTTATGGTATAAACTTACGGCACCATCCTCTACGAATTGTGCCATAACCTCTGTACCGTCATTATTTCTGACTTCAACTGTGCTACCGTCTAGTGCTAGTTTACCAGTGCCTGTATCTCTAATGATGCTATTTGATGCATCATGGTAAATTTCTAAATCCCCTGCCCCACCAAAAGTAGCTTTAGCATTATCTGCAAACTCTAATGCATTATCACTGGCATCAAACACAATATTATGTGCTGCACCAGTAAGTGTCAAGTCACCTGTAGTTGTTGCATTAGTAAGATTAGCAGTACCTGATAAATGAAGGTCTTTAAACTTTAGGCCACTAGTTCCAATATCTAGTGTGTTATTAGACTTAGGCTTTATCTCAGTTGTTGTAGCAACAAAGTCTTGAGCAGGACCAAGTACAGTAACAACACCACCTTCACCAGCGGTGCCATCGTGTGTGTGTCCACTACTACTATTAAATGCTGCTTCAATGGCATCATATTCACCATCAAAGTCAGATGCATTAATAATGTTACCATCAGCGATATTATTAATAGTATCGTTTCTAACGTAACCTTGTCCCATATTTTTTACCTTCTGTCGTTTAGTCCATACTCAACTGTAAGTGCATCTATAGAGTATGGGGGATTATCATCATTAGATTCAAACTGAAAAGATACGGTAGTACCGGAACCAACAACTTGAGTTTGAAACAATTTCAATAGCTTTGTACCAAAGCGTGTTATACCAAATGTACCAGTACCAAAAAATCCTACAGTACCCTGTGTGTTTAAGATATTAATAGGCGGTGGTTGGATTGCACCCTGACTATCAAAGTCTAACTTTAAGCTAACATCAAAAGCTACACTACCTTGTGGGTCTGTGTATAAGAACAGTTTATAAAATGTCTTACGCTTACGAGGGTCTGATATAGGTAAGTGTGGTGTAGCGAATGTTGTTTGTATGTTAGTGCCATCAAAAGAATTACCACTCTCCATCTGATATAAGTAACCATCATCATTAGCAAAGAATACAGACTCTACATTTTGATTGTAGTTACTGTCTGCTACGTAAGCACGTATGCCTCTAGTCTCTGCCCATGCCATACCCTCACCACCTTGTGGGGCAAACTGTGTGGCTAGTACGCCTTGAGCATTTTCCTGAGTAATGTTATTGTTATATCCAAATACTCTGTACTGTGATTTCTCTCGTATGACACAACTAGTAAATGCAGTGTTAGAGGAAACAAAACCTGTCATAACACTCTGGATACTTTTAGATACAGATGCTAATCCAAAGTCACCAATTCTATCTGTACCACTTAGTAGTCTTAGCCCATCAGGACCAAGGAACATAACGTCACCAGCTATCTCTTGTACTGTGTCAGAATCAATACAGCCTATGTCCATAGTCACGGGTTGTAGGGTAAAGTCTGCAATAGTATTACCCGTTAGCTGATGTATGCTAGACTCTGTAAAGATAATCAACTGCTGTCTAAATACAGCTAATGCAGTAATGACACCACCTACATTAACTACACCAGAACCATTAGCCGCAGTAAAGTCTGTGTCTGTGTACGGTGCAGTAAAAGTAAGGTTAGAACCTTTAGCAAAGAATAAATGATTCTTTACATTAGCTACGTAAGATGCACCTATAACATCTGTAGGAGCGTCTAGTATGACACTAAAGGTAGCGTTGTCATATATAGCAGGTTTGTTTAAACCATCTGTTATTATAATTTTTTCAGTACCGTTGAAGTTGTACTTAGAAAATCTTGTCTTAGAAGCAGCCTCTCTGCTTGTAGATAAGAAAGTAATTACAGCATCGTCAGCAGGACTACTAGCAAGAGCCGGATTAATAGCTAGTGTAGTACCACCTGATGTTACTGTAGCATTAGCAGTAATACTGTATACTAAGTCTACACCTGCTATCTTGAATACATCACCTGCTTGTGGTGCAGTCAATAAACCATCTATAGCTAGTGTAGAGCCTGTCTGACTACCTGCATTAACCCGTGGTGTACCATAGTCAGGTACATTAATCTTAGTATATCCACTACCGCCTGACTTAAATATGTCAGCATTCCTGCATACAATTGCGCTATCTTCCCAAGCAGCTACACCGATAGTTAGATACTTATTGGTGGTGCTAACAAATGTAACAGCGGCAGCATTTGCAGGACTGCTATCTAAAGACTCAGTAAGTGTTAATGTAGCCCTGTTATTAGTAGCATCAAAGGTAACACCACCAGAAGCAATTGTGTAGGTGTTTGCTACACCTGTTATAGTAAAGGTATCTCCTGCAACAGGGGTAGTATGTATAGCTGCTAGTATTAGAGTAGTACCAGACTGACTAGCCCCATGTACTACAGGCGCACCATATGGCGGTATAATAGCAGAGTCATATTTATCATACCCCTCAATACGCCGATAACCACCCTCAACGGATGGTTCAAAGTTACGTAGTATTCTTGCACTACCCGGAGCATTGATACCTTGCTGCAACGGAGATAGATTAGTTACAAGACCACCACGAAACTCGACTGGGTAAGTTTGCCATGCATCCATTGTGATAGCCCCTAAATGCCGAAGCCTGAACTGGCTCCACCAGTATTACCTGTAAGCATAAATGACCTTACGTATGGTGTTCTGTTAATTAACATAGAACGCATATGCTTAATACCCTCATCTGTTTTTTCTTTTGCTACCATAGCATCTTGTGTGTTGCCTCTAAACAAGTAACCGTAGTGCATAGCACCATCAACAATAATGTGTTGGAACCGTTCTGGTATAGAAGAAACATCCGCTGCTGCAGATAAGTCTGTAGGAAAACTATAATACTCATACACTAGTTCATATGCTTTATCTGGCTCTGGGGTCATAATAAATTTTAGGTCAGGAGATTGCGCTACCTGAGTAGGAACCCCTTGACCTGATGTAGAATTATATTCTTGTGCTACGTACTTATCTAAATAATCTTCATACGCTATTTCTGTTAAGCGTGTTGTAGAGTTACCTAGCGTACTGTTTTCTTTAATACGAAAAGTTGTAAAGTTAATTACTTTAGTATCTACAGGAAATGCGTAACGACTTGTGTTAGCTGTCAGTGTTAGTTCCTGTGTAGTATGATTGAAAGGCCAGAAATACTCTGACTGATTTATATATCTAATAGACGCATTGACTGCATCTTTAGCCTGAGAGTAAAATCCTGTAGCACTAGCAAAATTAGCAGAAGTTAACTCAACTTCATTTAACCGTCTATTAACAGCATTTACTAGTCCTAAAAAATTGTACGCCATATTAAATCCTCTGAAAGGTAAGAAGGGGCAAGTTGCCCTGCCCCCTCAAGTTATTTAGGCAAGTGCGTCACGGTCTACTTCATCAGCAGACGTGTCACCTTGTGAACTTACGTCCATCATCACTGCATAAACACGCAGTTTACCCGCAGTAAAGGATGCACCATCACCTGCAAATAACAGGTCAATGGTATCATCGGCAGTAGCAACCGTTGTACCATCAATTGCAATTTCAGGTGCGTAAGCACCATCTGCAGCACCATCAATGTCAAAGGTTGCAACAAACTCATCAACGTCACCACCAGTGAAACCAAGAGATACGGTACCATTTGTACCAGTATTCATAGTTGCACTTTCAACAACTTCAACACCAGCCGCAATTACTTTACATCCTGCTGGAAGTGTAAGTGCCTGTGCTGTATCAGGAGTAGATGGGTTAATGGAAGAGCCTACAAGGTTAATTGTATTTTCAACCATGAAGACGTTACGACCACGTTGGGAGTTACCAGACGCAGCTTTAAGAAATGTAGTCACATTAGCCATGTTCTAATCCTCCTTTATGCTAAGTGGTAAGCGGCGTTAACAAGTGCTTCAGGACGAAGAATCTTGCGACCGTACAGATGCATTCCACGAACAATGTCAGCAAAGCTGTCAGGGTCACGGTATGTTTCTGTTTTGTTAATCTGCTCTGCAGTTGCGACAGCAGATGAGTGACCTGCAACAATCACACCAAAGTTAACAGCACTGTTTGTTCCTGAGAAGGAAGAACCAGAACCAACCTGTGGTAGGTTGTTAGAGGTGTACACAGTGAACCCATGAATGTTGTTTGAAACAACGCCATTCATTAGACCTGAACCACCGAAGTCAGTGTTGAACAGACGAGAATCTTCGTCTTTCAGTACTTCGATAAACACTGGGTCAAGAACAAGCCAACGGCCCTGTGTGTCAACATTCTGCTGGTCTAGCAGACGAGACATACGAGCAATGACCTGAAGTGGGTTTGCATCACCAGCATTGGTAGGTGCAGCACCTGAACCAGTACGTGGAAGGATTGCAATTGCGTCACCACCTGAACCACCGTTAAAGTCAGATGCGTCTAACTTCATTGATGCAAGTAGTTCGTCAGTTGTAGAACCAACAGCGTTTGAGCCATTGACTACATCGTTAACTGTATTACCAACAGAACCAATTGCAGACTGCTTGTAACCAGCCAAGTAGCCAAGAACATCTTGGTCAAACTGGTCAGCTAGACGGTATGCAGCACGGTCAGATGCTAGAGACTGGAAGTTAACGTGTGAGTGTGCTTCTTCAATGTCATCAACTTTAAATGCAAAGTAGTTTGCTTTGTCGATGGTCAATGAAAAATCTTCGTCATCAAGGTCTTGAGGAGTGATTGTTGTACCACGCTCATATGCCTTAACTGTGATTTCTGGTTCCTTGATGATTTTAACTGAATCACCCATTGCGGCGATTTCACCGAAGTAATCAGAATTAGTGATTGCCTCACAAACAGCGGCCTTGCGGAAAGCAAGTTGCACCTGTTTGGAGTAAATGACTGGCGAGAAATTGCCGTTAGGCAGGTTTCCATAGCCAGCAGCTGAAGTAAAAGCCATTTTTCAACTCCTGTTAGTTAGCTTTTTTTGGGACAGATGCAAACTATACAAAGATACTAAGAGGCTAATTTACTTGGGTGTGTATCATAGTAAGGTGGCCGCCTTACTGTTCAACAGGCCATGCTTATTAGGTAATCCGTAGACTATTGTTATGTTTGCGGTTTGGTGTAGACAGACTGCGCTGAATGCCTACACCGATACTGACTATAGTTATACTTAAAAATAACTATCTGTCAAGCATTATTTATCTGGCAGAACCAGAAACATCATAGATAAACTTTCCTGAACGGATAGCTTCCATAATTTCGTCAGAGTTCTTCTCATATTCTTGAGGAGACATCTTTTGTACTTGTGACTCTTTTAGGTAGGTAACAGCCTCATCACTCTGTGGCTTAGACCTACTATTCTTCGTACCAACCGCTTTAGCAGCATCTTTGCTACTCTTGCTCTTAGTTTCTTTGCTGATGCCTCTATCTGCTTTGTAGAGGTCAATCGCTCTTGCGGCTGAACGTGCGTCATTATCATTCTCGTAAAGTGCGTCCTGCACCCATTTAGGTTGTTCATCTGCCCATTCGTGGAAGTCATCACTGTCACGAATTACATCAAAGTCTGGGTGAAGTTGCATCAAAGCTGCTTCAGCTTTTTCTTTTGTGGCACTTGTTTGCATCTCATCAATTACTTTAAGGCGGTCTTCTAATGCAGAAGATTGTTCCTTTGCCTTCTTCATAGCAATTGTTTCAACGATTGCGGCAACATCTGGATAGTCTGATGCCCACTGCTCAATGTCTTCGTCTGACTTAGGCAGTTTCATTTCTTTCTTAGTAGCACTTTCTAACTGGGTTTTAAGTGCAGCTAATTCTGTTTTAAACTCTTCAGCTTGCTTCTGCTGATGTCTACGTAGGTCAGAGTAACGCTTCTTAAATGTCTTTTCTTCTGCGTTAGTAGGCTCTGCCTCTACTTCTTCTTTTTCTTCTTCACCTTCACCAGCTTGTTCTTTTAGTAGCTGTTCCAGTTCTTCTTCATCACGTTTCCTACGCTCTTCTTGTGAGTAGGGTTTGTCTACAAATGCAGCCTTCTTAGGTGTCTGCATTTCTTCTGCTAGTATTGTATCGTTCATTTCAGTATCCTTACTGGGGCCACCGTAGCCAACCTGTCGGGGATGGGGAGTGAGTAGCCAGTTTATGTGGACTTATTATTTAGAAGCTAGTCCACTTCGCTTCATCTGTTTGGTGAGTTTAGCTTTATCCATTAAGCCACCTTTAGCAACCATAGCACCCATATCGTCATCAGCATAACTATTATCTGACGAAGAACTGGATGAAGAACTAGATGAAGAATTAGATGAAGAATTGTTGTCACTATCTCCACTAGAGTTATTCTCACTCTGCCTAGCATCAAAACCTTGTGTGCTACCAGTGTAATCCTGTCTACCTTGACCTGTAGTACCTCTATTTTCACCGTTATAGGTAGAGGTTGTAGTAACAGTACCGCCTGTACCACCCGGAGATGAAGAGCCACGTACACTAGATTCTAACCCAGCACCACTTGCTGAAGAGTCATAAGATTCATCGGAGCCTGTAATAGTAACTCTTTCTTCTGCTTCTCTAACCTCGTTTGCCGCCTTTTGTGCTTGTATAACTTTAGCGTCATACCGCATTTCTTGCATAGCTTTTTGTGCTTGTCGTGAATTGTACCCATGTTTTTCTGCTATTGCTTTAAAATTATTATATGCAGTACCTGTTACACTAAATTTATCTACGCCATTCGGTAATCCGTTATCTGGTCTTTGAAAGTTTACTATGGCTTCTGCTGGTAGAGGTTTTCCAAAGGCTAAACCTGCTGCTTTTATTGCCCCAGACCCCGGTACAAAACCCGGAATACCACCCATATTTTCAAAACTAACACCATAAATATTACCAGCTACACCTACTCTACCACCACCCGGTCCGTACATAGCTTCTTCAGCTTGTCTTGCGTCTTCGTCTCCAGAATCTGATAGAGAAACAGAACCTACGCTTGTACTACCTGTTGTAACCTTTTCCGTTTTAGCAGACTCAGGCTTTACATACTCAGATGCAGGTACATAACCGTCTGGTATAGGTGTAGTAGGTTGACCATTAATAAAGGTAATCTGTATCCTTTCACCTGTTTTTGAATTTATATACGTTCTAAGTTCTGGTTTCATACCGTCTTCTGGTTGGATAAAATTCTCAAAAGATGAAGTAGTTGTCTGCGCCATAGTAGGTGTTACATACTGTTGTGGTGCTTGGTATGTTGAAGAAGCTGCTTGAATAGGTGCTGCTTTTATATACCCGGTATCTTGCTGTGGTAAAGCGGGATTAAAGTAAACACCTGTATTGCTATTCGGACCTGCTAAACCACCGTCAGCAAATTCTACCACACCATCGTCTTCCATGTCAAGGTCATTAATATCAAAAGGTAAATCATCTGGCATAGTAGCTTCATCGCTATTACCCATCTGACCCATTGCTTCCATTTGTTTTAAACCCATCTTAGCATCTTGACGAATACGCATAAGATTGCCTAGACCAATAAAACGCACTACGTCTGCAGGAAATACAAACTCTCCTTCACTTAGCTGTGCAGGAATGTCATCTCTCACTTCTTCTTGCGTAGAGCCGGGTGGAACATCGTTGCCTGATACGGGGTCTATTGAACCACCTTCGTCCATAAGACCGCCATCTTCAAACATGCTCATCTGTTCTTTCATTGTCCTACCTCGTCCTGTAGCATTTTAAGTTTACGCAATGCCATGATAGCACCCTGCTGTCTGTGCATTAGTACTGCATCATCTGACTGCTCAAGCACTTTATGGTGTTGCTCAATGGTGAGGTCCAGATAACTACTGAACGCTTCCCATTGGCGGTTGTTGCTGACCAGCGGCTTGAGGCGGCTGACTATCTGCTGTCTGTCCATTTGCACTAAATCCTTGTTCACCCGGAACTGGTACTTGTCCTGTTCCTACATTACCCCCACCTGCACCAGTAGGGTCCATTGCATTACCGTCTGCCATACCTTGCTGTGGTGGTCCCGCTGGTGCTTGGAACTCTTTCATTAACTCAGCTTGTAAGGCAGCTTCACTCATGTTGTTGGTAACTTTGTCGGGGTCTAAGTCCATTGACTTTGCAATCTCACTGATTACATATTGGAACTTAGCAAAAGGTGCAAGTGCTGGATTACTTGCAATCTGAAGGAACTGCATAAGTCTCTGACTACGTACTTCGTTAGCCATTAGACTTTCTGTTCCACGTGCTTTAACTTCTAGGTCGCCTTTAATCTCTTTGTCAAAGTCAAACTGCATATTAAAACGAAAGAAACCTTCGCCTAGTGGACGCAATAAGTAGTCATCTACATTTTTAATAACTGTTTTTGTGCCGCCCTGCGCTGCACCCATAAGCATTGATATACCAGAAGCTGTACGGCCTACACCTGATACGCCTGTTTGCCCGTGAGCAAAAGATGG
>Ga0181389_1001015_pt1 | contig 11231 bp, 17 predicted proteins | sample 12SPOviralmetaG_FD_130121 | JGI IMG/M metagenome (GOLD analysis project Ga0181389, IMG submission 130121) | Marine viral communities from the oligotrophic San Pedro Time Series (SPOT) site, San Pedro Channel, CA, USA - 12 SPOT_SRF_2010-06-29 | ecosystem: Environmental > Aquatic > Marine > Strait...
TAGATATCTCAAGTCTTCAAAACTCTTTAGAGTTTCAAGGGGCAGGCAGGTGACCACCCCCCTCTCCCCCTATATATGCACAATCCTATACATTTTTAGAAGTTTTGAAGTGTTAAGTAGAAAATAGCCCCGGACATCAAAGAGCTTTAAAGAGCTTTATAGTAAGGTAGGAATACATAGATACACAACCCTCACCGGACAAGCCTCAGTATACAGTCATATAACGACTTTGTCAAGAACTATTTAAACTACTTGACAAATTCATACTCATGCCCTATAATAAAACAAATGAATCTTCCAGTTACTAAAAGAAAATTAACAGAAAAACAACAATCTTTCTTAAATAACCTTATAGAAACTAAAGGAGATTTAAAACTTTCAGCCGAACTTGCAGGCTACGCAGGAAACCACTATCAAATTATGCAAAGCCTTAAACAAGAAATAGTCGAGTTAGCCTCAACAGTCCTCGCAAGGGAAGCACCTAAAGCAGCTTTTAAGCTCGTTGAAGTTATGGATAGTGATACAGCTATTCCTCAAGCGAATGTAAAGCTACAAGCAGCACAAACTATATTAGATAGAGTTGGTGTTTCTAAAACAGAACGGATGCAAATAGACCATAATGTTTCTGGTGGTATTTTTATATTACCTGAAAAAGAAACAATAGATATCCAAGCAGAAGATGCTGAGTATGAAGATATTTCTAACTGAGTATACTTTAGAAAATAAAGTTTACGCAGGTATTAATATATTTGCTTCTAGTGATATAGAAGCAGAACTTATTGCAGAAGAACAAGGAGTAACTATTGTTGGAGAAATTACAGGTGTTAGATTTAAACCTGAGTTTTATGACTATTTAGAATCAGAAACAAAAAGAATATTACACTAATGGCAACAAAAAAGAAATCAACAGTAAACAAAGCAGGGAACTACACAAAACCTACAATGAGAAAAAACCTCTTTAATAGAATTAAAGCAGGAAGCAAAGGTGGTAACGCAGGTCAATGGTCTGCACGTAAAGCTCAGATGCTTGCCAAACAATATAAAGCTAAAGGTGGAGGCTATAAGTAATGGCACTTAAGAAGTCTCAGAAGTCTTTAAAGCGTTGGACAAAGCAAAAGTGGAGAACAGCAAGTGGTAAAAAATCCTCTGAGACAGGAGAAGTCTATGCACCTGCAGCTACGATAAAAAAACTTAAATCAACATCAGCAGGTAAAAGTAAATTAGCAGCAGCTAATAAAAAGAAACGAGCAGCAACTGCAAAAGGTAAACAACATGCTCGTCATGGATTACACAAAGGAAAGAAAAGATAATGTCAGAGAAAGATAGCAGATTAAAAAGAGCAGGTGTTAGTGGTTTTAACAAACCTAAAAGAACTCCTAGTCATCCTAAGAAGTCACACATAGTTGTGGCTAAAGAAGGCTCAAAGATTAAAACTATAAGGTTTGGACAAAAGGGTGCAAAGACTGCAGGTAAACCTAAAGCAGGTGAGTCTGATAGAATGAAAGCAAAACGTAAAAGCTTTAAGGCTAGACACGGAAAGAACATAGCTAAAGGAAAAATGTCAGCAGCTTATTGGGCTGATAAGGTTAAGTGGTAGCAGTATTGTTAGCTACTACATTAAATTTATCTATACCTGATATGGATGTAACTACTCCTATTAAAATAAAAGAACCACCTAAAAAGTTTTTACAATTTATAGAATATAAAGAACCACCAACAAAACAACAATATGTAATGTATTGGGGATTAAATGCTTTAGATATTTATACAACTTATAGAGCATTAAAGAAACCAAATATAGTTGAAGGTAATCCTTTGTTAGGAAGTAATCCTTCACTAGATAAATTAGTTTTATTTAAAATACTTGGTGGAAGTTTAGTTGGTAATAATCTTGATAAAAAGATGATGACAGGAGCTAACGCAACATTAACATATGTTGTGTATAGAAATTATAAAATTATAAAAGAAAAACAAAAAGAAATAGAAAATAATAAATAAAGTAAAATGGTAACACCAGAAGAATGGCAAGAGAAAGAATTAAGTTGGTTGGCAAAGAAACAATTAAGTCTTGTAGCTATTATGTCAGTTATTCAAGTTAGTATGTTAGCACTCATGATGTTGTTCATGTATATTAATTCAATTATATTTAAGTAAAATGCCACAGTTAGGTTCAGACAAACAACCAGTTAAATTCAAACCTTTAGCTAAACAAAAAGCTAGATTATCCATGAGAGGTAAAGGTATTCGTGACCAAAAACAATTTGAAGAAAACTGGGATAAAATATTTAATAAGAAGTAATGGCTTATTCTCAACAAGTCATTGATAGGTTCAATAGTGTTTTAGCTGAACCTGAAAAACATTCCGTAGGTCGATTCGACCCACAAGACCCAAACGTAGCAACAGGAATGACAGGAGCACCTGCCTGTGGTGATGTTATGCGTTTACAATTAAAACTCAACGGGGACTTAATAGAAGACGTAAAGTTTAAGACCTATGGTTGTGGTTCTGCTATAGCATCCTCTACTATGTTTGTAGAAATGTTAAAAGGTAAAACAGTAGAAGAAGCTAAACAAATAAAGGATAAAGATATTGCAGAGGCTTTAGAACTACCACCAATAAAGTTACATTGTTCTGTTCTTGCAGAAGAAAGCATACACAAAGCTATAGAAGATTGGGAAAGTAAAACAAACCACAGGAAACATAATCAATGATTCCAAAAGATTATATAAAAAAGAAAAGTAAAACTATTCCTTTTGGATATGAAGTAAGTGAGTTTGAAGGTTGGTTAAGACCTATTCAGGCTGAGTTGTTTGTTTTAAATAAGTATATTAAAAAAGTTAAAGAAGAAGCATTATCATTACGTGATGCTGCTGAGTTAATTTCTACAGAAACAAATAGAAGTATAAGTCATGTAGGATTATCAAAGCTTGTAAATAAAAATAAAGGTGGTAGACCAAAAGGTTCTAAGTCAAGTTATAATTATTCACGAGCACAGAAAAGAAAACAATTAGTTGCTAGAGAAGAAAAGAAAGTTAAAAAAGAAAAAGAAAAACTTAAATTAAAAGAAGAAAAACTTAAAACAGAAAAAGAAGTCTTAACTAAAGCAACAGAAGAAACTAAAAATAAAGTTGTTGTTACGTCAGAGTTAGAACAAGTGGCTCCGTCTGTTCAAGAAATATTAAAAGATAGTAATGTAATTTTTCATGCTAATGAAGGACCGCAAACTAAATTCTTAGCTGCAGATGAAAAAGATGTTCTCTATGGAGGAGCAGCAGGTGGTGGTAAAAGTTATGCTATGCTTATTGACCCACTACGTTATGCACATAAGAAAGCTCATAGAGGTTTAATACTTAGAAGGTCTATGCCAGAACTAAGAGAACTCATCGATAAAAGCAGAGAACTATATCCTCAAGCATTTCCCGGATGTAAGTTTAAAGAAGTAGAAAAGGTATGGAACTTTCCTAGTGGAGCTAAGATAGAGTTTGGTTTTTTAGAAAGAGATGCAGATGTATATAGATATCAAGGACAAGCATATAGTTGGATAGGGTTTGATGAAATAACTCATTTACCTACAGATTTTGGTTGGAACTATCTTGCTTCACGTTTAAGAACAACAGACCCTGAAATTAAAACTTATCTACGTTGTACAGCAAACCCCGGTGGTGTTGGAGCACATTGGGTAAAAAATAGATATATAAATCCTGCTGAACCTGATAAAAGTTTTTTAGGAGTTGATGGTTTAACTAGAAAGTTTATTCCTGCTAAACTAACAGATAATCCTTATTTGTCTGAAGATGGTATGTATGAACAAATGCTTAATTCATTACCACCCGTACAGCGTAAACAATTACTAGAAGGTAATTGGGATGTTAATGAAGGAGCAGCTTTTGTAGAATTTGACCCTGATGTTCATGTTGTACCTCCTTTTCAGATTCCTGTAGCTTGGGAAAGACTAAAAGGAATTGACTATGGTTATGCTTCTGAGTCTTGTTGTCTATGGGGAACTATAGATATGACAGATGGAACTCTTATTATATATAGAGAATTATATAGAAAAGGCTTGACAGGTGAAGAATTAGGCTCTATAATAACAGAGATGGAAAGGGAAGACCCTTTTTCTGTAAATGGTGTGTTAGATACAGCAGCGTGGGCAAACACAGGAACAACTGGACCAACTGTTGGAGAAGCTTTATTAAAAGCAGGACATAAACTAAGAAGGGCAGATAAAAATAGAATTCAAGGTAAAATCCAAATACACGAATATTTGAAAATAAAAGATAACGGAAGACCTAAGTTACAGATATTTAATACATGTCCTAACTTAATTAGAGAACTACAAAGTATTCCTTTATCAAAAACAAATCCAGAGGATGTGGATACACATGCCTCGGACCACGCATATGATGCTATAAGATATATGATTATGAGCAGACCAAGAGTGGCAAATACATTTGACAGACTAAGGCAGTTTAAAAGAGAAATGTATTCTCCTTCTGATTCGACTTTTGGATATTAATATATGGCTAATCAAGACAATACATTTTTAAATGCTGATAACATCTACGAAGAAGTAGAAGGTGAAGCAGGAAAGAATTTAACTTTAGAACAAGACCAACAACAAAACTTAGTTGGTATAATCAAAGGTAGATTTGCTTTAGCAGAAGACGCAAGAAATGCTGATGAGAAAAGATGGTTTACAGCATACGAAAATTACAGAGGACTTTATAATAACTCTGTAAAATTTAGAGAATCAGAAAAATCTAGAATCTTTGTAAAGATTACAAAAACAAAAGTACTAGCTGCTTTTGGTCAATTAGTTGATGTTATATTTGGAACAGGTAAATTTCCATTAAGTATTTCAGAAACTACACTTCCTGAAGGAGAAAGAGGACAAGCATATTTAGATATGAACAATCCTTCTCCATCTTTAGAGATACCTGATAATATTGGGAATCGAATGGAAGACACCCCACAAGAACAAATGTTAGATGATGTTGGGTATGAAGGTGATGGTAAAGTTTTAAAACCCGGAGCTACGCTTGGCAAAGGAATGTTTGAAGATGGAGTAGAAGAAATTGCTGAACCATTTTTAAAAGAAGGCTATTCACCATTACCTGAAATACCTGAAATTAATCCTGCACAAAAAGCTTCTCGAAGAATGGAGAAGTTAATACACGACCAAATAGATGAATCTAATGGTTCATCTGAAATTAGAAATGCTTTACTAGAAGCTTCACTACTAGGAACAGGAATTGTTAAAGGTCCTTTTAATTTTAATAAAGTTTTAAATAACTGGACAACTGACGCAGATGGAAATAGAACTTATACTCCAACAGAAGTACGTGTTCCTCGTATAGAGTTTGTAAGTTGTTGGGATTTTTATCCTGACCCTGCTGCTACTAATATAGATGAATGTGAATTTGTAGTTCATAGGCATAAAATGAATCGTAGTCAATTAAGACAACTTAGAAGTATGCCTTACTTTGATGAAGAAGCAATAAGAGAATGTCTACAAGAAGGACCAAACTATGTAGAAAAACCTTATGAGTCTAGATTAAAAGATGATTACGAAGCAGATGCATCTTATAATCCTAATTTTGAAGTTCTAGAATACTGGGGTATTATGGATGCTGAGTATGCTAGAGAAGTAGGTATTGAACTTCCTGATTCTATAGATGATTTAGATGAAGTACAAATTAATGCATGGGTGTGTGGTGATTCGTTATTAAGAGCAGTAATTAATCCATTTACTCCTGCACGTATACCTTATCATTCTTTTCCATACGAAAGAAATCCGTATAGTTTCTTTGGTATTGGAGTAGCTGAGAACATGGATGATTCTCAACAAATAATGAATGGACACGCTAGAATGGCTATAGATAATTTAGCACTAGCAGGTTCATTAGTTTTTGATGTAGATGAATCTGCATTAGTAGGTGGACAATCAATGGAAGTCTATCCCGGAAAAGTATTTAGAAGACAAGCAGGAATGCCCGGACAATCAATTTATGGATTAAAGTTTCCTAATACTGCACCTGAAAACATGATGATGTTTGATAGGTTTAGACAGTTAGCAGACGAACAAACAGGAATACCAAGTTACTCTCATGGTCAAACAGGAGTACAAAGTATGACTAGAACAGCATCAGGCATGTCAATGTTGTTAGGTGCATCAAGTTTAAATATTAAAACAGTTGTTAAAAATCTTGACGACTTTTTATTAAAGCCTTTAGGAGAATCATATTTTCAATGGAATATGCAATTCTTTGAAGGTGGTCTTGATGTAATGGGAGATTTAGAAGTCAAAGCTACAGGAACAAATAGCTTGATGCAAAAAGAAGTTAGAAGCCAAAGGCTTACTATGTTCTTACAAACTGCACAAAGTCCTGCTATTGCTCCTTTCGTTAAGATTTCTAAACTTGTAAGTGAACTAGCCTACAGCTTAGATTTAGACCCTGATGAAATACTCAATGACCCTGAAGAAGCTGCAATGATGGCACAGATAATAGGAATGCAAAATGCTAACCAAACAAACAGCCAAGAAACTGAATCCGTTGGTGAACAACCCCCAATGGGAAGCTCTACTGGAACACCTCAAGAACCTCAAGACCTCGGAGCTACAGGTACTGGTGGTGGCAACATCGGAACAGGAAGTGTTCCGCAGTCAGGGGAAAGTGAATTCTCTGGATAAACTTATTAATTTACAACATCAAGTAAAAGAAGCTTTACTAAGAAACGAAGAAATATGAATTTAACTAAAGTAGCTAGATTGTTTTCTAAAGGAAATAAAACTACAAAAGTAGATGAGCTACTTGAAGATATGCCTTCGTTTATCGCTAAAGAAATTCAAGAGCCTCAGGGGTCGTCTTGGATAACTAAGTCTCAAGCTAAAGAAGCTAAAAAGAATTTTGAAAAAGAACGAGGAGATTCTCAAGACCCAAATGATAGATTACTCTTAGCAGAACTTGATGATATTATATTAGGAAATGTAAAAGGCATTGAACCAACAGAAGATATACTGGGTAAAGGTTGGGAACAATTTGCCAAAGGTGCAGATAAAAAAGCTTATCCTTTACGTTTTGCAGGTGATGAAGTTGATAGAGAAATGTTTCAACGAAAGTATATTGGTAGTTATGATAACTGGGCAATACAAAAAGAAGACCAAGTTTCTGATTGGTTAAGTAAAACAGAAAATGGAAAACGATTTCAACTAGAAACATTTGGACAATTAATTACTCCTTTAGGAGATACATCTTTAATTAATAAAACAGCTAGAGAAGGAAAAGAAACAGAATTAGAAATTATGCGAAAACTTAAAACAGAAAATACATCTGATGTTACATTAGAAGATATTGACAGATATGATTTTGCAGAAGGAGGAGCGACAGCTTCTCAAATGAATAGTTTAATGGGTAATAAAGAAACAACTACTATGCCTGATGGTACACCAATACCTAACGATGTACCTCAAGAAGGAATGGTTCCTGATGAACAAATGGAATCAGACTATGTAGACTTCGTAGTTGACCAAGCTTTAAGTCCAGAAGAACAAGATTATTTAAATAAAGAATTAGAAAGCAACGATACATTAAGTATGCTATTTGATAAAGTAGTAGAAGTTGCTTCAGAGTTTTCAGGAGAAGGTCCAGTTGATGGACCGGGAACTGGGATATCCGATTCGATACCCGCAAGGTTATCGGATGGAGAGTTTGTCTTTACAGCAGATGCAGTAAAAGTTATTGGAGTTGAAAAACTTGAAGAACTTATGGAAGCTGCAGAAGCTCAATATGATGAACGATTAACAGCGTATAATGGTGGAGTTATAAGACAAGAGATAGAAAAAGTAGAAGCAGAACAAACTGCTCCTGCTGAACAAAATATCAATGTTACTAAATCTACACTTGACAATCAACAACAAGTTAGTCGTCAAGAACAAGATTTAGCAGGAAAAGCAATCAAAGAAAATATGATGCTTGACCCTTATCAACAACATGTTAGAAGCTAAACAAACGTAAAGCCACCCTTTAGTATAAAGGCACTTTACATATTATTAACCGAAAGGCTACCTTTACAAACAAGCCCTCTAGTCGACATAGAGCTACCTTGTGAACGAAGCCCTGAGTAGGAGAAAAGAAAATGACTGAACCAGTCCAAGAAGAAATAGCAAACCCGTATAATGCTAAAAAAGATTATAATACGGGTGAGAAAGATAAACCTTTTGTATCATCAGATAGTTTATTTTTTGAAGAAGCTACACCAGAACCTCGTGTAGAAGAATCAGAAAGTGTACAATCAGAACCTGAAAGAAGTGAAACACCTTACAATCGTCCTGATTATAAAAAACGATATGATGATTTAAAAAGACATTATGATTCTAAATTAAATGAGTTTAAAACTAGAGAAGAAAAGTTAATATCAGAAGCTGTAAAAAACAGACCTGACTATGTAGCTCCTAAAACTCCAGAAGAACTTGAAGAATTTAAAAAAGAATTTCCTGATGTCTTTGAAGTAGTAGAAACTGTGGCTCATATGCAAAGTAGTGAAAAAGCAAAAGTTCTAGAAGAACAGCTTTCAACATTACAAGCAAGAGAACAAGAAGCACTACAACGAGAAGCTTTAACTAGATTGCAACAAAAGCATCCTGATTTTCAAGATATTAAAAACAGCGAGACTTTTCAGCAATGGGCAAAAGAGCAACCTGAATCTATCCAGTCATGGATATTTAGTAATGCTAATGATGCTGATTTAGCTAGTAGAGCTTTAGATTTATTCAAAAGAGATATTGGACTTGATGCTAATCCTTCAATACAGACCCAGTCAAGTTCTGAAACCCGTGCAAATGCAGCAGATATGGTATCAACGAAAACAACTTCTGTTGACCCAAAAACTGCTAAAATTTGGACAGAAAAGGAAATCAGTCAGTTGAGTATGGCAGAGTTTGATAAATACGAAAAGGAAATATCAGACGCTATGCAAGAAGGACGGATTGTTAAATAAACTATAACTTAACTTAAAGGAGAATGTATCATGGCTCAATTTTTTGAACCCGGAACGGATACTGATGCTAACTTTGCTAACTCCGTAGCAGGACAAACTAATAGTTTCTTTTTACCTTCGGTTTACTCTAAAAAGGTTTTAAACTTTTTTAGGAAATCTTCGGTAGTTGAAGCTATTACTAACACCGACTATGCCGGTGAAATATCCTCATTCGGAGACTCAGTAAAGATTATCAAAGAACCCGTTATTTCTGTGTCTGATTACACAAGAAATAGCGATACCACAGAAACAAGACTAACAGATGCGGAAGTAACTTTAGTTGTTGATAGTGCTAAAGCTTTCAAATTCATCGTAGATGATATTGAAACTAACATGTCACATGTCAACTTCAAAGAAGTAGCTTCTAGTTCTGCTGCATATGCATTGAAAGATTCATATGATGCAGCAGTTCTTGCTGTTATGTTTGCAGGCTTGTCTGCTTCATCACCTAATCACGTTTTAGGTGCTGATAGTGCAACTGATTTAGGAGCAGGAGTCTATGATGGCTCTGGTGCTGCTGACTTAGGACAGTCTGGTGAAACTGACCCTCTAGACCTTATGGCTAGAATGGCAAGACTATTAGACGAACAAAATGTACCTGAAGAAGGTAGATGGTTCGTTGGAAGTCCTGACTTCTACGAAGTTCTAGGTCAATCATCTTCTAAATTATTATCTGTAGACTTCAACGCAGGTCAAGGTTCTATTAGAAATGGTTTAGTTTCAAGTGGAAAATTACGTGGATTTGATATGTACAAATCTAATAACATTGCTGCAACATCTAATGCTGCAGGTAAATGTTTAGGTGGTCACATATCGTCTACTGCAACTGCTAACACAATTCTTTCAACAGAAGTGTTGAGAGACCCAACATCGTTTGGTGACATTGTTAGAGGTCTTCATGTCTATGGTGCGAAAGTACTTAGAGACGAAGCCTTAGTAGGTGCATTCTACGGAATCGACTAATCATGAAAGTTGGGGGAGTCTTCGGACTCCTCCGCTTTTTACAAAAGGATATAAATATGTACGGAAAAAATAAAAAAGAAAAAATGATGTCTGGTGGTATGGCTAAAAAGAAAATGATGAAAGGTGGTCGTGTTATGTACAAAGATGGTGGAATGGCTAAAGCCAAACCTTGTTAAGATGAAAGGTGTAAAACATTACAAAAGGGACGGAACCGAACATAAAGGTGGAACTCACAAAATGCCTAACGGAGATTTACATTCAGGTAAAACTCATGGTAAAACTAGTCAAAAACTATTTCATTTTAAAGACTTAAGTAAAAAAGCAAAACTAAAAGCTAAGAGTAAATAACAATGGCAACTTCATTTCTAACACTAACTAATGATGTTTTAAGAGAACTTAACGAAATTGAATTAACTTCTGCAACTTTTTCAAATGCTAAAGGTATTCAAAACTTTGTTAAAAATTCTATTAACAAATCTATAAATGATATAGCAACAGAAGAACCACAACTTCCTTTCTTTGCGGTTGCGGCTAGTGGAGAAACAGACCCCTTTTATGGTAATGTTAGTGTAGCTACAGTAGCAGGAACAAGATGGTATACTTTAAAATCAGGAAGTTCAAGTATTACAACTGACTATTCATCTGTAGATTGGGATGATTTTTATCTTACAACAATAAATGTAAGTGGAGAATCAGCACCTTTTGTATCTACAGGATTAAGATATATAAGTTTAGATGAATGGACTAGATACTTTAGAGATAATGAAAATCAAGATGATGCTAATACACAAAATTTTGGAGAGCCTCAATATGTTGTAAGAAGTCCAGACCATCGTAAGTTTGGATTAAGTCCTATACCTGATAAAGTTTATAATGTTCATTTTTATGCTTATACTGTACCAACAACATTATCAGCTTATAGTGATGAAATAGTATTTCCTGACCAATATGCTAATGTAATAACTGCAAAGGCTCGTTACTATGTTTGGCAATTTAAAGAAAGCCCACAGCAGGCTTCTTTTGCTTTAGAGGATTACAAAAAAGGAATGAGACAAATGAAATCAAACTTAATGAATCCTGCTCCAATGTACATCACAGATGATAGAACATATTTTTAATGGCTAAAAGTCAACCATATACAGTTGCAGTTAATGGAGGACTAGTAAGTTCTTCTAATGTTATAGATTTACTTAAGACTCCCGGAGTTGCAAAAGATTTAAGAAACTTTGAA
>Ga0181389_1001016_pt1 | contig 11231 bp, 9 predicted proteins | sample 12SPOviralmetaG_FD_130121 | JGI IMG/M metagenome (GOLD analysis project Ga0181389, IMG submission 130121) | Marine viral communities from the oligotrophic San Pedro Time Series (SPOT) site, San Pedro Channel, CA, USA - 12 SPOT_SRF_2010-06-29 | ecosystem: Environmental > Aquatic > Marine > Strait...
ATTAGTGATTTATTATTAAATATTGTAAAAATTTATAAATTTTTAATAGTATTAATAATAAATATATCAATAATTAATTAAAACTATTAATAATAACGGAAATACTATAATTATTTATTAATATTAATAATATAACCCCTTATTATTAATTATTTTAATAATAACCAATCTTAATAAACTTTTTTTTATAATCAAGGTTTGAAAGGTATTTGAGAAGGGTGAGTAGTTATTCTATTTTTATTATTTCTAATTTACTTTGAAAGTTAAGATATAATAAAAAGTTTATTAAGTTAAGGATACTATATATTCATCAGGGGTCATACCTTGTTTCTTTGCTCCTAATATAATTTTATGTTGATAATCTACAAGGTTCCCTCCATTCATAAAATCTTTTATTCTCATTATCACGTGTCTTCCACAAGTATTTATACCATCTTCCATTTTTTGCATCTTTATTTTATTATGGGTATGTTTGACTTTTGATAATAAACTATTAATATCATTCGGTTTCATTCCTAACATTTTTTTAATATAGGAACTAATTGTCTTCAAATGGGCGGTGGGATTTGCTCCATAAGAATCAAAATATTCATATTCATCTCCATCTTTAAGTATAGCAACCCAATGCCCTACATTAGGTTTTGTCTCAATTAACATAATTCTATAATCCTTTTTCTTCTTATTAAATAAATCTACCAACGAAGAATAGTTAGATAAATCACTATATTTAATGACCTTATTACTTGCTTTCTTAATATATGTATCAAAGTCATAGTTCGTGAGAAACTTTTCCATATATATTAAAATTATAATTAATAATAAACATTAGTTTAATCTTCTTCAAACCAAAGTAAGAAACGCAATCGCTCTGTTCCAGCAAATGTCCCACTATCAATTTGTTTAAAAGATAAATAATATTGAAACGAAGAAGGGGTTATAGCAAGATTTTGTGATACATTTGAAGTAAGCGGTAAAGCACATACTAAATCTTGTGTCTGGACTACTACTCCAGCAGTATTTTTTACAGTTAATGTAAATGTTGCTTGTTTCCCTTGACCTGCTGTTGAATTAGAACCAATAAAAGACCATTTTTTTAGAGTGCAACCAAAAGGAATAAAAATCCCAAAATCCGCATTACTCGGTGCTCCTGAACCATAACTAAATATTCCATCGCCCAAAGATGCGGTATTTAAATCAACATCACTTTCTGCTACAATACAAAACCTGTCTTTTTGTGATTGTAAAGCAGCAATCGCAGCAGCATTTGTTGATATTCCAGTTTGATTTGTTGCTACATCTGTTTGAAGTTGTCCTATTTTTAACATATTAAGAACGGGGTTCGCCATATATAAATAGGTTATATTAATTTATTTTTATTTAGTTTATCTTTTCTACGGTTAAATTGCCCCCCCTTACAAAACGAAGACCATTAAAATTACTTATGAAATTGAGGGACTCACTTGATTTTATCACCGTCACTTCTATTTTTAATGTATCATTCGCAGCAAATGTGCGTGGATATTGAGTAAAAGTGGTAGACTCAAATCTGCCATAATCTTTATTTCTTCCATAACACAAGGCGATGGCGTCAGTCCCTCCTACAAATGTGTTATTCGTTATGGTTCGCATTCTCCCTACATACCGAGGGGGATTTGGAACTGTGAAACTATAATTTTCCCAATTTACAGTAGCACTAATTAAATAATCACCCGCCACTAAAATGGTGAGAGTATCACCACTCAAAGAAAAATTAGAAGAGTTTGTTATTTTTGTAGAATCGTATGGCATATATAGAACGTTCGTATTATTCACAGGGGTTAATGTGCTTGACCGAACCGCACTAAATACAATACGAGGACTTCCCGATGAAGCAATACTCGTGACATTACCCGTTTGTGTGAGTGTGATATTGGAACCTGCACTTATGTTATTACGAAGGTCAATATCATTTGTGGTTCCTTGTGCTGTGATTGTCGCAGCAGTTAAAGCAGTTGAAGAAGTGACCGTGTTATTTACAGGTTGGAGTAAATAACCCTCAAACCACGACTGCCCTTTTTCTACATTAAAAACACCTCCGCTATTATTATAAACCACTCTTACACTTATTTTATCACCTACTAAACATTCATAAGTTAAACCTAATCTTTCTGCTGTAAAAATAACTTGTCCGTTTTGTGAAATAGTGCTTGTTGTTCCTCCTCTTGTTAAATATAAACCAAATCTAACTTCTGCATTTGCGTTATTCATTAAAAAAAATAGTTGATAAAAAAACTGATATAAACCTGCTACTTGAACGACATACTCTTTATTTGTGGTATTATAACCAGTTGGATTTTGAAAAACAAGAACATTAAAATCTATTAATTGATTTGTTGCTCCTGTTGATATACTTTGATTACCTGACCCTTTCGCTTTAAAATAATATTGTGTTGATGTTGCTGCCCCACCGCCAGATGAAGCAATTTGTGTGATATTGCCATTTTGTGTGAGTGTGATATTACTTCCAGCACTTATGTTATTTCCAATATAAATATCATTTGTTGCTGTGGTGGCGGTTAATGCCCCAGTCGTAAGGGCGGTGCTTCCTGTAATTGTATCTTGTTTCGTAGCAATAGCAGTAGCGTTCGTAGCAATATCAGTTGTATTGGTTGCGATATTCGTGGTATTGGTGGCGATGTTTGTGGTATTGGTTGCGATATTCGTGGCGTTCGTAGCAATATCAGTTGTATTAGAAGCAATATTCGTGGTATTTGTAGCAATAGCAGTTGTATTAGAAGCAATATCAGTTGTATTGGTGGCGATATTCGTGGTATTGGTTGCGATATTCGTAGCATTTGCTCCTTCTGCTGCGGTTGCTCGTGTGACTTCTGCTGCGAGAGGTGCTGGGTCTACAGCAATTCCTGTGGTGTTTGATATTTGTGTGAGGTTGATTCCAGTCCCAGCAATTATGTTATTTCGTAAATCAATATCATTTGTTGAACCTGTGGCAGTAATGGAAGCAACTGTTAAGTTGGTAGAAGAATTCACATTATTTACATTACCTTCTTTAATTTCTTGAAAGACAGCAGTGCATTTTGTTTCGTTGGTGCCACTTCTAACATATAAAATATCATCTCCGTTGGTGATGACATCTACTCTCATCTTGATAGTATCACCTGCGTTATACGATAATGATAAAGGTTTGCTGATGTGTGCTGGAAAAATAACACCTGAACGAGTGCCACCGCCACCAGCAGCAGTAAATTTCTGGTTTCTATGACCTTGTTCCTGCCACGAACCATTATTAATTCTCCAATATATTTTACTTTTTACAGTATCACTCGCACTCCCTGCGTATTCATAATCACAGTCAAAGTCGCAAGTCCAACTGCTTCCGTTGGAACTACTTTCAATAAAAGTATAAGCACTACATTCAAAGACCTGTCTTGTTGAATTTGCTGGAACTTGTCCGTTTACTAATTTTATAACATTTGTCCCACCAGCAGAAGTTGCCCCAACCCACATCTTCACCCCTATAATAGGATTGGGTAGATTGACACCCCCACCACCAGTTGAAGCAATTTGTGTGATATTTCCATTTTGTGTGAGGTTTATTCCAGTCCCAGCACTTATGTTATTGCGTATATCAATATCGTTTGTTGATTGCGTGGCGGTTAATACCCCAGTTGTAAGAGGGGTGCTTCCTGTAATCGTATTTTGTTTTGTTGCGATGGCGGTGGCGTTTGCTGTTTCAGCATTTGTTGCTCGTGTGATTTCAGCATTAAGATTAGATGTATTTAATCCTTCTGCTGCGATTGCCCGTGTGATTTCAGCGTTGAGATTGGTTGTATTTAATCCTTCAGCAGTTTGTGCTCGTGTGATTTCAGTATTTAGATTTGTTGTGTTTGCTCCTTCTGCTGCGGTTGCTCGTGCGATTTCATTATTAATGGCGGTTGTATTTGCTGTTTCTGCGGTGGTTGCTCGTGTTGTTTCTGTAGCAATATCAGTAGCATTTGCACTTTCTGCTCCTGTAGCACGTGCGACTTCATTTGTGATTGCTGTTGTATTAGCACTTTCTGCTGCGGTTGCTCGTGTGATTTCTGCTGATAAAGCATTTGAATTAGCAGTAATATTATTTGTATTGTTATTTGTAATAAGTGTTAGACTTTGGTCTGCTGCTTCATAAGCATCTACCACTTCTTTAAATGTATCTAACAGAGGGGGGGCATTTAATAAAATAGCATCAACTCTTTGTTCTTCTGCTAAAATAGCAGCAGCGTTTGCTTGTTCTGCGGTTTGTGCTCTTGATGTTTCTGTAGCAATTGACGCAACTAAAGCAGTATTATTATCTTCAATAATTTCTCTTAATGAGCGATTTTGATACGACATATTATATATATAGTATATAATATAACGTTTAAGATGAGTTTAAACTGCAGACAGGAATTGAACCTGTCCGTCATATCTCTAAGCAATCTCAATATGACGTCCACCAAAGGATACAGCAGGACGCTTCCGCTTGGAATTGAACCAAGGACCTTGCGATTAACAGTCGCACGTTCTAACCGACTGAACTACAGAAGCATAATTTATATAATTATATGTTTTTAATCTTTTTTTTAAATAATTTATTTGGCGAATTTGCGAAGACCACGAGCACCTTCTACACTTCCGCCGAGAGAACTGATGGAAGGAATACCCATTCCACTTAGTTTCTTTTTGCAATGTTTTACAATAAGGCGTCCCGCTTCCGCTTTCGCTTTATCTACTACAGCACCACCACGCATAGCACCAATATCACTTGAATCTACATCAGCACCGCTGTTTTTGGCGTCAAGCACCGCTTGTTTAGTAAGCATACCGCTGAAGATGGTGGACGAACCTTGCTGGGTATACATCACACCCGAATTCACTACAATGATTTCAAGGTCAGGATTGACGAGGTCAGCACCCGAAAGATTTGCGAACGAGGCGTTGATTTGGAACCCGAATTGACCGAGACTTCCACCCGATAGGTAAGAAGGAAGCGAGAAATCATATACAGGGTTAAGAACAAGGATAGAACCTTGTGTTCCCGCCATAGCAGCAATATTGGCGTTGTTTCCAGCAGTTGTGAGGGTGGCAGCGGTTTGCACGGGTGTCATACCCGAGAATTCCGCCCAGTTTTGGCACGAACCATTACGACGACTGATTTCATAAAGTTGCTCGGGCGAGCAAGAAGCAAGAAGACCCGAGGCGTTATTGAAAGTGACGGTGGCGGCGGTGAGTGTGCCAAGTGTGAGTTGCTGACCTACATTTTGTTGTGCCCGAGATTGTTTAAGGCATACAATAATGTAATCAGGAACCTGCGAGAGTTGAATGACAGGAGACGGGATTGAAACCGAAGTTTTGCTAAAAGGAGTGTCAGTCGCAAGAGTATTTGCAAGAGTAGAACCATAAGTGCTGATGTATCGTGGGTAATCAAGCATAGGAAGAACATTTTTGGTGGATAGTTTAGCATATTGTTCGGGTTGGAGTGAAAGAAAATTGACACGGAGACGGGGGTCGCTGCGGAAAAGAGCAGTTGTGGTATTTACAGGGAGAGCACCAGGGGCAGAACCTACACCATCACCAGCGGTTACAGTGTGAGTCCAACCAGCAGTCGCAGCACCAAGCACATTAGCAGACGCCGATTTGAATAGGTAAGCACCATAATCGTTGTGAAGATTGGCAACAATATTAAGAGATTGAAGACCAAGGAATGCCGCTTTGTTAGAAGAATCAAGATGAGCGAAAGGAGTAAGATACATAAGAGGTTCAACTGTGCGAAATTTGACGCAAATGTTCCACGATTCTCCGTCATTATCAAGGGTAAGATTTTGGGGATTGCTAAGAACAGTTTGTGCGTCAGTTGTGAATTTTGTGTAAGTGATTTCGCAAGGAAGACCGCCACGAGGTTTGACTTTGTTGCTTAAATCACTTGGATTCGCATACAGAGGGGAAGCATATTGATTGCGATAGTTGTTAAGGTCGCTTAGACCTTGGTCCACGAAAGGTGCGGTTTCTTCATTATCTTCGCTGTGGGCGTGCTGGGGGGTGAGGCGATTGAGAAGAGGCATTACATCAGCAAGACTGGTGGAAATGGAGGAGTTATTGATTGTCGCTTGGACTTGATTAATGGAAGAATTGAAAGGGTAAGCACATACGCCATCATAGACACCCCAAGCGAACGCTTGCGAGTATCCTGCCGCCTGCATTTGTGCTGCTGTCCCCTTAGGAGTGCATTTTACTGTAAATTGCATATCCGCTTCAATCTCAACTTTGCGGTCCATAGCAATATTTTCACTTGGAACTGCTACGTTAAAGGTTACGCTGTTGTTAGAACTATTTGAGGCAGTAAATGGTTGGTAGGTGGATTGGGCGGCAGACGATTCTACGGCGAATGTCGCTTCACTTTCAATATTGTTAATACGTGCATCTTCAATGACTTTAAGTTTAAGGTCGCTCATATAATATTTAATTATAAAAAATATTCTTTATTCAGTTTAAATCTTTCTTAATAATTCAAATCCTTTTTAGAAAATAATACTTTCATCGTACAAGACGCACCTGGCGATAAATAAACACGATTTAATTTTCCTTGGCGGTCTTTCCAAAACACTTGAAATGAAAGTTCTGTGAGAGGACTATTTCCCACTAAATCTAACCAACGATAATTGCTTGGTGTATAATTGATTTGTGCTTTATAATTGGTTGCTCCTGCAAAATCAGTAATCTGTAAAATAGTATCAGCATTAATTCCACTTTTTAATTTAACACCATTTTCAAAGATTAATGGATTATTCACAATACTTGGGCGAATCGGGAAGTTGGCAGCAGTAAATACAATTGCTGTGACGGGCGTCCATAAAATATAACTGCTATATTCTTGTTGAACCACTACATTCCCATCAACAATATCAGTAGATAATTCGCTTGTGACTTGTAATTGATAATGGTGGTTGTTTGAAGATGTGCGACTGGTAATCCAAGCGGGAAATCCAGAAAATAATTCATACAAAGCATTATTGAAATATATTTTCATATAAGTTCCATCAACAGCATACACACTATTAAGGGTTCTAAACTCTCCTTGAGGAGCATATAATAAAAATCCCCCTGAAGAAGGTTGGAATTGAATTTTTGCTGGTGTGGTTGGTGTAACTGGAACGGTGACCCCAGCACACGCAGCAATATACGCTTGTTTTATAGCAACATTCACAAGATTTGTGAAATGGGAATAAGAATATGAATCATAATATCCGCCTTCGTTATTTTGAAAACCCCCTACAATATCAGCAGGAGCATTAGGGACTGGAGCACTTAAATCTTGGGGTTGCCAAGTGACTGTTTGATTTGCGATTGAACTTCCTGTTTGAACCCCACCTGTATAAGTTGCTGCTTCAATTGTGAGTTTATAGATTGTTTCATTCGCAGAAGTCGCATTATGTTTGATGCTTGGGCGAAAAACTGGAAGATTTGGTGTGTCAAGATTGAATCGTGCGACGGTGAAATTATAGGATTCTGGATTATTTAAAAATGGATTTGCTCGGCGTTCGTTGAATTCTACTGGAACATACTCAGCAGTTGTTGAATCATAATTATTAAGTTGAATGTCATAATACACTCGGTCAGGGTCACTCGTCATATATTATTATTGATTATTATTTTATATTATAATAGTTTAAACTAACGTATTAAATAAAATATATATATACTTTATATATGAAATCGTACAATACTATTGTAGGCGGAATGATTGAAAACGACAAATTAAGTGTAGGTGGAATTATGTATGGCGGAGCAAAACTTAAAGAGCATTATGAACCTGTTTCTTCTTTTATTATTGCTGAACCTACCACGCTCGCAACACCTACACCAAAAGCAAAAGGTCTTGAAGGTGGAGCAGTCAATCCCCATATGCATACGACATCTATGGGTCCTGCGAATAACGAACTTAGTGCTTCTCTTGCGGTTCTCCCAGCAGTTGAATCAAAAGCAGGAAAAAAAAAAGCAGCAAAGGTTGAAAAGAAAATGGGAAAACTTGATTTAAAAGTGCTTGCGAAACACGAAGCGGGAGAAAAATTATCAAAAGCGAATATTGCTCGTCTTAAAAAACTTGGCAAAGAAGTAGAAGGTGGAAAAGTCAATCGTCTTAAGAAAGCAAAAAAATGGACTGGTTTCGTTCAAGATGATATTCTCAGCAAAGGTCTTGATAATGCTAAAAAGGCGGTTGGTGTATACGGAGATTACAAAAAAACTCAAAATCCCATTAACTCTCTTGTAGGCAAAGGTGTTAAAAAAGATGCCAAGAAAGCAGTGAAAAAGATTTTAGAAGAAGAGGTAAAACCTGCTGCCAAGAAAGCAGCGAAAAAAGAAGTAGATAAAGTTGCTAAAAAGGTTAAGGCGAAAGTAGAAGGTGGTGCTGCAAAAAAACCTTCGGCGTGGATTTCTCACGTGAAGGACTATTCCAAAAAACATAATGTATCTTACAAAGACGCTATGAAAAGTGCAAAAGCATCTTATAAGAAATAACTTAATAAACTTTTTATTATATCTTAACTTTCAAAGTAAAATAGATATAATAAAAATAGAATAACAACTCACCCTTCTCAAATAGGTTTCAAACCTTGATTATAAAAAAAAGTTTATTAATCCTTCTTAATATAATGATTTGTAGCGGTGCCTGTGCTTGTCCCCATTGCTTTTGTATCTTTTTCCAGTTCTTCTTGAGCGTCGCCGTGCTTGTGAGTTAAATAAATATTTCTTAACATTGAAACACCTATTTTTTTACCTATTAATTTATTTAAAATATGAGTGAATGAATTGATATGTTTAAGAGGGTCTCCATCTTCATCAACGATAAAAGGAATATTGTGTTTTTTCTTTTTTAGGTCTTTTGCATTTGGACTATGCTTTAAATAGAGATGAATGACCTTCATTAGTTCATCAGGTATTTCTTGCTCTAATGTTTGGTATGTTTTTTTTGTTTTGTAATTGTTGAAAATAAACTTCTTCTCTTTCAAGTCTAAATAATTAAAATCTTTGTCGGTCATATCATTTGAAATATACATAATTTGATAATCCTTATTTCTTCGGGGCGGTATAAGCATATATAATGAAAAAATCATAAAATTTCTAAGATTGATAAAATCCTTCTTTTTCAATTTTTTTTCAGTCGGCAATTCATACGAATCATAAATCTTGCGAATTTCATCATAATCCAACCAATTTTTTTCTTGTGTTTCACTTTTAGATGTATTTACCTTAAGGTCAGCATTCATTTGAGTTAAAAGTGAATAATAACTATCGTATAATTTTTTTTTATTTTTCATATCTTTTAGAAGCGAACAGATTGATATAATATAACTCCGTTGCGTTGTAGGTTTATATTTACCTATTTTACTTTTTATATCTTCTATATCATCAAGAAATTTAATTGATTTTATTTCCCCACCATTCAAACGAGTAAGATTTTTAATGTAAAGGTTTTTTGTTGAAGGCGAAATTTCTTTGTCTTTGAATAATTCCATTCTATATAATTATTTAATTATTTTAAATTATTATATTTAGTTTAATTTATTTATTGCGACGTAGTCCTTTTACAGGGTGCATCATAAATATTTCCTTTTTATCAACGCCCATTCCTCTATAAGCATATCCACCTTCCATAGGACACGAACCACACGCACCACCTCTCATCGGTGGGGCAGGGGCACGCTCACCTCCAGAAGGTCCAGCATAAGATTTAAATACATTTTCAAGAAGACCTCGTAATTTTGCTAATATTTTTTTCAGTTGATTTAATTTTGCTTTTATATGTGGGGCAGATACTCTATTGACTTTTCCAAACATATTTTTATATTCAATCAACGCTTTTCTAAAATCATCATAATTGTCTTCACTGATATTGGTTAGTTTAACTTTTTTGCTGTCTGTAGATAATTTAGTTGCTTGTGAAATAGATTTTACAAGTTCATCAGTTAATGAATATTTTACAAATTTCCCTACAGTTTTGGTCGCATCTCGGGCGGGTAATGCTTTAATTGCTTCTTTTACTTCTCTTTCAGTTAATGATATTGCTTGTTTTATTAAAGATTTTGCTTCAGTGGCGTCGGGGTCTAAAGGGTTGAGTTCAGCAGAGCGATTTCTTAAAAAAGCAATTCTTTCATTTTTAAATACTACTAATTCCTCGGCGTTTGGATTTTTTGTTCTAAGATAAGCACGAAGAGCATTTTGTAGAACCCCCCCATTCACAAATTCGGCAAGTCTATCTAAATCTTGTCCTGCAGGTTGTCTTGAACTTGGTGTATAATTAAATGCTGCGAAAAGGGCACGATTGATGGCACCGCCGACCATCTCTTCTTCACTTTTCTCCGCAAATTTATACAGAGTTCCATTTAAATCTACAAGTGCTTTTGTAAAGTCGCCCACTACATTATCATTCTCGGTTGCTGTTGCTTTTTCTTCTGCTACTTTGTCAGTGTTCTTCATATTGCGTGCTTGGCGAGACGTTATTTGTCGGGCGACTTCATAAATACTATTTCCATCAGTAATCATATATATAATCATTTATTATTTTCTTTATTGGTAGTTTAAAAGGACGAATCAAGTGTTTCAATCTCGTAAAGTCTTACATAGGAATATCTTGGGTCCGCACTCAACTCCCACGTGTGATTCCCTGTGACGGGCGGTAAATGAAATGTTATTTTAGCATTGTTTAATGTTTGTCCTATATCATCGCCCGTGTAAAGGGGTCCGCCGAACTTCAATAATTGGTAATTATTTCCAAGGTCAGTGTTTCCTACATCACCTGGCACAAATGTCCCATTAACATCTCGCCCATTTCCAGGAAAAACATTAGCAGCATAATCACTGACGATAGGAACGCCAGATTGACACACATCAGTTTGTAAAAGGACGCTTGTACCGTCAATAGTTTGGGTCCATTTTAATCCAATGTCAGCGTAATAAGGGAAAGAATTTGCAGGTTGTCCCGTGTCGCTAAGAAAGCAGATGACACTATTCCCAGGAATTCCGTAAAGACATACATCTACATAATACATTTTTTGTGGTTCTATTAGTTCTGTTACATCGGCAAGGTCGTATAATAACCCATAAGTGAGAGATTGTGTTGCTGGAAAGGACTCGTGTTTTAAAGAAGAACCTTTGTAGTTTATACATTTTGTTGATTGAAGTAGTGCTGCTGCTGACATATAAATATAATGATATTA
>Ga0181389_1001018_pt1 | contig 11225 bp, 8 predicted proteins | sample 12SPOviralmetaG_FD_130121 | JGI IMG/M metagenome (GOLD analysis project Ga0181389, IMG submission 130121) | Marine viral communities from the oligotrophic San Pedro Time Series (SPOT) site, San Pedro Channel, CA, USA - 12 SPOT_SRF_2010-06-29 | ecosystem: Environmental > Aquatic > Marine > Strait...
ACGATCCAAAGCATGTACACCAAGTTCCCATATCTGCGAAAGGTGTGGCAGCGAAATACAGAAGAAGAACGACTGCTCGGTGTGTCTCTCACAGGGGTAATGGACAACCCATTAATGACAACAAAGAACAAAGGATTGGATAAGACACTTGAATACTTACGTAAAGTTGCAGTTGATACTAACACTATGTGGGCTGATCGCCTTGGTATTAATCCTAGTACAGCAATATCGTGCAACAAACCATCGGGAACTGTATCGCAACTCGTGGACTCAGCCAGTGGGATACATGCACGTCATAACGACTATTACGTTAGAACCGTTAGAGGAGATAACAACGATCCCCTTACAACCATGATGAAGGATCAGGGTATACCTGCTGAACCTTGTGTGTTTAATCCTGACACTACTACAGTGTTTAGCTTTCCAATGAAAGCACCACACAAAGCGGTTACTCGTAATGATCTGTCAGCAGTTGAGCAGCTAGAGACATGGCTAATGTATCAACGCCATTGGTGTGAGCATAAACCTAGCGTCACCTGTACTGTGCGTGACGATGAGTGGCTAGAGGTAGGTGCATTTGTTTACAAACACTTTGATGAAATGTCAGGTGTGTCATTTTTACCACACTCTGATCATACTTATCAGCAAGCACCATATCAGGATTGCACTAAGCAAGAATATCAGGCATTACTAAAGCAGATGCCAAAGGCTATTGACTGGTCTTTGTTATCTGACTATGAAAAAGAGGACGGAACTAGTTCAAGTCAAACGTTTGCTTGTACTGGTGATGTCTGTGAAGTTGTGGACATTGGAGCGTAAAGGAGAAACATATGTTAGAACCAATTAAAGGATCATATTATAGGAAGTTTCAACCTAAGTCTTATCAAGCGAATGATAGCAAGGCTAAGATAATAATTACAAGCTACTTAGAGAGTAATGGACACACCATTCTTGACACAAAGGAAGATTACTCTTTCGATATAAAGAGTGAGAAGAATGGTGGCAGGTACTACAGTGAAGTAGAAATGAAGAACCAATGGACAGGTGATTGGAATCCTAGATGGACAGAGATACGTATACCTTACCGTAAGTATAGACTCATTAATAAATATAAACAGATGGAAGGTGACAAAACATTCTGTAACTTTTATATCATACGTAGGGATTGTGAGAAGGCTTGGAGAATAAAGGACTACCAACTCACCAAAGAATGTGCAAAGGAGATATGGCTAGATAATGCTAGACGTTATGAATACTTCTTTCACATACCATACCAAGAAGCAGAACTAGTAAACTTAGTATAAGGAGATTACATATGAAACATTTAACTCGCAAACAACGTGGCCTTGGCAAGTATGATGCACCGTTAAAATTTCAATTTGAGAAAGGTTACACCGATTTTAAACATGGGCGTGTGTTTAATCCATTCCATAAAGATACCATGCAGTGTCGGGAGTGGTTACGTGGGTTTAATAAAGCCTACTTTGAGCAACTGAAAAGGGTAAAGGGGAATGAACTTAAAGCAAGAAGCAGATCAGTTTCTGGAGGAGAGGTACGGCATGTCTGATTTTAATTCATATCAAAGGTCAGCAGCAGGTACAGCAATCTATCCTGAACAACACAGGATTACCTATCCTGCCTTGGGTATGGCAGGTGAGGCAGGTGAGGTAGCCAACAAGGTAAAGAAGCTTATACGAGATGGGCCAGAGAACAGACCTGATACATGGCGAGAGGACATAGCCAGTGAGATAGGAGATGTACTGTGGTACTGTGCTTCATTGGCTAGTGATCTTAACTTATCGTTGGGTATGATAGCTGCACAGAACTTAATCAAGCTAGATAAACGTAAGGCCAAGGGAACACTGGGTGGAAGTGGAGACACTAGGTAAAAAAAATGGGGAGCTAAATGCTCCCCTTTGCTTTTGTTATAGTCTCTCTTGAAACATACTTCCTATCTTTGTCAGTGTCTCTAAGACCATTGTTGATTTTTCAGCATCATCTCCTGTGATCTCTGGATACTCCCCAAACCTAGCCTCATATTCTTGTACCGCTAGTTTTTGGAATCCAGACTTGAGCTTTCTAAACTCCATAACAGCCCTTACATAAGGAGTTGTTTTAGAATAGCCAATGTCTTTTAACAGAGATTTTACCTCAGTAACCTGAGACTTTACAAACTCTTTTATATAATTGTTTACATGTTTATCTTCTGATACCTTACGCCTGTAACTGTCTGCTTTTTTTATAGGAGTTCCATCTGGAAGAAAACCGTTTTGATAGTTTGCTCTTATGCTTTTCTCAAACTCTTTAGCAGCTTGTGTTATCATGGGTAGTTGTTCTAATAAAATACTATTCTCAAAGTTTTCTATAGAGGGTACTTTACTTTTACTGGCTAAGTCATAGCTATCAAAACCCATTGCCTTTAGATACTCTGCGTATTCAGCGTCTGCAGTTCTCTGACCTAAACCAAATAGTAATCTTTGCATAGGTCTTACACGTCTGGACTCAGGGTCAAATATGTCTACTCTACTAGGCACACCAGACTCCTCTTCAGGAGTTACATTTATACCTCTGTTCCCCAATGCATACTTCTTTGTAGTTTTAAGAAAGGTTTCAAAACCACCAAGGCTAGGGTCAGGTCTATGATCTAGGTAATCCAAGGAACGAGAACCACCTGCTCTCTGTGCCTCTATAGCCTGTCCAAATGGAACAGCCCATGTACCTAGATATTCTCCTAATGCTCTACCTGCTGCCCTACCTAGATTTTCCGTTGCCATAATATCGGAGCTACCATCTATTATATCTGCAACCTCATCTAAAATAGCATGACCTGAACCTCTTCTAAAGTTTGATCCAGTAAAGGTTTCTATAAACTCACGTGCATCAAAGAAATCACTGAACGTTCCTTTTTCTATCTGCCTTGTAGCCTCTCCTAAATACATGTACTGTGATAAAGGAAACTGAGGTTTAATATCTAGCACTACTCTAGAGCCATCCTCTTCAGTTCCTGTATACATTTCATTAAAACTAGCAGGTACATCCCCTGCAAATCCTGCTCTATATTGATATGCTGCACCTACGGTAGCCATAGACATGAGAGCATCAGACATTGATTGCTGTAGTGAATCTGGGTCTTCTTCATCCTCTGTCAATGCACTGAGTACAGCTAATCCTGTACCACCACCACCTAATACTCCTACAGCATTACGACTAATTCTCTGTCTGTCTTTTGTTGTTAGTGGACCTCTATACTTTTTATCTACTAGACCCATTACCTTTCTGGTAACTACAGGTATACTACCACCTGCGTACTGACCCATAAGTTCCATAGAGTTAAACATAAATCTAGGAAACGGTATGGCTACAGTTAAACCATTACGTGTTATAAAACTAGATATGTTTCTGAACAGAGGAACGTCTGGTGTTTTTGCGTAGGTAACGTCTAATGACTTTGTTACTGACTCATCAATTAAATCAATAAAACTTCTAGCGTTTTCAGGCTTTACATCAGAGGCATCATTCATTAATGATCTTAACTTACCCTGCTGCAAAGCGTCAAACAAATCCATGTCGTACTCACGTCTTACTAGTCTCTCTAACTCACCTAAAAATGTAGCACGTCTTACTAAAAATTCTTGCCAACGGTTAGGCATATTCAATGCTTGTACAACGTCTTCAGTTCCACTTAGTATTTTATCTACTACAGTACCACTTCCTCTACCTTGAGCCATTTGAATTTCGTTAAGGTTATCAAACATCCTGCTAAATTGTTGATCAAATTCTGGTCTGTCTAGTATTAAATCTACAAAACCTGCTACCTCATCTGGTCTACCATTAAACATATATTTATGTACGTTAAAACTATCTTTCCAATTCTGTGGGCTTATCAAAGATAGAGCACCTGCACCATAACCTTTGTTAGATACATTCCATAATGCAGTGTCAAACACATTTGCTAAAGATTCCAGAGGACTACGAACAACAGCAGACTCTAAGTTACGTGCAGCAGTGGCAAGTTGTGATACAAGAAGCCCTCTTCTTATGCCCTCTAGTCGCACAACAAATTTACGGAAGTCTCCCTGTGCCTCTGCCATTGCCTTTACTATAGCGTCATCTTTCTCAGACATAGGGCGTACACGTTTAATACGTGACAGTCTCTCTAAAACCCTACCTGCATCAGAACCAGACCCAACCACAGACAAAACATAATCCTCAAAGGATAGACCATACTTATCTAAATCATCAATTAAATCTTGACCATCAAGCTCAATGTCTTTTGATACTGTCAATCTAAATAGATTATCTATTACTGTGTCGTTCTCATCCCAATCATTTTTAAATTTTCTTTTGTAGTCACTTGCTATAGCTACTATACCGTCTAACTTTTCTGGTTTTAATATAGGTATAGTTATTTCGTCACCGCCAACGGCAAGATCCGCAAACTCACTCATTCTAATATCTGCTGAACCAGTAGCTACTTGCTTTCCACTTGTTCTCTCAGCGTCAGCAACTCGTTGTGTAGTTTTCTTACCTACCTCTCGTGTTTTCTTTGTGTCTAACACGAGCACACCGTCAACTACTTTTGATATACTTACCTCTTCACCTGCCCTGTCACTTAGCTTCTTTTCAGTTTGTAGTATCATGTCTTCCATCATGTCAGCATTTTCTGCTGCTACTTGTGCCGCTAAGTTTTGCTTGTCTGCTGTAGCTTCACGTGTTGCCATCTCTGCACGTTCAGGACTCATCTTCTCTGCACGTTTTAATTGCTTCTGTTCTTTTTTATATTTTTTAGCAAGACCTGCTGCTGCACGTTTTGGTGCTAATGAATACGCAACATTTACAGCAGATGTTACTCTTCCTAATGCAGGAATTGTTTCAGTAAACTCAAAAAATGCACCCATGTTATTGGCTATTCTGTCAGCTAAATCCTCTTCATTTTTAGCGTCACCAAGTCTACCACTCATGGCTTTATTTAAGCCCTTATAAAGAAACCTTCCAAACATGGGTATATAACCCTCGCCCTGATTATTTAAAAGTTTAAGACCTTCTTCAATTCCATCTACTGTACCACTAGTTATATAAGACATAGCCCTACCTACACTTAGTAAATTACGGAAGTTGTCTGCGTCACCATCTATTTTGTTTGCTATCCATACGTCTAATACACCGTATGCTTGATAGCCACTCTGAAAATCTTTACGCATCTGTGCTGCTGTGTCTGCTCCTTGCTGTGCCATATTTTTATCGTCTTCTATGGCGGCTTCCGCTTTTGTCATGTCATATTCTTTTTCAAACTCTTCATCTGACATGTTCTCTATATCATTGGCAGTCTGATAAATTTGATCAAACAAATTCTCCGACTTTTCAGCACGTGTTATGTCATCTGTTTGTTCTTGAGTTGTAACAGGACCATCTTCTGCGCTAGGTAATAAGCCTTGTTCTGTCTGTTCTTTAATATCTAATCGAGCTTGTCTTTCCTCTGTAGGAACAAGCTGTAGTCCTAATGCCTCATCATCTGTGGCATCTTTAGGGATAACCATAGGTTCTAAAATTCTTTTTTCAGTAGGCTGATCCTGTATAACTGGATTAGGATTTACAGACTGAGTTTCTTTTGATCTTATTATATCTAATACACTACCTTGCTCTACTTTAGGGTTGGGTTTTTCAACATCAATAAGGGGAACAGATGACTCTGAACCCCTTTCTTTTGACCGTATTAATTCTAATAAATTTTGTTGCTCTGCCATATTAGTTTATACCTACAACTATATCACTACCCTTTATTCCTGTGTACACAAATATCTGCAGATTACCATTTGCATCTGTGTACTGTACTACATCCCCTGCTTGGTACTCTCCCTTTTCTATATTTTCACTAAACTCAGTTGCACTTGATGCTATTTTAACAGAACTCTGAGCGTTTGGATTTTTAGCTTTGGAGTTAGACTGATACAGAGCGTACTGTCTTAACTCTTCGTAGGCTTCTTGTTTTTTATATGCAATTTTATCTGTCATTAAAGGGTCATTTAAATTTCCATATGTACCTTCTAGTTCGTTTACTGTTTGTAATAGAGCAACACCGTATCTACCCTCGTCACCTCCCAGTCTTTTCTCAAGACCAGTTTTAAAATCTACTTCTATTTTTAACTTGCTCATCTTCCTACGTTGGATATTACTTACTACAGGCTCAATTGTATTTACATCAAAAGAAGGCGTGACTGTACCGTCCTTTTGTAACTCTGCCTGTTTTAATTCAGACAGATCTTTTAAATACAGTTTTCTTTTCTCTTCTAGACTAGCCCATTCTTTTGAGGACGGATCAAGGTCTGCTTGTTCTTGACTTACTCTAGCTATTGCTGCTCCATAAGAACCGTCAACCTCTTTTGGCTTTTCATAAAACTCAGCTAATGCTTCATTATCAAAACCTAAAACACTACCAGATACCTTTTTAGTTGTACCTGCTATACCTGTTACCTCATCCTCTAAGGCGTCCATATTTTCTGGGGAGTTATCTGCAATTTTAAATAATGTATTAACGTCACCGCCCATAGGACCAACTTTTTCTGCTATAGCCAATGACCTCTCAACGGCATAGTCACCCGACATTGCAATTTGTGAGGCACGTGCATCGTCATATCCTGCAAATCTTAAAGACTTTATTTTATTTTGTAGCTCTAAGTCCTTTAGTTTTCTTTCTTTTTCTATTTCATTACTACTAAGTATGTCTTGTTTTTCTTTAAACAAACCTAGCTGCTGATCATATGCTTCGTCTGCCTCAATGTCAGAGACTATCTGACGTGACATACCACCAACAAATGCACCAAGATTAAAACCCATTATACTGTTCTCCTAGACATTAACCCACCTATGGGTTCTTCTATCTCTACTTCTTGTTCAGGCTCTTCTTCAGGTTCACCCTCTTTAGCCTTTAGTTTTTTAAGAGCAAGTTTAACCGCAACACCAGAAGGACTATCGTCTACCTCTACATTAGTTCCCATATTAAACTTTACGCCTCGTTCTTCCGCAAGGTACGCAAGCATTTCCATAATTACAGGCATTACTAATATACCTACATCTAAACTATGTTTACCCTGCATGACTGCACCTTGCTGTAAAGAGTTAGCAATTGTAGTCAAAGGTAAACCCATTTCTATTACATCCATTAATTCATTTTGTAATGTGGGTTCAGTTAGTCTGGGTACATAAAACTCTAGTGCTTCTTCCACAGTAGTGTATTGAGGAGGTTGTTCCCAAGGCCAACCGCCTACCTCTGAAGTAAGAGACTGACCTGCAATTGGTGCATCTATTAATGCTTCTGGTAAATCAGCCATCTTTTAATCCTCGTCTTGCCTTGCGTAGTTCCGCAACATACATAGCCACCCTCTTACGTGGTTCTAAATTTTTAGTGTCTGTCTTTTCGGAAACATCTCTAGCTAACAAACCACCACTTTTAGGAGTAGGTTTTGCTTTGGACATTTCTAAATTTTTATATGCTATTTTTGCTACGTTCATATTAATTCCTTAACTATTAAAAAAGACCACCTAGTGCAGTTTTAGTTAGATCGGTAGTAAGTACCTTACCTATCAAGCTACCAAAGCCACTAGAAAATTCTGCGTCTGCTTTGAACTCTGCTATTTCTTTTGCACTATCTGCTTGTATTTGAGCTATACCAATTCTTGCGTATCTGTCACGCTCATTATCTGCAGATGTCCAAGCCCAATGCATGTTGTCTTTATAAAACTGCCATAGATTGTTATACGATTGTTGGGAATATCCTAACAGTGACTGTGCATTTATTTCATTAGCACGATTTACAGATGCTGTATCTGCTGTTGCTATTTGTCTACGCCACTGAGCATTGGCTTGATCAACTACTAATCTGTTAGTGGCATTAAACTGATCACGTTGATTGTTTATTTCAGCATTAAATCTTTCAATAACATTTACCTGACCTGCGTTAAACTGTGCCTGTGCATTTGCCTGTGACGCATTAAACTGTGCGGTCTGATTTTGCATCTGAGAAAAGAACTGATCTGTCTGGTTCTGTGATGTTGCATTAAACTGTTGTGCAGCATTGAGTGCAGCTTGATCTGTAAACAGAGACTGTACACGTTGTTGAGCCTTAAACAATTCTGTAGACTGTTTGTTATTTAAATTAGTTAGATCAGCCTGTAAGAAGTTCTGTGCATTTTGTACAGCAGCTTGTTGTCTATTATTTAAATTAGACATATCCATGTTAGCTAATGCAGCAGCCTCTGCCATTACCCTAGCCTGTGAGTTAGACAAGTTACTAAGGTTCATGGTATTTGCAATACGAGAGTTTTCTAAAGCTACCTGCTGTTCAGCGGTAAAGTTTTGATTTGCTATGTCACCAATACGTGCTGAGTTAGCTACACGTGCCTGAAAGCCTTGATCAAACTCTTGACCTAAGAACTGTGCTCTTTGTTGTGCCGCTAGTATAGCACGTTGCTGTCTGTTTGACAAGCTCATTTGTTCAAACTGTGAAGTTACCTGTGCGTCCATTTGTGCTATAGGTAATGCAGCTTCCATAGCTGCCTGTATAATAGCCTGACCTGCCAAGCTAGACGCACCAAGTCCACGTGCAGCCATTGTAGCTGTAGCGGCTCTCATTGATCCTGCTGCCCATGCAGGTGTATTACCACCCTCAAACTGAGCCATTAAGCCTTCTAGCTGCCCTTGTACAGTGGCTTGTTTAGTAGGTGTAGCAGTTGCGGCCTGTATCTCTTCATTAAATTTAGCTGCAGTCTCTGCATTAGCCACACCTGATATAAGCTCACCATCTTGTATCTGTCTTTGTACAGGATTGCTCATTAATATTCCTGTACCCTGCGCTGCCTCTACATTAGATACAGATGTACCTACATTCTGTGCGGCATTTATTTGTGCTACCTGTTGTAACTGTGCAGCTTGCGTTTGATTTGCAGTTGCGGATATAGCACCAGAAGCCTCTATTGGAGACATCATTGTAGTTGGTGTTTGTGTTGGCAAATAAGCCTGTTCAGTTGAGGCAAGACCTGTAGGTAATGCCAACGAACCAGATACCTGACCAGAGTAAGGAGATACAATCTGACCTGCCTCTAGTTGTGTACCTACTGGAACTACAGTTGCACCTGTAGGTAATCCAGGTGTCTTAGCTAAAGATGCCTGTACCTGAGTAATATCCTGCCCACTAAAATCTGGTTGTTGTGGAATAAACTGTTGATTAAGAGCACGAGGATCATACTGTTGTAGTGACACAGTTGTACTCTGGGGAGCACCACCAGTATTAAACTTCTGTACTACACCACCCTCTGCCATTTGTTTAGCACTTTCTGTGTACTTGTCCATCTGTTCTTTTTTCTCAGGGTTTTCCTCTAAGAACTTATCAAACTCTTCCATCTCACCAGAGTATCCAAGGCTCTGTGCAATACGTTCTTGTGCCTCTGGTTTAAAACCACCAAACTTTTTACCTGAAGGTGTAGGTAACTCAGGTACAATACCACCCTGCGCCATATTAAACTGGGGAGTAAAGCCAGTTACAGGTGTAACTGTAGGCGCAGATGTTGTATTAACCTGTGGCATAAAAGGTGTTTGATTTGCAGGTTGCTGTCCTACAGGATAAAAACCAGAAGGAATTGGTGTTTGAGGTTTACCGCCTACAAAGGTAATACTTGTTGTCATACCTGCGTTATTACGATACATACGTACATCGTATTGTGGTGTAGTAGTTGTTTGTTGTTGTTGGGGTGTTGTGCTTCCTACTGTATACTGTTGACCTGTAGTATTTGTCATCATACCTGTACCTGCAGGTTTAGTAAATGTTCCTGTCATAGGTGTTACTGAAGGTAAACCTGTTTGAGTTGTACCCATAGTATTAGGTAAATAACCAGAACCAGTATACCCTTGGGGTAATTGGTAAGATACAGTCTGTGGTAAATTTTGTTGTGTCATATCTGCTGTAACTACATTAGAAGTACCTGAAGTATTTTCTTCGCCTGTTACTTGTGTTCCTGTTGTACCTACCTGTGTAGTCTCTGTTCCTGCACCTGTTTGGCTAATAGTAGTGTTAACTCCTCTGTCAAATATATCTATTTTAGGAGCTACACCTGTAGTTAATCCTTCTATATTAAATAAGTCTCCATATTCTGCAAAAGGATTATAAGTTTCTTTTAACATATCAAAGGCAGATTTATATTTATCTAAATCATCACCCATAGTTTGGCTTACGCCATCAACCCAAGACATGTTTTGTATACCAAAGTTTTGTAATGTATTTGCCATTTGATCTGAATTATTAGAAAGACTTGTTAATATAGTACCGTTACCACCGACAATATATAAAGCAGGAGGTAATGTCACAGGTTGACCGTTTTCTCCTATATAAGATGTAGACTGATAAGATACAGTTGTACCACCGTACATTTGTGACGTAGCAATCTGAGCAGCAGCTAAAATTTTATTACCATCATACTTAAATTCAAAAGTGTCCGTAAGAGGACCACCAGTAGAAACTTTACCTGCTTCAAAAATAGCGTTCCAATTACGTGTATCAGTGTTACTACCTACAACACCATATAAAAGACTACTACTTTGCTTAGTGTATTGTTGCCATTCAGAAGTTTCCATAGTGCCATATAGTTGTTCTATAGGAACACCTGCAAGCATCTCAGTCATTTCACGCATGTTAGGTTTACGTGGATTACCTGCTTTAACAGAGCTAACATAGCTACCTAAATAATCGGCATCTACCCATATAGGTATTGCAATACCATCTACCACACGATTTTCTGTTTGTCCAACATACTGAGCATACTCAGGGTCTAGAGTTAATCCTGTTTGTTCTGTAGTTGTTGTATTAGTAGAGCTATCTGTAGCTGTATCTGTGGTTGTATCTGTGGTTGTAGACACATTATCATTATTTCCGTCATTTTCTGTAGGGTCAGGCAAACCTGTTAATTCTGTATAAGTCAAATTCCGTACAGGATTTCCAAAACCATCTAATACAGCGTTACCAGAGCCATCGGTAACTCCAAAAGAAGTCATTGTTCCATCTGAATTACTTGGATTTACATCATATTCAGGCATACTTTAATTCCTTTACTTTCCCATTGTCATCCACACTGCACCTGCAATAAACGTCAGCAGTGCGACAGTGGTTACTTTAACTATTGTTGACCAGACAGACTTACGTGTGTCACGCCATGCCTCTAGCAAACTTCTCATCTCT
>Ga0181389_1001023_pt1 | contig 11219 bp, 15 predicted proteins | sample 12SPOviralmetaG_FD_130121 | JGI IMG/M metagenome (GOLD analysis project Ga0181389, IMG submission 130121) | Marine viral communities from the oligotrophic San Pedro Time Series (SPOT) site, San Pedro Channel, CA, USA - 12 SPOT_SRF_2010-06-29 | ecosystem: Environmental > Aquatic > Marine > Strait...
AAATTATTACAGTCAACACAGTAGAGCAAGAGGGTATTGCGATTACTTTTGAGCTTATCTTGAGGGGCTAATGGCACAAGTAAGAATCACTATTCCTCAAATTTCTGGCTACTGCGAAGCCAAGGTTCAAACTTTAGTCCGTGAAGCCTCTGTGGTTTTGCGGAACAAGTTAATTGAATACAGCCCAACAGGCGAAGTTAATGGGGGCACTTTTAAATCAAATTGGCAACCGCCTGTTTACTCAGACAAAGGGCTGACAGCAAGAATCGTTAACAACACTCAGAATTATGGAGAAGCAATCACCTTTGGTAAAAACATGCCGCCTTCTTGGAAAGGTAAGTTCAGGTCACGTTTTGGCTTGATGGCGGGTTGGCCTGAAAAGCTTGCAGGGAAGGACACTAGAAATGCAATCCCTGGTATTTGGGCCAGTATCGTGAGGCGCGGATGACCAGCACTTACAACGACATCAGGCAAGCAATCGAAGCACGCATCTCAACTGAAATGGCGTCAGCCCCTGCGTATCAGGTGAGCTTTGAAAACGTGCCCTTCACGCCGCCGAATAACAGCACTTGGATCAAAGCACAAATTCGTTTCGGCGCTAACAACTACGCGACGTTGCTTGGCCCTACAACTGGCAGCAACCGCCAAGCAGGCATCTTAGTAATCAATGTTTTCAGCCCGATTGGTGTTGGTACTGGCGATAACTTGACGGTTGCCGAAAGGCTTAAAGATTTGTTTGATCGGAAAACTGTCAGTCAAATTATTTTTGAAGCTGCTGATGGACCTGTTTTTGTTGAAGCTGCAGCTCCTGCATCTTTTTTTCAAACAGAACTAGCCATAACATTCGATGCCTTCGTACAATGAAACGAAGCCAACTACCGCTAACTCGCCATGGCCACCACGTTATCCGGTACGTCCGGCGCCCTTTATTACAAGCCTGCTGGCACTGACAGCACGTTTAAAGCCGCAAACGTCACCAACGCCAACAACACGATTAATGTTGGAACCTTTTTAGGTTTCAAGGTCAATGACAAGGTTTCGTTTGGAACCGGTACTGGCGGCACTTTGCCTGCCGGCTTAGCTGCTGGCACCCCTGTTTTTATCAGAACTTATGTAGCTGCAACCGGTTTAGCAACTTTTGCTGCAACGGCTGGGGCCACTGAACTAGCACTGACCAATGACGGCACTGACGGAACAACGCCTTTCACGATTAAATACTCTGAATTTGAGGCGGTAGGAGCAATTAGAGAATGGAGCTTTGAAATCACACGCGACGAGATCGATGTAACCACCATCGGTCAAACGCTTGGTCAATTTGCTCCGTTTAAGACTTACATCACGGGATTCGCTGACGGTGAAGGCTCGGCCACTATTTACACTACAGATGATGACACTACGATTGCGTCACGCTTGGTTGATGACGTCATCCAGCGTGTTCAGACCGGTGTTCAATTCAAGCTCTACACCGATCGGGTAGTCGCCTCTGGTGTTGTTGATGACACCCTAAGCCGGAGCATTGAAATGGAAGCTGTGCTTACTTCAGCCAGCTTTACAGTCAACCCAGACGATGCACAATCGATCGAGGTTGCGTTCCGTCCATCTGCTGTGCCTACCTTCGATTTCAGCAAGAGCTGATAATCGTTTTGATCGTAATACCCCCGGCTTGCGCTGGGGGTTTTTTTATGAGTATTATTTGCTTACTGTTTCAAGGCTTTTATGTCTACTGCTGGCGCTAGTCTTCGTGCTCTTGACCGCCTAAAAAAAGCTGCAAATCTTGTTCCTGTCAAAAGAATTGTAATTCTAAGCGATGGTGCTGAGTTTGAATTTTGGTCTACGCCATTAACGATGGCAGAACGTGAACGCGCACAAAAGCAAGCTGGGTCAGATGATGCTACCCAATACGCTTTGCAGCTATTGGTAAACAAAGCAACAGATGAAGATGGTCAGCGGATGTTTAAAGCTGGTGAATTGGCCGAGCTTAAGAATGACGTTCGCGACGAAGACTTGCAAGGGTTGATGCTTGCTCTTGTAACAGGTGAAGGAAACGTTACTGAGGACGAAGCAAAAAACTAACCAAGCTCTTCAAAGATGACTACCCATTGCGAATCCAGATGCGTTTAGCCCGTGAACTGGGCTACACGTTGTCTGAGCTTTCGCAAAAGATGTCACGCGAAGAGCTTCAGCTCTGGTGTTTGCTGTATGAAACAGAAGCAGCAGAAGAAGCTGAGATGCGCCGCAAAGCAAAGCGGAGGTAGACTTGTGCCACACGGTTAAGAGCTTGTGGCATGGGCGTTGTTGTTGTTGACCTAACAGCTAAAGACAATGTCAGCCCTGCGCTGAACAAAGTTGACGGCGCCGCTAAGAAGCTAAATAAAACCGTTACAGACTCTCGCGGCAAGCTGCGAAATGCTCAAGGGCAGTTTGTGGCTATGTCTAAAAGTGCTGGCACAGCAAGGCAAAGCGTCAAGTTGCTTGGCACTACATTTTCAACTTATTTAGGGCCTGTCGTTGCCATAGGTGCAGCGATTACAGGAGTTTCAAAAGCTCTCAGCATCATGGGAGATCGGGAGGCTGATGCGGCTGCTTTAGCAAATGGCTTAAAAGGTTTAACGACAAATGGTGCTGCAGCTTTAGACGAGTTGAAAGGCAAGGCCGACGAACTTGGTAAAGCCACTTTGTTTAACGAAGAAGACTTCACAAAAGCATTCAAGATGCTTACAAGCTTTAGAACGATTGGTGTTAGTAGTTATGGGGAGGTCGCAGAGACTGCTGCTGACATGGCGCAAGTGCTTGGGCAAGACGTAAACAGCGTGATGCTGCAGGTTGCCAAAGCTCTTGAGGCTCCAGATGTTGGGTTAACTGCTTTGCAACGGTCAGGCACTCGATTTACTGATCAGCAAAAGCAACAAGTCAAAGCGATGGTAAAAGCGAATGATGTTGCTGGTGCTCAGGCATTCATTCTTAAAGAACTGAATAAGCAATATGGCGGTGCTGCACAATCTGCAGCCAAGGGATTTGCTGGTGCAATGGATACGTTGGGCGAAGTCACGCGTGATGCGTTCGAAGCCTTTGGAACGTTGATTGCGCCTGGGGTTATTGGTGGCATAAAACTACTTAGTACAGGGATTGAAAGGCTAAGTAGCTTTTTTGCAGTGCTTGGCAAGCGAGTAATTCCGTTGTTTCAAAGCGCATTGCAACCGGTTATAGAAACAATGCAAAGGATATTTAAAGACATTCCTTTCGACAAGGTTGCCAATATTATCGGCAATCAAATTGTCAACCATTTTGTTGCACTTGGGAACGTTCTTAAATTTGTTTCTCCTTTAATTGTTGGCATAGTTAAAGCACTTGTTTTTACCTTAAAAAACAGCCCGCTTGGTTTTATTGTCCGGCAAGCTTACAGGCTGGCTGAAGCAATGGGCCTGACAAAACCTTTGATTGAAGAGTCTGCAGAAGCTAGCAATAAGTTGGGGCAGGGCTTTGATGATATACCTGGGAAAATTGACGCGGCTACAGAAGCAAAAAAACGTTTAATTGAAGCAACAAAAAGTTCACTTGAGTTTTTAACTCAAGAAAAAACACAAATTAAAGCTCAACAATCTGCTTATGAAAATACTGTCAAGGTTACAAATGCTCGCTTAAGCGCAGAAAAAGCAATCAATAAAATGCAAAACCAGGGCCTGCAAGTTGCATACGAGCTAGCCGGTTCAGCCAGTGAACGCTTGAAGATTGCGCAGGATATTTTCCGCAACGAAATGGAAGGGGCAAAGATTGTTTACCAGCAAACCCTAAACAGCATTGAAGCAGAGCGGCAAAGGCTTGAGTTCCGCAGGCAGGCTGCAGTCATTGATGCGCGGATGATCGAAGCTGAAGGTGCTCTGGCTGCAGCAAAAGCAGATAGTGATGAAAAAGCGGCTTTAATTTTAGAAAAAACAAAGGCAGCAGTAGACGTTCAAAGGCAAAACGTACAAATGCTAAATGGTCAAATTACTGCACAAGGTAAAATTGCTGGTCATCAAAAACGAGCTGCTGAAGCACAACTTCAATCAGCACGCATGACAGCAGAGCAAAACTTGAAGCAAAAACTTGTCAGTAAAGAAATTAATATGAGTGATAAAAATGCAGGCAAACTTGTCGGCAAGCTTGGCGAAAGCACAACGAATGCAATTTTATTTAATAATCAACTTGCCAACAGCAATACAAACACGCAAAACCTAGCAACAGGGACCGGGCAAGTCGCACACAATGCACAGCAATCAGCGCACATGTTTATTCAAGTTGCCACTCAAGCGTCAAATGCTGCTAATCAAATTAATAGAGCAGCAACTGCGCAAAGAAATTTGAATGCAGCAAGAGCAGCTCAAGCCTCATCTAGTTCAACAACAACAGAAGGCGCAGCGGCTGGTGCATATTGGAAAGGAGGTTTTAAAGCCTTTGCTAAAGGCGGCATGGTTAAAGGGCCAACGCTTGGCCTTATTGGTGAAGGCGGCGAGCCTGAGTACATCATCCCGCAAAGCAAGGCGGCTGGTTTTGCTGCTAACTTCTTGTCAGGCAAGCGCGGGACTGGTGCTATCCCTGGTTTTGCTGATGGTGGTGTTGTTGCCCCATCCTCTGCAAGCGTAAACATCCAGACAGGGCCGGTAACGCAAATGGGTGGTCAAAACTATGTAACAATGCAAGACATGAGCCAAGCTGTGCAAGCCGGTGTTGAGCAAACCTTGCAGTTCTTAATGAGTGATGGAACTGTGCGAGCAGGGGTAGGTTTTGACTGATGGCAACTACTTATGACATCCTGTGCTTTCTTGAATATTTTGCTGATCGCACGTCAGTCTTGGATGGTTCAGGCAACCGAACGCCTACAAAGCAATGGCAAAATTTCTATCCTGAAGCTCAGTTGCTTTCTGCAGATTCAGACGCGACTGGAGAATATAAGTATTTAGCTTTCGACATCGAAGGTTTTGGTTCTACGCTTGCATCTGAATTAAATGATTTAGCTGTAGAGATGGCAGCAACGGCTGAATTGATCGACATTACAGATACGGCAATCGGCGCAGATAATTTAATTGTGGCTTCTTTGTATATTCAAGACGCAGGCGAAGACGCTTTTGATTCAGGCAGTGCTCAGCTAATCAGCCGTTATATCGGCAGCATTGCCGCTGCTGAGGTTTCTGACGAGGCAATTAGCTGGACTGTTAACCCAGCCATTGATACACTGAAAGCACAGGTACCGACCAAGAAAGTTGCCCCTGGGATGTTGATGCGCTCTTACCACGCGATCCCTACTAACAAATGACAGAAGAGACGATGCTGGCTCACTTATGCACGGTCGAATGCGCCGATGGTTCGATGGTGGAAAATGCACGTATTTTTTATGATGGCGAAAATTTAATTTATCGAAACGCAGACAACGAAACGATTGAAGGTATCAAAACGCATGGCGCAGAAATTATTAACCAAACCTCATATTTAGGTTTGATTTTTTATAAGGAGCAAACACGATGAGTAAGGTTGGCGGAGTTTCATTCCGCGGTTATAAAAAACACAAAAAAGACCTTAAAAATCGGCTCGCCAAAACATTAAGGCAGCAGGCCAAACAAAAGAAAAACCGCAAGGCAAGAGAACAAAAGAAACAAGTTCCAGCCAGTGCGTCTGCCGAACGGGATGCTTCGCCAGCGCAAAGAAAAAATGCTGCTTCGATCAACGCGAGCAGTGTTGGGCCACAGCAGGAAATTGCACAAGCTGGCGATACTGTCCCGTTATTATTTTGCAAACGCGTTACGATCGGGAGCACTAAATACGGTGGCACCTGGATTCAGCCAGATTTACTTAAACAGGCTTCGTATAACTTTGAGGGTGTCTTTCTTTATGCCATAAGTCAAGGCAATGTAGCAACGACGCCAAGCATTCAGCAGGCGTATGTAGGCAGCGTTGCTATTAAATTTCTCCCTAACATTATAGCTCCAACTTTAACTCAATACTATAAAAGCGAATCTCAAATGGCGGCAGCTAAAAACGTCTGCCCGATAACAAGTGGTAAAATATTCTGTGATATTGATACTGCTAACTATACATCGACTTTTTGGTCGCCTAAAGGATTTATAGACAGAACCAATCCCGAGCGGCCTGTTTTATATGTAGGTACGCGCGATATTGTACGCGGTGAAGGTGATACAACAAATACGACCTGGACGGTCCCAGGGACTGAGTTTAGGGCTTATGAGACTGCAACAGGTATCGACAGGACAGCTTTTTTCTGGTCACAAGGTGCTCATCCTGGCGGAGTTGGTTTTACATTTCGCTTTAATGCTCGTTTTTCTAATCAGCAGCTTGTCGGTGGAGGTGCTGTTGGCACTACAGAAATATTCCAAAGCCCTGGAACATATATTGGCCCATTGGCTAATTACTTCTTTATTATTTACGGCACTTATGAGCCGGTTGTTGAAATATACCCAGAAGGCACGGTGCATAAACAAACGAACACAAGCAATCCTGCCAGCACAGGCGAACTGTACGGGATAGAACGAGAACAGAGCTACAGCACAGTTGCTGACCCCACATCTTTCCCTAGTTCCTATGATTTTACGGTTTTTTCTGACATTACATTTTTAGAAATTGAAGGCAATATTTTTGACGCTTTTCAAGAAGGGCAGCCAAGAAAAACTACTCGTCAGCTTTCTGTTTTTTATAAAAATGGTGCAGATGTTGTTTTATACAGTCAAGGGCTGTCAACAACTGGGCCAAGCAATCAATTCGTTGATTTAGCTATGCACTTGTTTGCTTTAATCAAAAGAGCGAACCCAAACAATGCGTCAATCTCGCAGCCTATTGATACGTCTAATCTGCAGGTACTGGCTACCTTCGCGCAAAATGTAAAAGCTTTTTTCAACGGCGTTATTGATCAGTCTGTAAACGTCGTGGAGTATGTGACGAGCATAGCACCGTTTTTCTTGATTTCGTTTATCTCTAAAAATGGGCGCTACAGCTTACAGCCGCTATTGCCGTTATCAAGCAATAACATAGATGTTTCTACGCTGACGCCTGTCAAGACGTTTACCGAAGCTGATATTTTGCCTGGGTCATTTTCAAAGGTGTATTTTGACCAGGCGCAAAGGCGAGACTTCAATGTTTCAGTAATTTTTAGAGAATCTTCTGCTCAAGAAATTGGCGGCCAACGTACAAAAACTGTGCGGTTCTCAACGACTGCCAATGATGCACCAACAGAGCAGTTTGACATGACAGATTTTTGCACAAACCAAGAGCACGCAGAAATTTACGCTAAATACGAACTATCACGGCGGAAACATTCAACGCATACAATCAGTTTTGATGTGCCCTTACTAACCACGTCTTTGATTCCAACTCAGATCATCAAAGTGCAACGGCAAAGAATTAACACGACCGGGGACGATCGAACAGAAATTGAAACCTATCAAGTTACAAGTATTGAGCACGCTTCAGACGGTACAACAAGCATTTTAGCAATGCACTTTCCTGTCAATGGAAGTGGTATTTCATTGATCAGCAACGACGTTGTTAACACTGCTTTTGAGGTTGTCTAATGGCTAATTTTCCTGCATTAACTCCAAACGCAAGACAGTTAACGCTTGGCAACTTTCCGCAAGCAACTTATGGAGGGCCTAGCGGTATTAATGTTCGCTTCCTGTTTAACGAAACAAAAGGAGCGCAGCATTTATTAACTCTTAGCTATGTAGGCTTGACCGAAACCCAAGCTAATTTAATTACCAACCATTATGCTGACCAGCAAGGTTCTTTGATCGCTTTTGATTTACCTAACGTGGTTTGGTCTGGGTATTCGGCTGTGCCTGTAAGCGCATCAAATTATCAATGGCAATATGCAGGCGCATTTACTGTTGAGCAAGGTGGGGTGACAGGTCGGTTTAACATAGAAGTAGCTCTGCTGAGCGTTTTAGCTTAAAGATGGATTTCTTCCCTTCGCTGTCGCCAAGTGTCCGGGTTTATTCCGTTGGGGATGTTCCTGTTGCTCGGCAAATGGCGCTAAGCGGTGCGACAACAAATTTTAGGAGAGGAAGCAGACTTGTAAATCAGAATTTGCAGCTTACGTTTTCGCATTTAACGGAAACGATCATGAACCTTATAACAGCGCATTATTTAGCGGCTAAAGGAACTTATGATTTTTTCTTTGGAACAAGTGCGTTGTGGGGCGATTACAGCGGCACAGCGCCAGTTGAAGTAATTGGCAATACGGCTTGGAGGTACGCAAGCCCGCCAAGTATTACTGATGCTTCTTATGACAGATTCACCGTTGAAGTTCAATTGACAAGCCATTCAATTGAGCGGGGTGATTTCAACCTTGATGGCGGGGGTGCAGACGGTTCAGCAGCCGTTTACATTGTTGACGCGCTTACAGCTTCAGCCACTCCGGCTAGAACCTACATCTTCAACGGGGGTGACTCATGAGCATCACTATCAATTCGCTGATGCAGCAGCGCCGTGATACGGCTGCAAACTGGACGTCGCAGAACCCAACGCTTCTTAATGGCGAGCTTGGATATGAAACAGATACAGGGAAATGGAAAGTAGGCACAGGTTCTGCGGTGTGGACTGCGCTGGCTTATACGCCGTGGAGTCAGATCAATGCTTACCCATTTGTAAATGCCGATATTGCGTCAAATGCTGAGATTGCAGTTAGCAAGCTTGGAAACGGAACGGCACGCCAACTGCTGCAGACTGACGCAGGCGGAACAGGCGTTGAATTTGCAAGCAACATTGATGTCCCTGGCACGCTTGATGTAACAGGTGCGGCCACATTTGACAACAACGTCACGATCCAAGGCGATCTAACTGTCAACGGGACAACAACAACGATTGATACAACCACTTTGGTTGTTGAAGATAAAAATATTGAAATGGGAGCAGTCTCGACTCCCACTGATGTAACAGCCGATGGCGGTGGCATCACTCTTAAAGGCACGACGGATAAAACCATCAATTGGGTGGACGCGACTAATGCGTGGACATTTAGCGAGCACCTGGACATTGCGAGCGCGAAAGAATTTCGTATTGCTGGGACGAAAGTTCTTGATGCGACAAGCCTGGGGGCTGCTGTTGTTGCTTCTAGCCTGACCAGTGTTGGAACGATTGCGACTGGTGTTTGGAATGGCACGCCAATCGCAACGGCTTACATCGCCGACGATGCGGTAACGGCTGACAAGCTTGCTAACACTGCTGTAACTGCTGGAAGCTACACATTAAGCAGTATTACCGTTGATGCTCAAGGCCGGGTCACAGCAGCATCAAACGGAACTGCTGCAGATACCGACAAGATTGTTGAAGGCAATAGCGAAGCTGAAGTTGTTGACACTGGCTCAGATGGCCATTTCAAAGTTACGACTGAAGGAACTGAACGAGTCCGAGTTGGTCCTGCAGGTCAGGTTGGTATTGCTGGAGCAAATTACGGAACAAGCGGTCAGGTCTTAACCAGTGGTGGAGCGTCAGGCGCAATCACCTGGGCTGCTGCTGCTGCTGGAGCAACTGGCGGTGGCACTGATGCCTGGGCTTTAGAGCATGACAACACGATCACAACGACTTATACGATTGCAACCGGAAAGAATGTGATTTCTGCTGGTCCGCTTAGTATTAATGCAGCGGCAACCATTACAGTGCCTGCAAATAGTTTTTGGGTTGTTGTCTGATGGCACTTCGACTAAAAGGACAAACCACAGGCTATGTAGAGCTTGCGGCACCTGCTTCAGCAGCGGATAACACGTTGACGCTGCCAAACGGAAACGGTACGAATGGCCAAGTCTTGACAACTGACGGGGCAGGCGGTTTATCGTTTACAACTCCATCTGCTGGTGTAAGCCTTGGACTTGCCATTGCGTTAGGTTGATCTCATGGCTGAAACTTTTAACAACGCATCCGTCAAATTAACTTCGACAAATGCGACAGATTTATACCAAGCGCCGACAAGCGCGGCAACAGATCGAGCCATTGTGCTGAGTTGTCTGGTTGCCAACGTTGATGGTAGTGCTGCTGCTGAAATTACAATTGCCTTAACGGACGGCAGCAATACTGTTTTAAGCACTCTGGCTAGCACAATTGCTGTTCCTCCAGATGCGTCTATCGAGATAATTCCAAACAAAGTCGTCATGAAGCAATCTCAAAAGTTGCGAGCAACTGCTGGCGCTGCAAACGACCTTGAAATAACAGTTAGCGCATTGGAGATTACATAATGGCTGTAACAGAAGGTGGAATTATTGGAAAACAAAATCCTTCAACGCCTACTTCTGCTTCAGGGGTGTGGTCAGCGAATGAGGTTTTTCTGAGAAATACTGCCAGCAACGAATGGCCTAGCTTCAATGCACCTGTTTTCGACTACAACGTTTTAGGTGGTGGAGGAGCTGGTTCTAGTGCTACCTACGCCGGCGGCGGCGGTGGTGCGGCCTTGGTGACAGGGACATTTGCTCCATTGGGCGGAATCACGTATACCGTGACAATTGGGGCTGGTGGAAGTGGGGGTGATGGTGGGGCAAGTTCTATTGGTAGTTCTGTAACTGGTGCCGGGGGAAAACGATCTACCTTCAACAATGAAACAGGTGGGGACAACACTCTCTACAGCGGTGGATCCGGTGGCTCTGTTGCCGGTGGTGGTGGTGCCGGTGCAGGAGGTAATGGCGGAAACGCGCGTTCATTTGCCCTAGGCGGTGACGGCGGGACTGGCATTGCTATGCCTTTACATCCAACCGGCTTGAGGGTTGGCGGCGGGGGCGCTGGTCGCGGTAACACCTCTTTTGGCGGTAGCCAACCTAATGGAACCGCTGTTGATGGGGGCGGTGGCAGTAACACCGCAGCCAGCCAACCTAACAGAGGTGGAGGGGGCTTAGGCCCCACAGGGAGCGGAGCCTCTGGCCGCGTTATTTTGCGTTATGTCGATTCAGCTCCAGCAGCAACAACCACTGGCAACCCTACAATTACAGTTTCAGGCGGATATAGAACTTACGATTTTACTAGCTCTGGGAGTATTACTTTCTAATGGCACATTTTGCATTAATTAAAAATAATATTGTTCAGCAAGTTGTTGTTGTCGGCAATGCTGACCTAACAAACAGTGAAGGCAATGAGCAAGAAGCTTTAGGCGTTGCATTCTGTCACTCATTGTTTGGTACGAATGGCACTTGGGTACAAACTTCTTACAATGGCAACATACGCAAAAACTTTGCAGGTATTGGCCACACATA
>Ga0181389_1001025_pt1 | contig 11214 bp, 8 predicted proteins | sample 12SPOviralmetaG_FD_130121 | JGI IMG/M metagenome (GOLD analysis project Ga0181389, IMG submission 130121) | Marine viral communities from the oligotrophic San Pedro Time Series (SPOT) site, San Pedro Channel, CA, USA - 12 SPOT_SRF_2010-06-29 | ecosystem: Environmental > Aquatic > Marine > Strait...
GGAAATAGCAGCTAATGTAATGGGTCAATCTGTAGCTATGAACGCTGCCAATGGTACAGCAATTACAGAAAAATCAATTTTACAAGAAGTAGCAAAATTATCAAGTAGTATACAATTAAGCATGGCTAATAACCCTATTGAGTTAGCCAAAGCAGTTCAAACTGCTAAGCAATTTGGATTGGAATTATCAAATGTAGACGGTATAGCGGGTGGTTTACTTAATTTTGAACAATCAATCGCCTCCGAATTGGAAGCTGAAGTGTTGTTGGGTAAAAACATTAATTTAGAAAAAGCTAGACAAGCAGCTTTAAATAATGATCTAGCAACCGTAGCAGAGGAAGTTGCAAAACAAGCAGGATCCGCGGCTGAATTTACAGCTATGAATAGAATACAGCAAGAAGCATTAGCTAAAGCTGTAGGAATGAGTAGAGAGGATTTAGCAAAATCATTACAATCCAGAGAAATATTAGCTAAATTAGGAGGTAAGGATGCGGATATGCAGGCTGCTTATAATAGACTAAAAGCAGAAGGTTTATCACAAGATGAAATAGCAAATAAGTTAGGGGATGAAAGATTAGCAAAATCCTACCATGCAGAAAATATACAAAGTCAATTTACAGCTTCAGTAGCAAAAATGAAAGAACTATTTGTGCAAGTTGCAGCTGCTTTAATTCCTATAGTTGAACCTATAGCAGCAGTAGTTGGTTTTATGGCTAATCTAATTTCTAAATCTATGGGATTCTTAAAAGTATTAGGAAGTATAGCTGCGGTTATGAAAGTTATTAAATTTATAGGGAATGATGTTTATAGACAACAAATATTAACAAATGTAGCAAATAAATTAGGGTTACTTACTGAAAATCAAAAAAAGAAAGTTAAATTAGCAAATAGTATAGTAGATAGGGGAGCTGTATTAAGTGCTGGTCAGAAAGCTATGATTGAAAGACAAAATATAGTTACACTTGTTAAAGGTAATGCAATAAAATTAAAAGATGCTATTCTAGATAAAGCAGAAGCACTTTATCTTGGGACAAAAATGGGATTAATGAGGGCAACAGTTGCTGTTCAAAGACAAGATTATTTATTAAAATTAAAAAAATCAGTTGTTGATAAAATAAGTGCTGCTTATGACGCAACAAGATTAGCAATTACTTCTGCCATAGGAATAGCTGGTAAAATAAATTTAGGAACTTTAATTGCAGAAAAAGCAGCACAAGCTGGTACTATTTTGATGTTAGGAGCTAGATTAGCTGTTCAAACAGCAATTGCAGCAGCAGCTTTAGTAGGTGTATCTGCATCTACTTTAGGTATTGGAACAATAGTGGCATTAGCAGCAGCTGCAGGAGGTATAGCATATTTAAATAGTGTTTCAAAGGGTAATGATATAATGTCTGCAGGATCAAATACATCAGGATATGGTTCTAGAACTTTATTTGGTCCTGAAGGAGCAATAGCCTTAAATAATAAAGATACAGTTATAGCAGGTACAAATTTATTCCCTAAAGGAGATGATGTTGTATCATCGCCTGCAGGTTCTGTAAGTATGGCTCAAGATAATTCACGAATGGAAAAATTACTAGAAAGAGCAATTAATAGACCTGATCCTGTAATAGAAATGAATGGTGATAAATTAGGTACAGCGGTTGGGAAATATGCTTATTCTACTCAATAAACTATACTTTTACAATATTTATAATAAATGTTTAACAATTAAAAATTAAAAATTATGCCTTTACTTAAAAAACTAGAAACTGAAGGATCTGTATTGACTCCATTAAATGGTCAACAACCTGTATCTTCATTACAATCTGGAGCAATCCCAGTAAATAATACATTCTCAAAAGGAACGTATGTTGATTATGTTTCTGAAACACCAAGAGCAGTAGATACAACAGGTAACGTACAGTAACCTATGCCCTTAATTAATCTAAGAACCGACCTTAAGTCCCTAAGGTATGGAAGTGATAGAATAGATAATGGTTCAAGTAACCAACCTTATGTCAAATCTTCTATACCAAGTGGATCCGGCCCGGGTCTAGGTGATGCTGATTTCCTCTTAAGAGGAGGATCACTATTACCCAGAGCTGTGGGAAGGGATGTTTCTAGGTTAACTCAAATGATGTTTGATTTTAAATCTCCAAATGGACTTTTATTTTCAGTAAAACAGAATCTTTTATCAAGATCAGCTGTTAACCCAATGGCGGTTTCAAATGATGGTTCTGTAGTTAATTTGTTAAGTAATCCTAATAGGTTACCTTTAAATAATGGTATTTATTTACCAACATCAACTATACTACAAGCAGCAGCAAACCCTTTAGGGGGACATTTATTAAAACAAGGAATTAACCCTTTTAAAAGTACTAATGAAGTTGCTAAGGGTAATATTTTATCTACAGGGTTTGGACCTGATTTACCTTTATCTATGCCCATTTACTTGGATACAGATGCTTACAATGAAAGAGTAAATACACAAGGAGAACCTACTAGTAGATTATTATCTTTTACAAATTCTTTTATAAAAAATGGAATAAATGATCCATTTGAAGATACACCTGGTTATTTTGTTTTAAATGATGATCCAAATCTTTATTCATACTCAGGAGGTCCTGGGTCAACATTAGGAGTAGGAAAAACAATAGTCCCTATAAAAAGTAGAACAGGAGTAAATAATCCATTTTTAGCTGGGTATAAATCTAAAACTGATAGATTTTTTAATAATTTTAAAAAGATTGGATTTGGTATTAATGCCTTTGAGGATTATTCAGTATTTAATAAACCAAGATCAGTAAATTTTCAAGGCGCAAGAATATTTAATAATACAATAAGTAAAGTATACGAAAATATTACTGGTACAGATTTAATTAAAAATCAATATAAAGAAGTAAATAGTAATACAAGTGCTTTAAGAAAATTTACACCTAATGTATTCGAAACCGGTTCTTTTAAACCCAATTCTACGGTTCCTGGTTTAAAAGATACTCTTGATTACGATCAATTAATGATAGCTGGAGACTCTGGATCAGCAAAAAATACTATATTAGAAGATTTTAGAGGTAATACAGATTCAAATTCTCCTATACAATCCCTTAACTATGCAAACCCTAATCAAAGATTAGATGGTAGAGTTAATTTAGGATCCCCAGGATTAAATTTTCCAAGAAAGAGTTATGTAATAGGAAGAGGTACACCCTTAGATAAAATTAATGCCCTACCTTTATATCAATCTAGTAAAGTTGATAATAGTAAACCCGTAAATGATTTATGTAAATTTAGGATTGGTATAATTAATAATTCTGACCCTAGCTTAAAAACCTATATTCATTTTAGAGCTTTTTTAGATTCAATGGATGATTCTTATAGTGCTGAATGGGCATCCCAAAAATATATGGGAAGAGCAGAAAATTTATATAACTACCAGGGGTTTGACCGAACAGTTAATTTATCTTGGACTGTTGCTGCGCAATCAAAACAAGAACTAATTCCAATGTATAAAAAATTAAATTATTTAGCATCTGTTTGTGCACCCGACTATTCAGATTCTGGATATATGAGGGGTAATTTAATAGAACTAACAGTTGGTGGTTACATTTATGAGCAAACTGGGATAATGCAAGGGATTCAATATGGAGTACCACAAGAATCACCTTGGGAAATAAGTATAAATGATGGAGATATAAATACAGAAGGATTTGATGAAACTAGATCTGATGATAGTGTAAAAGAATTACCTATGATAATTAAAGTATCAGGTTTTTCATTTAAACCTATTCAAAACTTTGTACCTAATAAACAAATTAATACATTCCAAAATGTTGGAAATGAAGGACCTAATGTAGATGGAGATATAGTGGGTTATGGTCCACAACAATTTATATCATTAAAAAATAGTCGAAGTAATAATTACGATTCAAATGGGTAGATATTCAGGGATATTAACAAAGAGTACAGTAGAAGGAAAAAGGTATAAAAAAACAGTAAAATACCCGGATATCCCCTTGAGTTTTGATGATATTTATGTCTATACTGAAGTCCTTGATAGATTTGATATGTTAGCTCAATCTTATTATGGTGACCCACAACTATGGTGGGCAATTTCAATGGCTAACCCTCAACTAGAACAAGGTTCAATATACCCACCAGTGGGAATACAGATAAGAATTCCGGGGAATATTGGTGGAGTAATATTATCTTATGAGAAATTAAATGGAATTTAATTATGGCTGGAAATATAATCGGAGAACCAATAGATGCAACTATACTCAAGCAAATAGATAATAGACAATCTGTTAGTGGTGCTGGGTATAATAGTAGTTCTATTACAAGATCTCCCCAAGTTTTAAATTTTTTAAATAATAGAAGTGCGTGGATAAAAATGGCTTCTGGTGTTTTTTTAGAAGATGGCGCTTTATACCAATTAGAAGAAATTTCAAAACAAGAGGGAGGGTACATTAGTGAAGATGAAATTCAAAATCTTAAGGGTACCAGCTTAGCTAAAAATACTGTACTATTTAATACAATCCAATCCTTTGACGCCCAGGGGGAGAAAAAATATACTAGTAGAAGTGGTGTTAGAAATAATAACCTTCTTCAAGATAGTCTTGGTAAAATGTATGGTGGCTTAGGTGGTAACTCTCAGGGACTACAACCTGTGGGAGGAATTACAGATATAAAAGTTGAAAACATTAATAGAGGATCGATTGCAAAAGCAACAGTAAATATTAAAGTATATAATCGTTTTCAATTTAATCTAATAGATTTAGCTTATTTAAAATTAGGCTATATAATGATGTTAGAATGGGGTTGGGACAAATATATTGACAGCATTGACCCAGAAACAGGGGCGGTAATTAAAGATATGCCTTATACCATAATTGAAAAAGAATGGTTTGATGGGAAAAATTATACTCAAAAAGATATCCTAAGATTAATTAGCCAAAAACAACTCCAATATAAAGGAAACTATGATGGATTTTTCGGTAAAGTGTCTAATTATACTTGGAAAGCAAATCCTGATGGTAGTTTTGATATAAAAATAGATTTAATTACTTTAGGTAGTGTAATAGAATCAATGAAAGTTAATCTATCCCCAGAAGTACCTATTGATGAAGCAACACTTAAAATCAACCAAGAAAAATTAGCTGAATTATTAGATGTAGAGGAAGGAGAAAATGAAGGAGAATATGATAGTCCTTTAATTAACAATATGGGGGGAGATAAATTATCTATATTCTTATCTTCAACAGTAATTAATTTTCCTGAAGGTAATCTTGATCATGTTTACTTACCTAATTTAGTAACAGAACTTATTCCTATATCCTATGGTACAATAGCAGCAATTTCAGCTGTACCTGTAATAGGAACAGCAGTTGCTGGAGTAACAGCAATTACTAAATATTTAACTTCTTATACTGGTAATATACCTGAAGAAGACCGTTATTATGTAAGATTAGGTTTATTTTTAGATAAATTAAAAGGGTTAACTATTCCATATGTAAAAAATGGAGATACAATGAAAACTCCTTCTTTAGATGTAGATACGGGTGTATCCAATAATATTTGTAATTATATTACTAATTTAATACCCTTAGATCCTTCTATATGTGTTTTTTCAATTCAATTATCTAGTGAATATGATAGTATAACTCTTTTAGATGTCCCTAAATATAATTCTAATATGAGACCCTTTGCAGTTAATAATAATGGGGTAGTATATGGACAAATAATGAATATTAATATGAATATCAATTTCCTCCAAAAGGCTATTGTAGATAATATTGATAAAGATGGTAATTTAACTTTATTTAGTTTATTAGAAACTATATGTGATGGAATAAATCAAAGTACCGGGGGAGCTACTATGTTAGAACCTGCCATTAAAAATGATAATGTTGTATATATTTTAGAACAAAATTCAATTAAAGGTTTTGGATTTGAAAAAACAGACACTGCCCCAATAGATATCCAAGGATATTCAGAAGGTGGTCAATCAAACTTTGTACAAGATTTTTCATTTAACACAAAAATTACTCCTGACATGATGTCAATGATATCAATTGGAGCAACATCTGAGGGAATTGATAGTAGACAAATAAATGCTTCCCCTTGGAAAAAATGGTATAGAGGAGTAAAAAATAGATTTGAAGAATCTTATGTAGTTCAAGATAAAAACGTTGCTGCCCCTTCTCTAGCTGAAAAATGGCAAACACCTGAAAAAATAATTGTAGAAAGGTTTAAAGCTGATCTTTTAGCTGGAAATATAGATTATGATCATATTGTTGTGGCTGGGTATGATTGGGAATGGAATAATCATGATTTAGCAGATATAAACCCTGATGGATTTGGGAATAATGGTTTTTTTACTAGTAATAAAACCGCAGCAGATAATTTAATAACGGGTACTGCTGATAACCCAATATATTCTCCTTTAGCTCAAGAAGTTATAAATAGAGTTCATGAAGTTGAAGATGAAGATAATGCATTTGCAATAGCAAATTCTCTAACAGTAGTAGCAAATGAAGATGATATACCTAAAGGTGAAGAATATAAACAATATTTTGTAAATGCTTTCGGTGGTAAAACAGGAACAGCAGATAAAAGAACTTTTTGGCCGGGTTACAGAGAATTATCTGTAGATAGAGATGATAGTTTATGGTGGTATGGTAAAGATAATAGTGATTTTATTAATAGAGGTAAAACATCATTTAATACTTATGTTGCTGATTTGAGTAATGAAGAATCTAAAAAAAACCCAGATAATGCAGCTAGTACTAATGGTTTTATTCCTGTTGAATTAGGTTTAACTGTAGATGGTTTAAGTGGAGTGAAAATCTACCAAAAATTAGAAGTAACTCAAAGATTTTTACCTGTATCTTACAGCAAGGCTTTAAGATTTGTTATACGGGGAGTTAACCATACAGTATCAGGGAATCAGTGGGTAACAGATTTATCAACAATTTCCACATCAGTAAGTGATCAAAAATCTTCTGTTGAAGCTGCTAAAAGTTATGGTGCAAAGGCTGATGCATCAGTTTCTGCAAAAACTCCAACTAGAGTATTAGGTCCTATACCTCCTAAAAATCCAAACGAAAAGTTAAAAATTTATGATAATAGAACAGTTGCAGGTGTACCCTTTGATAAAAGAACATATAAAACATATCAAGGTATAGATTGGTTAGTAGGTGAAATGAATAATAACACCCAAAATCAATGGAGAGGATTTTTAAATGCTTTAAATGAAAGGTATCCTGGGTATGAGCTAAGAATTAATGCCACTTACCGTTCTTATCAAAGATCTATTCAATTAAAACAAATAAACTCTAACAATGCTACCGCCGGAAAATCTCCTCATAATTATGCTTTAGGTATAGATATGAATGTTAAGGATCCAAACGGTAAAGTTTATCTTAAAAAGGACTATAGTTCTTGGAAAGCATCAGGTATTCCTCAAATAGCGGTTAGTGAATTTAAAATGAGATGGGGTGGTGATTTTAGTGGTTATTTAGATTGTGTCCATTTTGATGTTTCTAGGGCAACTCCTAAAATACAAGCAAATGCTAAAAAAGAAAATCCTGGTCTTCCTCAATCTCAATGGGACACTCAAAATACTAAATTAACATAATGTACTATCCAAAATCACAAATCGTCCCTAATTTATACACTAATGGTGAAGAGTATGTTTATGCTATAAATAGTAAAGAATATATAGGTCATTATTTTGCAACAGCAGATGGTAAATTTTTTACTGGGAAAAACCCAAATAATAAACCTAACCAGAGATTAACCCCTCTATCAAGTACCCCTGAAAATAACGACCCTACAATACAATCAGAATACATACCAGAAGATTACTATGTAATAAATGATTATTACTATTATGCTAAGGGAATTAATATATTTAATATGGGGGCACCACCACCACTTCCAAAATCATCTTTTCCTACTCCCACACAAAAAGATTATGAAGCAGGTGAAATACAAAGATATTTTATTAAAAAATATAATGAAATGTTATACATAGAAATTGATAAAGAAGATTATCCTAAATATGCTAAAAGAACACAAGAAGTAAATTCTAGTTTATATTTACCTTTTAAACTCCCTTGGGTTATAACAGGTAATAGAAAAAAAGCATTTAAAGTAAACCAAGCATCGGTTAATAGAATAGAAAGAAGTAATTCAATACAAGGTTTTAAATCCTACTTTAAAGGAAGATTTGACCAACTATTTAAATATTCTAAAAACGAAAATTTATACACTGAAGGAAAAGAATATAGACTACCTTCAAATGGTCAATTCTATAAAGGTTACTATCATATACACCCACAAAAAGGTGCAATGGAAGGAAGACAACACACAAATACCTCACATAATATCTTAATACCTGTTAGTGGTTCAAATACCCAATTTATAGTTAATAAAACAGAAACCCAAGTAATTAATAAATCTAGTGGTTATTAGATAAAGTTTTCGTATATTAGAGTAAAATAAAGGTATATGTATTGGCTTATTGAAAATAGGGAACAGTTAAAGGTTTTAATAAATAGTGGTTATAAAAAGGCGTTCATTGAGGTAATACCCTATAATGACACAATTCACCCCGTACTAAATCGTGTAAGTTTAGTGTATATTAGACCACTTGAAGCATCAAAAGGCTTTATGGTATGTATTGCACATAGCGAATCTTTAAATGTATTAAACACGGGTATAGACAAGCTAATATCAAAATTTGATATATTATATTGTCGTGATAAAAAAGAAATGTTACATTATTTCCCAAACAAAACTCTTTATGACATAACACCACCTCCTCATACGTATATACGTCCTACAACACAAACACATGACTTATACTATCGTGAACATCAAGATAACCGTGAGTTAAACCTAATTATACCAATTGTTAAACATTATGAATTATGCGAGACAATTTTTGAAGATCTAAAAGCGAATATTAACATAGAAAAAACAAAATATGATGAATTCTTTAACAGTAGAGTATCCGTGGTATTCAACGCTATCGAGCGAAATGGAGTACGAATACACAACGAAACCTTCAGTGAATACTTCCATCCCGTTGATGGTGAATACGTCTACACTCAGTTCAACTTAAAAACAACAACAACAAGACCCTCAAATAAATTTAAAAACGTAAATTATGCAGCACTTAATAAAGAAAATGGATGTAGGAAAAGTTTTATACCACGTAATAATAGGTTTGTGGAAATTGATATTAGTGCTTATCATCCTAGCTTGGCTGCTAGTCTCATTGGTTATGATTTTGCCAATATTGATATCCATGCTCATTTTGCTTCCCTATATGGGGTGGATTATAAAAAATCGAAAGAACTTACCTTCAAGCAGCTCTATGGAGGCGTTTTCGAAAATTATAAACACCTGGAATTCTTTCAAGGAATCGAGAAATACGTAGGAGAAACGTGGCGTAAGTTTGAAAGCGACGGGTTCATAGAATGTGAAATTTCTGGATATAGATATGAAAAGGAAAAATTGCAAAATATGAACCCACAAAAACTATTTAATTATATATTACAAAATTTGGAGACGTCAATGAACGTTCGTATATTATGGGATATGTGTGTTATACTACGGAAACGTAAAACAAAACTAGTACTTTATACATATGATTCATTTTTGTTTGATTTAGACGATAGTGAGGAAAATATATTAGAAGAAATTAAAGAAGTATTTAAAAAATATAAATTAAACATTAAAGAAATAGAAGGTTATGACTACAATTTTACAGAATAGAACTAATACGTATAATGCGAATTATGATGTTATAAAAGACATCCAAAACGCAGGAGATTTGAACAATAAATTATTTTGTACCTTTACAGACTTAGAGGGCTTAGATACCTTAATTGAAGAAATACAATCAAAATACATAATTATGTATAATAAGATGTTTGTTCTTGAAATTGTAGGAAAAGATGAATATGTGGTTACATATAATGTAGATCAGGGAAATGTGCATACAATCCCAGATAATACTATATTAGTACATAGAAAAAAGGAATCTAATACCTTATACACCATTAATGCACTTAACGAATTGATTAAGAAATTAAATGGTGGTGTTGTTGATACTAACTATAAAGTAGATTGGCAACATTATAGAAATTGTGTTTTACTTACCCAACACAATGATTTAAATCAATTAAATACAAAAATACATAAAATAATCGAAATATAATTTGGTTCCCCAAATATTAGTTCGTATATTCAGTTACATATAAACAGTTATAATTAAAAATAAGTTACATTATGGATTTAAATGCACTAAAGCAGAAATTGGATACCCTCCAATCAAAACCACAGGGAGGTCAAAAGACCGATTATTCATTAATTTATTGGAGACCAACAGTAGGTAAACAACAGATTAGAATCGTACCATCAGCGTATGATGCCTCTAACCCGTTTACAGAACTTAAGTTCTATTATGGTATTACTAATAAAGTAATGATTTCACCAGCAAATTTTGGTGAAAAAGACCCAATTGCCTTATTCGCTGGGAAACTACGTGAAGGTGAATATAATAAAGAAAACTATGTACTAGCTAAAAAGTTAGATGCTAAAAACCGTATTTTCGTTCCTGTAGTAGTACGTGGAGAAGAAGATAAAGGTGTTAGACTATGGCAATTTGGTAAGCAAGTATATGAAGAATTATTAGCACTTGCTGTTGATGATGAAATTGGAGATTACACTGATATTGTAAATGGTAGAGACCTTACAGTTGAAACAGTAGGACCTGAATCAACTGGTACTCCTTATAATAAATCATCAGTACGTGTACGTTTAAAAACCTCACCATTAAGTGGAGATGCTACTCAAGTAGAAACTTGGACAAACGAACAACCAAACCCTAAAGGAGATTTATTTAAGCGTTATTCATTTGATGATATGAAGGTTGCATTGGAAAAATGGTTATCACCTGAAGAAGATTCAGAAGAAGTAGTTCCATCTCCTGTATCAGCACAACCACAAACAAATTTTAGTTTAGATACTAATAAAGCTAAACAAACGAAAGTAGATAAATTCGACTCTTTATTTGATTCAAAAACCGATGATCTTCCTTTCTAAATATGGCGAAAAAAATATCAAAGTCTCTCTCGGCAGCAGTGTCTGCCGAGATTAAGAGCAAATTTGATTTAAATAAATTTAAATCGTCTAAAGGTTTAGATAAAAACGTCAAATTTA
>Ga0181389_1001026_pt1 | contig 11204 bp, 16 predicted proteins | sample 12SPOviralmetaG_FD_130121 | JGI IMG/M metagenome (GOLD analysis project Ga0181389, IMG submission 130121) | Marine viral communities from the oligotrophic San Pedro Time Series (SPOT) site, San Pedro Channel, CA, USA - 12 SPOT_SRF_2010-06-29 | ecosystem: Environmental > Aquatic > Marine > Strait...
AACTGAAACACCAGAGGCAGGCCAGTATAAGTTGCGCGGAAGATAGCTTTTTCGCAAAGAATGGTGGCATATTCACCGCCAACCAAGCCAGTAATCTGTCCGGCATCAGGCAAGTCCTGAAAATCAGACTGGTCTGTGCCAGCAGTCCAGCTAGTGTAATTGCTGAAGCCTGACCACTTTACCCGCATAGGCTTTCGGCCTGAGCCTTCGTCTATATTAGCCGTCCATACGAAATCCCGTACCACAGCAAGAAAGTCAGCTTTCGGAGCGCCGGAAACATCCGCCCACGCTGATGATGAGTTTACATCCCAATATTGCAATGTCTCGCCGACACCGCCAGCGGCTATGGCTATGTCTCCGAACTGAACAAACCGCCAGCGCTCTGCGCCAGTTAAAGAATATCCGCCAGCTTTGCTGACATCATCTAAATTGCTTGTTCCTGTGTTGAAGGTGTACAGCTTGCCAGCATCGCCAGCAAATAAAGTTACATCCCCATCATCATCTTTTACTGAAAAAATGCCACGGATTCTATCGTCAGCCGAGTTGCTGATAGCGACAGTGCCTTTCATAGCACGATACCCACCAGCCGCAGGTATTACGTTGGTGGCTGTAATTAAGCCTTGATTCATGTGGTCTGGTTGGTCAGGCATCCATTCGCCGAAAGGTATCATACGTTCACCCATGTTCCAGTGGTAACTGATTGGTCAGTCCAGACCTCAGAGCCTAAAGGCACATCCGTCCATATTTCTGTGCCTATAGGTACTGGTGTCCAATCGTCACCAATCACCTTCATGGCAACAGTCGGCGTTATTGCTACCAGCGCTGACATCTGCGCCTTGTACTGCGCTGTAAACGGCGCTGAGGTAGTTACTGCCGCCGTTACGGCAGATGCACCAGCGAATGTAGCGTTGACGCTCAGTGCGCCTGTAATCGCCGCAGGGGCGGTTGCCTCTACCTGCCTAAATATCGTAGGCGTGGCAGTGGCGGTATTCGCAATGTTAACCAGCGCCTCAAACGGCTTGACCTTGGCAAACAAAGCAACAGCCGTATTAACAGCCGTCACAGATGCCGCAATCTCCATAATTTTGCCAGACGCGGATGTAGCGGTAGCCGCAACCGACACAGAAGCCTGCGCTGAGTGCAGGGTGTCAACCGTCAGGGACGCAGATGCAGTTAAAGCCGCACTCACTGAAGAGGCGGCTTCGTGCATTACGAGGTTGTTTAAATCGTCTACAGTGCCATAGGCATTTAGACTATCAACTGTACCCCAAGCATCTAACTGGTCAACCTTTGCCATTGCCTGCCCTATGCGGCTGTGATGTCCATATCGCCAGCGGCAATACGAAGGATGTCACCCGTTGCTACTGCCTTGCTTGCAGTCAGTGCGCCGTGAATAAGCAGATTGCCGCTTGTGCTGGCATCAAATAAACCGAAGTGGCTAACAGTACCCCATGAGCCTGTTGCCGCTGGAAAGTCTACCGCACCGCTATTATCTGCTGTGCCGCTACTTGCCGCATTAAAGGCAATGCTCTGACGGGCGTACCCTGAGCCGGAAAGCTCTGTGCCGGAGTTGTCATCGTTAAATGAACCCGTGGACAGGCCAACGTAAACTGTTGTCGGCATGGTGTAAGCACCAGTGCCTAAAATGTGGTCGAGAACTTCATTCTCTAAATAGTCACTCATAGCTGACATGATTATCTCTCCGCTTGTGCGTTTGCTTGTGAATAGGCTGATTTAATTTGCAGAGAACCTGTACCGTAATGACTTCTCTGTTCGTCCACCTTTATCTCTTCAAGAATGCGGGTGAATTTCTGGTCATACTGTGCGGCTCTTGCCTCGTCCAAAAGGTAGGCGTAACCTTCCGCCAGCGCACCGTACAGATACAAATCTGGGCTTCTGGTAAACAGTATTGGTGTAGTGGTATTGCTGATGTTTGGCAGTGAGCCAATATAAACAATTTCCTGAGTATAGGCCGCATCTGGTATAGGTCGCATTTTCAGTTCCAGTCCGACAATACTGTAACCCTCCGGCATACCCTCTCCGTTTGAGGAATACATACTATCCAAAGCAGACGGGCTATAATATGTAAGCACCCGTGTCGGTGATGCGTTTATCTTTACTTCACGGACTTCGCGGAAATCATTAGGCAATAAGATGTACTCATCGCCAGCAACCAGCGTGGCCTGAGAACGCTTTTCCTGTTCGCGTGTCTCTAGCTCACGGCTCATGCGTGATTCAGCCATTGTGATAAAATCAGGTATTTGGCTGGTTAAGTCAGACCGAGCCATGAAATTGGCAACGGCTGTTTTAAGTTCCGCGTAATTTGCAATACTCATAAGTGACCGCCGCCTGTTCTGAATACTCTGTTTTCGTTATTGTTCAGCCACTGCTTCCAAGCCTTCGGATTATCAGCAGGCTTACCGAACTTCTGCACAAGCTCATTATACAACACATTTGGTATTTCCGCCACATGGCTCATGTGCCTCTGTGTGCCTGTCATCTGCCCATAGCGCCAATCGTCAGCCATGTGCTTGTTAATCTTCAAAAGATTGTCAAACGTCTGGCTCTGTTCAACAACAGTACCGCCATGCCTGCCCTGCTTCATTTTGACCTGAGTGCCAGTAAGCGGGTCTGTCTTTAATATTCTGTCCATAGTTCCTCCTGAAAGGTGAGAGGGGCAGTCACCCGCCCCCCTCTTTTATTAGCTAGCTTACGAACCGTTTAGGTCGAAGATTCCAGCGTGTGCCTTTGGTGCTTGCACTTTCAGTGACCACTCAGTAATCAACTGCATCTTTTCTGCGTCACCTGTTGCCGCGATTTCGTTCTCAGCGAAGTTACGGCCTGACAGTGTGCATAGTGATGCAAAGTCTGGGTCAATTAGGAAAACGCGGTCATTGCCCATGAAGCGTGATGGAGCAACATCTAGTGTGCCAAAGTCTGTTAGGAAAACAGAAGTTGAACCTACATAGGTTGTTGCCTTAGCCGCAGTCATGTTGACATCGTTGCTTACCAGATTGCCAGATGCTGACAGGTCTGAGAAGTTTGCACGGTTAGTCGCAGATGCAATTAGCATCTTTGGGTTTCCGCCGTCTGACCATGCGTCTTGCATCCCATCTTCAATAAGAGCAAGTGTAAGCGCACGGGCAGTACCCGCAGTGATGGTGTCTGTGCCATCGCCTGTTGCGAAAGCACCAGAGCCTGCACCGACTGAACCGTTTGTCATCCAGCATGAAAGTGATGCTGACTTACGCGGGTCTGATGCGTCACGGGCTACGTCTGTGTCACCGATTGCTTTTTCGATGTCTCTACGCAGTTCCAAAGATTTTAAAACGCGCTGGTAAGCCATTTCACGGTCACGTCCGGCTTTATCAACGGATTCTAGTGTCCCAGATACAGCCGCGTCTTTTACGCTTATCTGATGGTAGTTACCGAACCTAGCAGTCGCTGTTGGAGTTGCAAATGTAGCATTTGCTCCTTCATTGACGTAGTTGGTTGCGGAAGCCGCCGCCAGTTCCTGTACCTGCCACTCAGTAAAGATACCGTTTGAGGTTTCTTTCTTCAGGGCAGAAAAGATTGGTGTTTCGTCTGGGTCGATGCGGTAAATCACATCGGCGAGGTCTTCGCGCTCACCGACTGCGGTTTGAGTGGTATGTGTAGCCATTTTTTAAGTTCCTTCTATTAGCTAGTTACCCATTAAGTAATTAACAGCGGCATCTACAGAGCGCTCATTATTGAGCCTCTTTAGAGACTTCTGTTTTTGACGACTTGCTACTTGAGCCTTTGTCTTAGGTTGTCCAGCCTTAGCCATCTTCGGAGCTTTGCTTGCTTTCTTCTTCGCGGCGGGTTTCTTCGACTGAAGATTATCCCATTGCCACGCCTTATAAAGCAATTCGATAGCCCGTGCGTCAGACGCATTTGCTATCTCTTGCGGCGAAAATCCTACACTCTGTTGAGCGTATTTGATGACCTGTTCACGCTCACTTGTGCGAACATTCTCATCACGCCACTGAGGGATGCGGTCAAGCATTTGCTCCCTCTGTACAGCCAGATGCTGTTGCATCTGAACCTGTTGCTCCTGAGCCTGCTGTTGAGCAATTACCTGTCTCTCTGCCTCCACCTGACGAGCCTGTTCTTTTTGCTGGTCAAGCTTTGTCTTGTACAGGAACAACTCCTCAGCCGAATACTCTTTCGCTAAAGCATCCCAGTCAGGTTCGGCATCGCCGAGTATCTGCTGGTTATACTGAGACAACTGTTCAAGTTGCTGTGCGTAGGTATCCCTCATCTGAGCCACTTGTTGCGCTTCAGCTTCAAACGCTTTTCGTTGCTCTGCAAGTTCTTGACTACGCTTGGTGTATGCCTGCTGGCGCTGGTATCCGTTCAGAAGCTCGTCTTGCGTGACCTCATACTCATCACCGTCTACTTTGACAGTGTAAATATCAGGTTGCTCAACCTCTTCCTCTTCTTCTACCTCGTCAGTATCATACTCACCATCTTCATCATCCTCGACATATTCAACCTCTTCGGCTTCCTCTGTCTCGGCCTCTGCTTCCAGTGTCGGAGTTTCGGCTTCCGCCTCTTCTCCTAGCCGCCCATCACTTACCTTGTCCTCTTCAGGGGGTGTTGCTAATAGGCTGTTCATTGCTTCGTTAATTGATAAACTTCCAGTCTCTTGCGAGTTGTTGGACATAACTAATTACCTTTTCTCAAATTTTACGCGGTTTTGCAACTCATCTAGTTGCGCTTTAGCCAGTTTGCCATCCGTGACCACCCCTTCGAGATATCCTCTGAGTGCTGACAAGTTCTGGCATAACATATACAGCCGTTCACGGTTTTGTGAATCTTCCACAGAACTCGCCTTCCACGCCTGTATAAAATCTGTTTCAAGTTGGCTAAATGCCTCTTGCAATAATTCATTTCGTAATAACGCCGCCGCTTTTTCGCCGCGCTCCATGCTTCCCCTGACTTTACCTTCGTTCATATTAAGCTGTATCCTGTCAAATCGTATGGGTCATCATACAGGCCAACATCTGTCGGCTGTCTAAAGCCTACATTCATTGCCCCGAACTGTGTTGGGTCATAACCAGCTAGCAAACCGCCATAAACCTGCGGGGCTAAATCTAGCAAACCCTGCCGCATATATTGACCTTCTGTCGGGTAAATGCCGCCAGCCGGATAGCGGTAGCCTTGGTCTATCATAGACTGCCTTGGGTCTGCCTCTGGCTGTGCCGCCGCAACTGCTGTTGCCTCTGGGGCTACAAAGCCATCATCATCGCCAAAGTCCATAGGTGGTGGAGCAGTGTTAGCTGGGTTGTCGGGGTCAATACGAGACAAAACACTGCCAGCGCCATACTGCCCTGTTTCTGGGTTTATTGTGGCAACAACCTGCCCCGTCTTGTTGTATTGCGGTATGTAGCCTTTTTCTAAACCTTGCATCAACTGACGAGAAGCATTCTGGCCTATAAAACTAAATGCTTTTGCTATTGGGTGTTGTTTAAAAGATTGCTTGGCTAAATCCGAAAAACTATATTGTCCGCCCAGTAAACCCTCTAAGCTAAAAGGAGTGGCAAAATTATACGCACCACCTCTGCTGGCTAAGTCAGAAAAATTGCCAAAACCCATGTTTTGCATTTGTTCTGGCCTGTTCATATATTGCTGTCTTACATCAGAGACTGCCTGTCTTATCTGTTGCTCTGCTTCCCCACCACCATAAAGGTCAGCGCCAGAAAAAGATTGCCCACTTGCCATCTGCCCAAGACTTTGGCTTGAACCTACATCAGATGTGGTGCTACCAGCTACATCGCCAGTAACTCCCTCCATAGGAGCGCCTTCATAATCCCGTCTGCCCATCTCTTTACCCTCTCGGTAGGTTGGTTGATATCTCTGCGTCAGTGTAGGCTTTTAGCTGTCTTAGCTCTGCCTCTGCCGCTAATTCTTGTCTGCGAAGCTCTAGCTCCATCTGCATTTTCTCGCGCTCTAGCTCTATTTCCATCATCATGCGCTCACGCTTCAGGGCTATGTCAGCTTGCAACTCAGCCTGCGCTGACTGGTCTTGTTGCTGAGGCTGTTGAGCCATCTGCTGTTCCATCATAGCAATTTGCTCTGGGCTATTAAAGAACTGGTCAGCATCCTTAAACCCGCCAATCTCTGCAATGCTACGCAATGTATTCACATATTGCGCCATAGTCACCACAGGATTGTTTGCGCCTAACTGCATTAGGATTTGTTCTTGCTTGCCAGCAATCTGCGTAAGGAACGCAATCTTTTGCTCGTCATCAGCCGTACCCAAGCCAACCTGCACCACAACGTCAAACTCGCTATGCCACTCTCTAGGGTCAATCGGCACAAAGTTATTGCGAAGGCGAATAATACGCGGTTTCTGGTCATACTTAGTCACCAAATGCAAGATGCCTCGGAACAAATCTTTGACACCAGTTTCAGCCATAGTCCGTGCATAGCTCTCCAGCTTTACCTGAGCGCCGCGAACTGTCGCGCTGATAGCTGAGGATGTCGTGCTTTGAAGGGCGTTGGCATCCAGACCTTGCGAAGCCTTGCTCATCCCAGTTCGCTGTTCCTTCAAATTGTCGATGTAGTCCATCAGAGGCCGGACTTCACCGCCTACGGGTGTGCCAGTAATGGGCTGAACCATGCCCTGCTGACGCATACGGATAATCCCGCCAGCAGTGCCGTCCAGTACGTCATCAATATTTACCTGCCCCTCGACAATGCCCATTCTGGGTAGGGTGCTGGTATATACGCTGTCCAGATACTGCCGGAGCAGGGTAGACTTGATAACCTGCAAATCCTCGGTCATGTCATAAATTGACCTGCCGATAAGGCGGTGAGGCATCATAATCGGGGTAACTACAGCAAATGGCACATGGTCGAATGGCTCATTGTGCAGTATCTCATCCGCACCCTCACCAATAGCACAAATCCGGCGAAGCTCTGCAATGCCATCGCCGTCATAATCCACCTTCATCACGCACTCGTAATAAATGACCTCTGCCAGTGCAGGGTCAGCGGCATCTATGCCAGTAGTTGCCTCTAAGTCTTGGAAGCGGTTGGAGCGCTCCTCATCAACATCAAGGCTATAAGAACCTGCATATTTTTCCACCACATCCTTGTCATAACCCATAGCCACTAAATCGCTAACAGTCATAACGGTGCGGTGTGCCACGAAATGCGCCTCTTCAAGAGAGGTGGCTCTGCGGTTCACCAAAAACTCTTCGGGCGGTACGTTCTCAATGCGTATCTTGCCCTTGCTTTCCTTTACCCGAACCTTGAGGCTGTAGGACATATCCATTGGCATCATTTCGCCAGTTTGTTCGTCCTCAGCGTATGCGCCTGCCTCTTCCTCAATAACGCCGATAACTTCCATATCGGGGTTGCTAAGAAGGGCGGCTAGCTCAGTCTCGTTCAGGTTTTCGTATTCCTCCTCACGAACATCCTCTTGCTCGTCATAGTAATACTTCACGACACCCAGCCGGAACATCAGAGCGTCCTTGAACCAGTTGTAAAGAATTTTATAGCCGGAGTTGTCGTGGTTAATTACATAGTTTACATAGTCGGAAATCTGTTCAGCGCGTTCTGTATCTTCGGCAGTTCTGGCATTAAAGCGCACATACTTATCGTTAGCTGTAAATACGCGCATGAGGTTGGGCATGATAGCCTCAATAGTGTCTGACACTTCCGTGCTGACAACTTGGGAGCGCCCCTCGACTTCATTGCCCATTGGTTCGCCAAGATAGAAATCCATAGCGCGAATACGCTCTTGACTGAACTCTTGGTCAAAGTGGTTCAGGCTGTCGCGTATCTCAGACGAAACGATGCTATTTAGCTGATACTCGTCCATTTGCTCTGGCATTTTTCTTTCCTTTTGGCTTTGCCTTTGCGCCATGCAGGCACTTAGTCTGCGCGTCACACATCTTTCGAGAGACACAACCAGAGCATCTCTCGTATGTTTCTGCCACCTCTTCTACTTGCCGAACACGGGGCAGGCGTGGCCTTCTCATTACCCGAACTACTTGCATCACTTATCGCTAGCAAACTGCCCTGTAAACACCATTTTACCGTTCTTCACGGTATAAGGAGACTTTGTTTGAGACTCATTTACATCGCCAGCTTTAGGGCGCGGTATGGGGGTCGCAATCTTTACCATCTTTTTGGGTTTCTTGCCGTAGTTCATTTCTTAGCCGCCTTCTTTTTCTTTAATTTAACCTTGCCTGTCATGCCGATACCACTGCTGGTAATCACAGGATGAGACACTGGCTCTGGTAATGTAACAGATACGCCGTTCTTTTTATAGGCTATGCACCGCTGTTGCGGTTTGCACCTGTGAGGGTACGGACAATGTTCACATAAATTCATTTTACTTTCCTTTAATAAATTCCAGCTTTCATTAAATCATCGCCGGACATACCCTCCAGCAACAAAGACATTCTATCCACCAGTTCTTGGTCAACAACCTGATATGGTGCAGTAGAGCGGTAGCTAGGCTGTATGGCTGAAGATTGCAATGGCTTGCCAGAGGCGCTGAGTGTTTTTCCTTCTGCCTCAAGTTTTTTCTCAAAATCTCTATAAACTTTATGGCTTGATATTGGACGCTCAAACTGCATTGGCATTTGCTCATCTAATTTTGCAATAGCGTTACTGTAACTAGCATGAGGAATATCTGGGTTAGCGATTGAACCCCGCGCAACATCAATCGGCTGAAACGACATACCCGTTTGAAACGTAGGCACTTCAATCTGGGCTGGCTCAGTCAAAGCAAATCTAGACTTGCTAACGGCTGGAAAGCCCAAATCTTTGTATTTCTTTGTGTCCATCATTTTGGCAAAAGCATCTCTTAACACACCAGAGGGCAAATTTGCTAAGTAAGTTCTCAATTTTGGTGAGTTTACTCCAACATAATCACTTGCCAATTTTTTGTACTGCTTTTGCACGTCCTCTCTGTTTTTGCCCTTTGCTTTATCTGCTTTGCTTAATAAAAAATTTCTGTACTCATCGTCAAACTCTTTAGCGGCCTGTTTTGGTATTTTTGCGTTTTTTAGCATTTCCGCTAACGCACTAGAACCCATTTCTGAAAAATCTACCGCCGAGCGCCCCATAGTGGAATGAGCCAAAATAACGTCATCAATCCCAGTGGCCTCTTGAGCTTGTTTTGCCCTGTTCAATAGGCTCGTAACGATACCCTCACCAGAAGCCCACGCATACGGAGTAGCAAGCTGATAATCTCTTCCTCCCAACATCAACAGAGGCTCGTCAAATTTAACGTCATCAATGCCCCTAAGAAGGCCAGTTCCTGTTCTATCACCAGCTCCAAAAAGCAATATTTTGTTTTGTAAATCTTCTGGCTTGATGGTCATTCTTTGCCCAAGAAGGCCAATCGGCTCAATGTCAACATTCATCTGAGACAAGGGAACATCAGCCGTAACATTACCGAAAAACAACGGGTCAATATCTTTTCTTGTTAACTTGCCACCACCAGCGCCAAGCATAGCTTGACCAGCCTCTGCCGCCGCCATGCGGGTTGGCAGTCCAGCAACCATGCCAGTGCCTGTCAAATCCATCGCGGCTCTTTGCGCCACGTCTTGCATACGGCTCATGGGTATCGGGCGGTTTCCCATGATATCGCCCATAACATCGCCTGCATCAGACAAAGTGCCAAGAACGGGGTCAATAATTACATTTCTGAAAGAACCAGCTAAATTGCGAAAGCTAGTGTCCATGTCCATACGGGCTGGCTCTTCTAGCAAAGAGTTACCATAGCTCACGCCTTGCGGCTGAAAATCACCTAGCAGACCACGTTCCATTATGCCTTCTTCCGTTTCTTGCCACTGGCTGTTGTTGACCAACTCACACGTTTGCGCCCTGTTTTCTTGGACGCTTCCTTTTTGCTAATCTTGCTTGCAACAGCTTTAGGGCGGCAAGCCGGATAGTCCCGCTTATCACCCTTCTTGCGTCCGCAGGGCTCGCCCGTCTTAACGTCAACCCACTTCTCACCAAACCATTTGCCTAGACCAGCTTGTGCAGGCATTACGCTTTCCTTACGCGATTATCTGAGCCGCCCCATTTGCCGCCCTTGTCTTTATACCACTTAGCCGCATAAGCATTAGCGTAAGCCGAGGGATAAACCTTGTACTTACGCTTTGCCGCCGCTTTTGCTCTAGCCCAAAGGGCAGGGTCTTTTGGCTTACTTGCCGCCACAGTATTTGCCTGTTTTGGTTTTGCCTGAGCCTGATTTGTTTTTACCGTTTGCCATTAGTTACTATACCTTCCCTTTTGGGTTTTGCTTTTGTCAACGCCGAACAAAGCGGCTCTGCCAGTAAACTGGTTTCCGATAGTAGAAAAAATAGGCGCTACATAAGTGCCAAACACACTGCGGTCTGGCGCAGGCTTTTTATTTTTCTTGTTTCTTTTTGAACTCTGATAAGTAGCCATAATTATCTCCTGAGATAAAATAACATATTTATGTTTTGCTATAAAGGGCTACCATTTACAACGGTCAGCCCAGTATGCCGCTGACATTTTTCCCCTAGCAATATTCCTAGCGTGGCGGTCTTTAAACGCCTTCCGCTGTTTCTTCTTTGCCATGCTCTCACCTTGCTTGGGAGCGCCAGCAGTTTTTGCGCCCTGCTGACCAAAGCGAATGGTCTTAATCTTGTCACCCTCTTTTGCCACAACGATATGGCTCTTGGTAGGATGGCTGGGGGTGCGCTTGCACTGATTGTATTTGGACACCCCTGCTCTAGCAAGGCGGGGGTCTTTGGGAGCTTTAGGGGGCATCGTATATCACCTCTAGCCTAGTGCTTTTGACCAGTTCCTCATATTCCTCCGGCGGCAGTCCGGCTCTCACAGCCCAGATGGCGGATAATTGCAACAAGGTCATCATTACTTCCTCAGCATCCGCATCAACAACGTGGAACAGCCCCTGTATGTTCAAATCCATAATCTCGGCTAGGGCGTTAACTCTGTCTTCAAGGCTGTCTAGGCGCTCCTCGTCATCTTCCAGAGTAACCCTGATATCCAGCTCTCTCTTAGGGAAATCTATCACTTTTGCCATAAAATCCGCCTTTCTGCGTATGGTCAGTATAGCTAGTGCAAAAAAAAATTACAATTAGTGCATTTTTTTCTTTACTTACTCATAATACTTAGCGTATATTTATATTATAGGAAGTTTAACCAGTCAGGGAGTCAAGAAAATG
>Ga0181389_1001028_pt1 | contig 11195 bp, 23 predicted proteins | sample 12SPOviralmetaG_FD_130121 | JGI IMG/M metagenome (GOLD analysis project Ga0181389, IMG submission 130121) | Marine viral communities from the oligotrophic San Pedro Time Series (SPOT) site, San Pedro Channel, CA, USA - 12 SPOT_SRF_2010-06-29 | ecosystem: Environmental > Aquatic > Marine > Strait...
TTGCTTTTCTTGTAAGTTTTCTTCTGGAGCATATTTTCCATAAAATTCTTTTACAAAATCATCAACATTTAAATCATTATCAACTATGTATTTAAATTTTTCATTAATATCTACATCTGGTGCATATTTACCGTAAAGATCTTTAACAAGTTCAGCGTAGTTATTCATATTATAAACCTCCTGATTTAGATTGTTTAATCATTCTTTGTCTTACAATTTCTCTAGCATCAGCATCTAAATCACCTCCAACATTATCTAAAATAAAGTCAACCATAGAAACAGGGTTACCTGTTGTATGATTTCTTACTACACCAATATAACTTAAGTTAGCCGCACTAGGGTCATCTAAAGAACGTACTTGATTAGGAACTCGCTGACAATTAACCATAATCGAACCACCAATCTTTGTAGCCTGCCAAATGTCATCAACAACAACCTTACGAACTTTTTCACCTTTACGTTTTTTATATTTATCAGAAACCATCTTTCTAAACGGCTTCTCATTATCATGTTTATTAGGGCTTAACTTGTATTGTATCTTTCTTAAAGATCTCCATTCAGCATGAACGACTTTTACTCTAAGCTCACCTGATTCTCCTCTAGCGTACCAGTTTCTATATTCAGAATGCTGATCTATTTTGTTTTGCTGGGACATAGACTCTATAAGACGTATTTGCTTATCATCTAGCTGCTCACCAAACTCATCTATAATATCACTGGGTGATAACCACCTTTCTTCTGTTACCCAGTTAGCCTCACCTAAATCGTCAGTCTCACTAGTCAAGTCATAACAGAGTGACCTTGGGTCTACGCGCCTAACCTGTGGGTCGCTATCCTTAATTTCTACGCGATAGCACTCCTTACCAGTTATTAGTAGATCCCTAAAGCCCTCCTTGAATTTGTTTTTAATCTTATATTTATTAGTTAAAAACTCTAATCCATCTTGAACAGCTTCCTCTATAGACTCTCTGTAGTTGTATCTCATAAAGGTATCGATGTCATCTGGGATAGGAATTTCCTGCCCTTCGTTTTTAACATCCATACCTAACTTCTTCATCTCCTCTTTAACCTCACCTAAAAGCTTATTCATGACCATAGTTACTTTCTGGTCTTCTTTTCTATTAATAGCTTCTTGGTTTATGGTTACGACTTTGGTATCTAAAGGTCTATGTAAATCTTCACCTAATAATAAATCTATTTTAGGTTGTACTATTGGGTAATTAACTAGTCGAGCTGGATAGTTATACCCATATTGTTCTGTAAGGTATTTATAATCATCTCGATTAAAGTCACCATTATATATGTCGTAATTTCTTACATCTTTTAATTGATACCTGTTCTCAGGACTATCTACATGACCAGTGTGATTAACAATTGCATCAAGCATATGTTCACACCACTTCTTATCTTTTTTAGAGTCAGGTAGTAGTTGACTAGGAAAGTTCTTCATTATTTTATATGTTTAACAGGTATTCCATTACTATCGTATTTATAATATACAAATCCGCTTTCTTTTATAGATTCTTTTTCTCTATCTTTAACTTCAATTGCAAAGTTATCATTTTCGTGGATTAAACACAAACCAAATGCAATTGCTCTATCCGTGTTGCGTGAACCCCAATCGCATAGCTCATCTAATAGGTCTATAAACCAGATTTCGTCACCCCTTTCTTTTATGTAGTCATACATTAATGACTCCATATACGCTTTAACTTGTTTGTTCATGTGCACACCATAGTTATTTCTGGTTTTAGTACCAGGTGAGTGTGCTGATCTAGGTTTGGTCTTAAGATACTTTTGAGCTCTGTTTCTCAAAAAGTAGTCTAATATACCAATTTTTGTATATTCAACTAGCATTTTTGCATTATAATATACTGCAAGCTTCAAACAACCTTCGTAAAATTGATCTGCTGTTTCAGGTCTATCAGTGTATTCAGCTATTGGTAATCTATATGGTTGATTAGTATCTGCTATCCTTCTAAATATAATTGCAGAACCAAGAGATTCAGATGCACCAGCTTCGTCTTGGTCATATGAGTCAATGCCACCAACATCTAACCCCTGAAGGTTAGGTTGTGGTTCGTGTAATATTTTATAAGGACCATGAGGGTGTGGCGTAAACTTAACTTCACTAGTTAGCCCATCATCATTTATTACCCAGTCAAGGTTACCAGTTGTAATATGTTGCTCTGGATCTGCTAGTGTTTGAACTCTAGCTCTCTGCTGATTAAGCAATGCTATGTCAAACCTAGAACCTTTTGTTTTAAGGAAAGCTTCCTGTACAGTTAAGGGGTAGTTTTGTAAATGCAAATTGTATGCCTTACTATCTCCACCGCCATCTAATATCTTTTGACGCTCTCCTTCTATATATTCATAAGCTTTCTGCTCATCATCAACTCCAGTCTTAGGGCTAAAGAATCCGTGTAACGCTCTTGATGCAGGAATAAACATCGGAATAAGATTAAATGCATCAGCATTATAATACATATCCATAAAGTCAGCAGACGCTGCATCAATATCACCACCAGTACCACCCACTACAGGTACTCCATACTGCATTGCTCCATCCATGAAACAAGCTTTCGATGACATGTATGCATTCTTCAGTCTCTTGAACTCACCTGCTTCCTCAAATATCATTATAGATAGACGCTCACCTTTATATACTTCTGGATCATCCATGGTTCTACAGTGTATTACAGACTGATAGCCACCTATCTCCCAACGCCCTTCAGCGTTCTTCTGCCTATACCCTGCCCGTAACACATCCTTAGTATCCTTTAACCACCCGTGCCGAAAATTAGGATGTTGATTCATCAACCCTTTTTTTGTTTTTTCAAAAAACGAGTTAGCCGTAACACCGAGTCCAGCCGCAATTCCTACTTCGGAATGCGGAAAGAAAGTAAATTCATGACCTACCAGTCCAGAGTTCATATAAGAGAACCCTTTATCCCTAGCTTTAATTACGATCATTCCTTTACCTTCCTTACGACAAGTATCAAATAGCATAAAGTACTCCTTATCCATATCCCGATACCATGGATATATAAGGGATTTACGGTTTGAATCAGTACCATCATTCCCAAGAATCATGTAATAATTCAGATACCAGTAATAATTACCAGGTATCCACTCCCCACCAGGGGGTTTATAACCGTGAATGCACCTATGCATCTCCTCTTCCCAATAGTCTTGATAAGCTAAACTACTTACATCTAGATTGGGGTGCCCGTTATTAGGTATGGGCCTGTAATGTTGTACGTTGAATTTCTTAGGCATCCTTAAGTCTTACAGCTCTATCCTCTAAAAAGCTTAGAGTCTGTTCACCACTAATTGTTTTTCTTTCACCTCTACGCTCAATAGCCTCTAAGAGAACAGTTCTTGTTCCCAGCAGCTTCTCTATACCAATCATAACCTTCTGCAACTCCTCTGCAGTCTCCTGATCCAAGTGCCAATTATTAATTAATGTAGTATACTGGTCTATCTTTTTATTGAACGCCTCTAACTGATCGTCAAGAGGATCTCTCTGTAGTGCTCTATACTTATCTATACCTGCCTGCACTAAGGGATGTTTAATGTCAGCCCATTTGGGCTTCCCAAAGATGTCTGATATAATCTGACGATAACGGTCTTTCTCATTTAGATACCTATAAGGTGAATCGTAGTCCTGACTCAAAGCTATAAACTTCATAGCCTTCTGTCCTAACTTCTTTTCCTTTAATATCTTTTGGAACTCTGGAACGGCTAATACACCGTTATCCTCATCCTCTATGTCTTCTCCTTTCTTACTTATCTTTAATAGATACATTTATGCTCTCTCTAATTTATACATAAGCATAAAACTTCCTACGTCCATGCTATTAGAATAACCAACAGGCACCTCTACCTCTTCGTAATCATTCGTCTTCTCATTATAATATATATAGTTTAAGGTCTCCACTATAGGGTCATTAAAATATATACCTCTTTCTAATATCTTCCAATCATGATCTATCAGCCACACATCTATCTCATTATCGATAGCTATACTCGGTGCGAAATCCGAAAAATCATCTGTTACATACACTAGTTCTAAGTCTCCCTGCTCATTTCTTTCTATATCCCCAAACGGAGTCTCTATAAAACTTTTCACGATGTCTTTTAGTTTTGGCATTATTAATATGGGTTCTTTGGGTTCATTCGGGCTTTGCACTTCTTACACTTGCAACCCTTTTTGCATTTCTTCATAATAGTATTGTTTTAGCAAATATAAAAAAATTTTTTTAGTTGTGGATGTGCGATACCCTATGCTGCACGCCCCGCGTGCTTCCTAAACTTTTAGGCTCCGCCACCTAACAATCAAAATTAATAAACTAAAATCATTTCAATCATGAAAGTATCTAAAGAAACTTACAATCAAATGAAAGCAGGAGTAACACTTGCAGCTAGATTAACTAAGCACACTGCTAACCAAGCAGTACACACAGTGCAAAGAAAACCACAACACAAACAGATCGCAAAGCATGCGCGTCAAATGGAGTGGAGATGTGCAAGTAAAGTAGCTAAAACAACTGTAAAGGTAACAGCAACATGTGCTGTTGCGTTAGTTGGTGGACTATTCGCTGCTATTATTGCAGATTAAACACGAGTGTAAACGAGTGATACACTCTAATTACCCAAAATATCACTCAAAAACAGGTAAAACAATCACAGAACTACTATTTATAGACGCTGACTAGAGTACGGTGCGGAAAAGAGATCTATCTCATTCTACCCGTTGTAAACAGTGCTATGTATTTAGTAGTTCATTAAATCATTGGAGGACAAAACCATGACTAACAATTTAGAAGTAAATTATCAAGAAGACATATCAAAGAAAGAAAAAGACAGTCAAGACTTTTTAGAGGTACTATTTATAAGCTCTGATAAACTTAGAGATAAGATGGATGAAATATCTATTAGAGTATTAGAAGGTGTTGATGAAGAACAGTTACAATTGAAAGAAATATCTGTTGTAGATGGTCGTTCAACTATAATCTATCACATAAAGAGACCTAAATATACTAGTAGAATGTCGATGGTATACGAAGGATCAGAAGACTGTCACAAATTAGCTCAAAACTTTATGAATTAAATCAATCATTAATTAAACTGGAGGACAATAAAATGAACACAGAAGACAAACTAATTCAAGAGTCGTTAGACATTAAAAAAGTATTAAATGTTCTTGAAAAGGACAAAATGGATCATCAAGATTCACTTATCACTTGCATTGTTCATGGTGAAGAAGCTGTTGAGAAGTGGAACAACAAAGCTGATCAATTAAATCATGAAATATATGAAAAAGAACGCAAACTAGAAGAACTAATAGCATTCATTGCTGTTGGTTATCCTGCGTATAAAACTGTAAATGCATCGTCTGTATTAGATGTGTATAAAGAAAAGGTGGAAGCTTATCGTGCTAGATAGGCTGCCTTCCACGACTTTAAATTCTGGATTGCTCACTGTGAATTAATCACTACGATTAGTATACAGCTGGGCAGCCAAGAAAGTCGTAAAGAACAACTGTGCTATCTCGTATGGAGCAAGTTGCCTGATCCAATTATATTCCTATAAAAGTCGTCAACTATTTCCGTTGGGACAACAAATGTATAAAATTAATTACTAACTCGCAAAGAATTTTGCGGCTGGAGAAAACTATTATGAAAAAACTTATCGATTTATTCAAGTTCATTGGTATGCTATCAATCAACGTTATATTACTGTTTATGTTCGCATTAACAGGTTCACTGAGTATGCTATTCTTATTACCATTTGGTATATTTTGTATGGCATTAATCTTAAATGATTCATCATTATGAAAATAGGTAAACACATACTTGTAGGCTCTAAAGATAAATCTAGAGTTAAAGGTCGTAAAAGACGCTTAGGAGAGCATACTCCTGAAACACTACAATTTAAAAGATCAAAGCAAAGAGTGAAGACATACACTCAAATAATTGCTGAGAGAATTATAGAAGATAATAGAAAATTAACGTTAATCTTAAACAACAATCAATAACCCTAAATCAATTATTATGGCAAACAAAAAGAATGTTTTCGACAACATCTCAACTGAAGATGTAGAAATGTTACAGCAGTATGCTGAACAATTAGCTAAAGACAAAGCAGAGTCAAAGACTAAATACACACTTAACCATATGGTGCGTGATGTTGCAAAGACTATGACTGTAACAACTACTGCATTGTTTACTTTATTATTGTTCTGTGGAACATCTGAGTAAACAAATAACCTGTAGGCCTTGAGGCTGTGAGGTGACTCGTTGTCACCTACAGGTACTAACTAATAACTAATGTCTTACAGGTTAAAACAAAAGACGTAAACTAATCCTGAGAATGCGTATGAAAAAAGTAGTAAAAATTGTAAATGTCTATGGCAAAGAACAATTATTGTTCAATAACGGATCTGGTAAAATTCAATCTGTTAGATTAAACAAATACACAAAAGTACCTAAAGTTATTCTTGCAAATAGAAATCCATTCAAGGCATTTAAGTCTTGGGTTGAAAACCAAGCAGGTAAAATACTTTGGATGAAAAGTGAAAATGCTGAATATGTAAACTATTCATTAGTAAGTATATCATTTTACAAGGATTATATAAATGGAGACTTAGCTAAACACTATTTTCTTAAAAACAAAAACAATAAACAATAGAAATTATGGGAAAAATTACATTTAGTAAAGAGCAGTTAAAAAAGCTTAATAACAAAGAGCAAAAAGAAAAAGAAAGAGAACAAGCTGTTGTTTCTCTTAAAAAGAAAACTGCAAAGAAAAATAAAGAAAAAGCTGTAAGGCTTAAATTTCTTAATGATTTAAATGGACTTAAAAATCTTATTAACACAGTAGAAATAGCACTATCATGAACCAAAAGAAAAACTTAATAGACAAGGCGTTTAACCTGTGTATCACGGGTTTCGCCATTGCATTAGGTACCTTGCTCTTCGCCTCAGTTGTAGGCGTTGTAGCATCGTTTCTAATCGGGCTTGCACCTGTAGTAGCTGGTGCAATAGTAATAGGACTAATATATTATAGATTTAAAGAATAGAAATTATGTTTATAAGAATTGAAGACTCAAAAGGTAACGAAGTATGCCAATTTGTTGCTCTAATTGACAATTATTATTATGATATGGATTGTCAACCAATATTTAAATTAAAACACTGCAAAATAGTAGATAGGCATGTAGATGATGATAATTTACAGTATATCACAATACAGTTAAATGGTAAATACGAAAAGAAAATTGACGATGAGTATAATCTTCGAGCAGCAATAGCTTATCATGATGCTAGACCAGAAGATTTTGATAAAGACTGTAAGTAATAAATAGTCAATAAACTTGACTTTTCATTTAGTTAATTTGTAAAAACAATAGTTATGACTAAAGAAGAATTTTACGAAAGCTTAGAAGAAGCAAGACGACCAATACCTAGATATGGGTATGAAATAGACTTTCCAAAAGGCATATATGATTATGCAAATAAATTGTTTAACATGTCTGGTAGACCTGATGAATATATTTACATATATCCTCTTACTCCTCAAGGAGAAAATCAATTTCAAGAAGATAGAAATCATAACCCTTATCATGATGTACATAACTTTATGTATAAAAAACAATTGTATAACCTATTAATTATTCTTTATGACTAAAGATTTAGAATTTAAACCTACAGACTGGGGCGGACACGCAGCTTATGTAGATGTTGGAAACAACTATGCATTAAGTATTGTATACGGTGGTATTGCAAAATGTGATGAAAACACTTTTGAAGTAGCCGTAATGTATAAACATGAAATAGACTATAAAGGATTTGGTGATCCTTTAGGTTATCAAACTCCTGAGCAAATAGAACAATTAATTCAAAAGATTAAAAACAAGAATATGGAAAATAAGGTAGATTATATTACACCTATTAAAGATCAACTAGACGAAAACATGCATTTGCATTGCTCTGTCTTTATAACAATAGGTAGTCAAATAGAGACACCAAGATATTACAACTACGGTGGCTATGACGAAGAAACTAAAAAAATAAAAATAAGAAGCACTCAAACAGATAGATTATTCTTTTGGGTAGACATTAGTGACCAATCAGAAGAATATATTGGTGATTTTATGTATACAATAGATATAGTAAGTGAGTTCTGGGCTCAATTCAAAGAATACAGAACAAACTTTTTAAAAGAAAATTATCCAACTATAGACAGAAACTAATTATGAGCACACAAGAACATTTACCAGAATTAGTTATAGCTCTTCAAAGCAAAGTTATAGAACTTGATACTGAGCTTAAACTAGAAAACGAAAATAAACGAAGTCACGTTGTAGGTTTACAATTACAGATTGAAAACTTACTAGAAGACAACAACAAGTTAGTAGAAGTAATCAAGGGGCTTGACCCTACAAATCCAATTTTACAACATCTTACACTATGACAGATCCAACAGAAATTAAAGACGTGCCCTGCAGTTGCTGTGGCACATTTGTATCGGAAGACGATTTACAAAATACAGACCACGACTGGGGTGTGTGTTACGAATGTGAAAAAGAACTAGAGAAATTATGACAAACAAAGAATACGACAATTTTATTAAGCAGATGAACGATCTGCGTAGAGAAATAGTATCTATTGTAGATATGTATCAACAAATCACAGGGGAATATGTCAACCCTGATGACGTATCTTTATTAGACATGATAGATGAATTAAAAACTAAATTTAAAAAGATAGCATGAAAAAAACAGTAAAGAAATTGTACGAAAGTCAAACACAAGACGTAAAAGATTTACGAAACTTTATGTTTGCAAAAAATTATAATAAATACATAGACAAGTATAGTCAATCTAAAAAAGATGGCATTGAAAATACTATGTCAATAGGTAGAAAATGTGTAAAAACAGCAACCGTTCTAGCAACTGGCGTTGGTATGATTATAGGTGGCTTGTTTGGAACTATATTCGAATAATTATGGATCCAGTATTTTATTATGCTTTAGCAGGAAATGTAGTAGCATTTCTAACTATATACTTTTTATATAGAGATAAACCAGAAGATAACTTTAATGATTAAACAAATTAAAAGAAAAGCCATGACTATTAGGCCAAGTGGTAGATCTACAGATTATATCACACCGTCTTTTGGCCACGGCTGTTTGTACAATTGCAGTTATTGTTACATGAAGCGTCACAAACCTAAAGGTTTAGACGTTGCTAATAATTACAAAGACATATTGGAAAACATATTAGTACATAGTAGATTTGCAGACGCAGAAAAGCCTAATCAAACACATCCTGTGTACACTACATACGATATTAGTTGCAACGAAGACTTTGCTCTTCACGCAAAATATCATCAGTGGCAAGACATATTTAAATTCTTTGTTGACCAACCAGACCTTATGGGATCGTTTGCTACAAAGTATGTAAACCCTAAACTACTTGACTTTGATCCTAAAGGTAAAATCAGAATAAGGTTTAGTCTAATGCCACAAAGATTAGCAAACATACACGAACCAGGAACATCTAAAATACTTGATCGTATAAAAGCTATTAATCCTTTTATAGAAGCAGGATATGATGTTCATGTAAACTTTAGCCCAGTAATATTATATAGAGATTGGGAAAAAGATTACTCAGAATTGTTTGATATGCTTAATGATTATGTAGACTACAAAAATCAAGTGTATGCAGAAGTTATATTTCTGACACATAACGAAGGTAGGCACGAACATAATCTTAAAGATAATCCTAAAGCAGAGCAACAGCTGTGGGTTCCACATCTGCAAGAAATAAAAACATCACAATATGGTGGTAAAAACTTAAGGTATGAAAGAAACTTAAAAGCTAAATACATTAAACGATTTAAAGAGATACATGGCTCTATAATTCCATGGAACAAGATAAGATATATCTTTTAAATCCGTCACAAATGACAGTAACAGTTTGGTTAAGGGAAGAAATTGTGCTAAATTGGGCACATTACAAAAACGACCTGCAAAGAATATTTCACATGACCACAAGAGAGCCAGGAGATCTTGATATGGTCCAAGTAAATATAACATTAGAAGAGTATAAACAAATTAAATCACACTTATTATGAAAAAAGGGTATCACGATTATGTTCCACACATAGAGGTTGAAAAAAAAGCACCTAAAAAATACAAGAGCGGATCAAGCTCGTTAACAATTCTTAGTACAATACCTAAAAAACCTGTAGGCTATTTAATGCATATGGGTAGTATTGTGCAGACAACAGACGAAAAAGGCAATATTAATGTTGACAGTTTTGTCTTACAGTTTGGAACACAGGCACCAAAGCCTGGTCCAAATAAAGTACATATTAATCCTGCAACAGCTCACGCATCAAGGTTACTTGACAAGTGAAAGAACGCAAAACTCTATGGTGGTGTAAATATAAAATAAGGGTTTGGAAAGAAGTTTACTCTAATAAAACTAAATCCACTAAACTTTCACATTTACATAGAGATTATAACGTAGAGGGATTTTTAAAAGGTAATTGTCCTAACGACCTTACCGACACAAAAATAAACTCTAGAGCTATGAGTAAACACATAGAAAAGTATAAAGGAAAATATTCCTGCAAAGTACAAATTGTAGGAGAAATAGAACGGCTTTCATCTCATGGCCGAACAACTTATGAGATATAACCAAATCAATTAATAACACGCGTATGAAAAACTCACAGTTAAAAGAAATCGGATTAGATTTCACAGTATCAAAAAGACCATTATACAGAATAGACGAAAGTCTAGTTGTTGATGGTCACGGAGGATTAGAAGTAGAAAAAGAGTTTAAAGAAACTCAATGGTTCTCTACGGTAAACGACTCAACCTTAGAAGATCTAGGCGTTGTAGGCAAGCAGTATACCGTTACACAAAACGAACAGATTATGGAAACATTACAAGAAATAGCCAAAGAAAATGGCTATACTATCAGCCACTCAGGGCCACTTAACGGAGGCAAACAGTGCTTTGCACAGCTTAGGCTTAACGAATCTAAAATCGTAGGGCCAGACGAGCTTATAAAGTATGTAGTTGCAACGTGGGGTCACGATGGCAAACACGGAGTTAGAATAGGGTATGGTAACAGAGTAGTTAGTTGCTCTAATCAATTCTATCAATTCCACAATAAA
>Ga0181389_1001031_pt1 | contig 11178 bp, 7 predicted proteins | sample 12SPOviralmetaG_FD_130121 | JGI IMG/M metagenome (GOLD analysis project Ga0181389, IMG submission 130121) | Marine viral communities from the oligotrophic San Pedro Time Series (SPOT) site, San Pedro Channel, CA, USA - 12 SPOT_SRF_2010-06-29 | ecosystem: Environmental > Aquatic > Marine > Strait...
AACCAGTAGAGGTAAAGTTTGATAAAGGGTTACATGTTATTACAGGTGAGAATAAAGATAAGCCTGATAGGAGAAATGCTATTGGTAAGAGTACTATAGCTGACTCTATTTACTTTGCTATCTTTGGTGATACTCTTCGTGAGCTCAAAAAAGACCTTATACCTAATAACATTACAGGGGGTAAGACTCATGTTGAGCTAGATTTTGAGGTTATCACACCAAGTAATACACGTAACTTTAAAATTGTAAGACATCTTAACCCTTCAAAAGTATATCTATATGAAGATGGTGTAGATAAGACTAGAGATAGTATTGGTAATACAAATAAGTTCATTTGTGATATGACAAGTGCTACACCATCTATCTTTCAGAACTGTGTCATTATGACTGTGAACAATGCTGTTCCGTTTATGGCGAAGAATAAGATTGAGAAGAGAAAGTTTATTGAAGATATCTTTGGCTTAGAAGTCTTTAGTAAAATGCTAGCGCAAATACGTACTGAGTATAACGAGATTAACCGTGAGTCGGATATTGAAGTAACAAAAATGCAAGAAGTAAAAACTACTCTTGGAAGTTATAACAATCAGAGAGATAGTATTATTAATCGCAGACAAGAAAAGAAGAAGCTTTATCTTGAACGTAGAGAAAATAATACTAGAGATAAAAAATTATTACAAGAGGATTTAGCTACTTTCGTTGAAGGTGATACAGATGCTATTAAAGCAAAAATCGATGACTTGTATCTCAAGCGTGATACTTGTGAAGATAAGATTAGTGAGTATGTTGGTGATATAGGTGAAAAGAAAGCTGAAGTAACTCATACTAAATCTACCTATAGTAAGATTGGTACTGATGAAGCAGAATGTCCTGTATGCTTACGTCCAATGGAAGAGCATGATGTTGAGCATATGGAGGAGGAAAAAGAAGCTCTAAGAGTTAAGATGCAATCAATGGTAGAAAATATTAAGGTTGTTAATGCTGCTCTTACTAATGCTAAAGAAGTAAAGACTAAAGTACAAGCAGCTATTAATGGACAAACAAATAAACTATCTGAGGTAAAGTTAGCTAATCAGAAGCGAGCAAATATTAATCAACAGATTGCACAGATCAATGAATGGGAGAAAGAGTTAGATATTGATCTAGCAGCTGTTGAGCAAGGTACTACTGACTTTGATGATCTGATTAGTGAGACTGGAGCACGACTAAAGGATATTGAGACGAAGGTATCTAAATTTAAGAAAGAGTTAGCTAAGTTAGATATTGTTAAGTATGTTGTATCAGAAGAAGGAGTTAAGTCAGTAATTGTAAATAAGCTACTTGAGTTACTAAATAGTAGATTACTACATTATCTTCGTAAGCTTGACTCTAACTCTATTTGTATTTTTAACGAATATTTTGAAGAAGAGATTATTAATGAAAAGAATAAAATATGCTCTTATTTTAACTTTTCCGGAGCAGAAAGAAAAGCTATGGACTTAGCTTGTTTGTTTACTTTCTCTGATCTGAGACGTATGCAAGGTGGTGTTAAATATAACTTGGCTATTTATGATGAGCTATTTGATTCTTCTTTTGATGATAAAGGTCTAGAACTAGTTACACAGATACTACAAGAACGTACAGAAGAGTTAGGTGAATGCTCTATAGTTATATCTCACCGTAAAGAATCTATCAAAGCTGCTACTGGTGATGTTATATTCCTAACAAAGGAAAATGGTATTACTAAGAGAGTTGCATTTGAGGAAAGATAGATTAAAATATTATTGTGATTAATGTAGATCCTTTTCCTAAGCCTTTTGGTTCTCCGCTAGCTAATACTTTTCCTGCTGCAGTAAAAAAACCAAAAGCACCTCAACGTCCTAGAGAGGAAGGTATGTCAAGAATTATTAATTACCTTGCTGATTATTCTGGATGTGGTCATTGGCGTATATTATGGCCAGAAAATGTCATTAATGCTTCTGGTAGAGCTATTAGTCAAAGTACAACTGCAATGGTAGCAGATCCTCGATGGTATAAAGATGTTAAAGCAGTTAAACTGCAGAGACAAGCATCTAAATCACAAGTAGAGTTTGTACATCACCTTAAGAAGGTTCAACAAGAGCATGACTTTAAGATCATTTATGAGGTTGATGATGTAGTATTTAGAGAAGAGATTCCTGACTATAATAAGTTTAAGTTTGCTTTCGATACAAAGGAAGTTCGTGATAACTGTATTGAAATTATGGACCTATGTGATGAAGTTACTCTTACAAATGACTTTATGCGAAAGTTATTTCAATCTAAAATTAGTAATCAGAAAGTAACTGTTATTCCTAACTTTGTACCATACTCATGGATGGGTCATCTCTTCAACCGACGACAGGTACAACAGAATTACGATAAAAATAAAAAGAAGCCACGTATCCTTTATACTGGTTCCGGTGCTCATTACGATGTAGGTAATAAGACTGGTGGTAAAGATGACATGTCTGAAGTTAACTCAATTATTCGTAAGACAATAAATAAGTATCAATGGGTATTTGTAGGAGCTTTTCCACCTCCGTTGCAAGATCTTGTTAAGAGTGGTAAGATTGAGTTTCATAGCTGGAAGAGTTTACTTGAGTATCCAACCTTTATTAATGGTCTTGGTGCACAGCTTATGGTAGCACCTCTTGAAGTTAATAATTTTAATAATTCTAAGTCAGATATTAAGTTTATTGAAGCTTGTACTTTAGGTATTCCATGCTTGTGTCAAGATATGCAAACTTATCATACTGCTCCTGATGATCTTAAATTTAGTACTCCAGAAGAGTTTGAAGAAAAGATTGATTGGATCTTGAATAAGAAAAATAGTAAGAGGTACTATGAAAATATTAGCAAGCTTCGAAAGATTGCTGAGGGAAGAGTTCTTGAAGCTAGTCCTAATATTGGTGCTCATATGGAAGCTCTTCTTACACCGTATGGTTCTGATAAAAGAACCTTCCTTAAGAAATGGAATCCTTGATTTTAAAAGGAACTCTACTATAATAATGTTATATGTATAGAAACGTTGTCTATAATGGCCGTGATCAATCAATAACTTTATTTGGATGGAATGAGAATGGTGATAGAACTCGTCATGAGTGCACTTTTGAACCTTACCTTTATGTAGAGGATCCTAGAGGTGATAAAACTTCCATCTTCGGTACTAAAGTTAAGAAGCGTTCCTTTACTACTGGCTATAACCGCTATAAGTTCCTTCAGGACTCTGGAGTAAAGCGAGTGTTTGAGAATGCTCCACCAGTCCAGCAGTTCTTACTTGATACTTATGGTACTGAAAATGAGAAGCCTGAGTTCAACAAGCATCCCATTAAGTATTGCTTTCTTGATATTGAGACTTATTCAGTAGATAGCTTTCCTGATGTGGATGACCCTACTCATGTATGTAATGTTATTACTTGTTGGGATAACTTTAGTAAGAAGTTCCATACGTTTGGTATAAAGCCCTATACAGGCGAAGGCCGTGATGATCTTATCTATACTTTCTGTAAGAGTGAGAGGGAGATGTTTATTGCATTCCTTAATTATCTTGAGAAGCAATATCCAGACATCTTGAGTGGTTGGAACTCTGAAGGATTTGATATACCTTATATTATTAATCGCATGGAGCGTATACTTGGTCAAGAGTATGTTGATAGAATGTCTCCTTTACGTAATGTTTACTATCGTATGCGTAAGGGTATGTTTGGACAAGAGCAGAAACGTTACTTTGCTGATGGTGTTGCTAACCTTGACTATCTAGATATCTATAAACGTTTTTGTCTTAAGTTAAGAGAGTCGTATAAGCTTGATGCTATTGGTGAACTTGAGCTAGGTCAGAAAAAGATTGATTATGAAGGTATGGCCCTTCACGAACTAGCTGATCAAGACTGGAATAAGTTTATTGACTACAACGTTCAAGACGTTAACTTGCTAGTTAGACTAGAAGAAAAGCTTCAATACATACCTCTATTACGTATGCTATCATATGTTGGCTTAACTACTCTAGAAGGTGCAATGGGTACTATTGGAGTTATTAACGGTGCGCTATGTACAAGAGCTCGATCAAGAGGTGAGATTATCTCTACCTTTGTTCGTAGTGGTAATAAGGATCATAAGAACCCTGGTGCATATGTTGCTGAACCGAAGAAAGGATTTCAGGAAAATATAGTATCCTTTGATGCTAACTCTCTATACCCTAACGTTATGATCTCTCTCAATACTTCACCTGAGACTAAGGTAGGTAAGGTTGAGAAGACTACAGATGATAAAGTTGTTATTGCTCATAACTCTGGTCGACACTTTGAGTTGAGTAAGAAAGAGTTTGTTAAGTTTCTCAAAGATGAAGAGTGTGCTCTATCTAAAGCTGGGTTCCTCTTTAGTCAAAAGAAGCAAGGCATTATTCCGGAGTTCCTTGAATACTATTATAACAAGCGAGTAGTTATTAAGAAGGAGCTCTTTAAATGTTTGCAAGCGCGTAAGAAAGATCCTAATAATACTGAACTCAAGTATGAGGTAGAACGTCTTAATACTTCGCAGATGGTTATTAAGATTTTGATTAACTCTTGCTATGGTTATATGGGCAACAAAAATGCTCCTATCGGTGATGATGATATTGCTGCTAGTGTTACTCTTACAGGTCAAGCTGTTATTAAATACTCTAATGAATTGCTTAAGGATTATATTCGTGAGCAAGTAGGTAGTGAAAATATTACAGAGCATTCTCTAGAGCAGTGTATTGTTTATAATGATACTGATTCATCTTATATATCTATCAAACCTCTTGTTGAGAATGGTGTTAAGTTCTGGGAAGATGAAGAGAAAGGTTTAGTTAACGAGGAGACGTATACAGAGATTCAAAAGATTGAAGACTATCTTAACGCTGGTATTACTGATTGGGCTAGAAAGGCTCTACTAACGAAGGATCCTCGGTTTATATTTAAGCGTGAGATGATTGCTGATACAGGTTTGTTCTTGCAGAAGAAACGCTATGTTATGCATATCCTTGATGATGAGGGTATCAAAGAGAACAAGTACAAGTATACTGGTGTTGAAGTTGTTCGTACTACTATGCCTAATGCTATTAAGCCATATGCTAAAGGTATCATTGAGACTATGCTTAGTACAAAAGACTTGGGTAAGACTAATAAGATCTTTAATGAAGCGTATGAGACTTTTAAGACTCTAGGACCGCAAGAGATTGCTTTTGTTATGGGTGTTAAGGGATATGAGAAGCATGCCGTAGCTTGCAGAGACTTTGAAACTAATAAAGGGATGCCTGTGCATGCAAAGTCTGCTTACTTCTATAATCAACTTCTTGAAAAGCTAGGTACAGGTAATAAGTATGAAGAGATCTCATCTGGTGATAAGGTTCGCTTTATGTATGTTGAGACTCCTAATAAGTATGGCTTACAGTCAATAGGCTTCAAGTATGAGTATCCTACAGAGTTTGAAGAGATCTTTAAGATTGATTATGAGAAGATGTTTGATAAGATTCTATATCAGTCGATTGCACGTTTCTATGATAATGTCAACTGGAATATTCGCAAGCCATCTGAGAATGTTCAGACAGAGCTATTTGACTTATTTGCGTAGTTGCAATATGGTTTAAGTATTGTAAATATACTCATGAGTGAAAGCTATTTAGATAGACCCCAAGATGATGGAACCCCAAAAGCACATCCAGCCTTCAAGCGAGGTCAAATTGCAGGTACAGTTACCATTCTTGGTATTATTAAAGCAGTAGCAGAGGGTACAGATATTGGAGATGGTCGAGTTGGCTCACCTCAAATTGAAGCAGCACGAAGAATTATTATTGAAATGCAAACTGCTCTTTTAGATACAGCATCTCAGTCTACAGCGCCAGCGAAGAAAGCTCAAAAAGCATTAGATAATGTTGCTGAGCTTGTTAAGCAGATTAACATTTAATTCTCTCTTCTTTCTTCTGGTTCGTAGAATTCAATTCTATCATGCCAGATTGGTGAGGCCAGCAATACTGCTGGTCTTACTTTTTGTTCTTTAGTAAGTTGAAAGATATGGGACATTTGGGTTTGTTCAAAAGGGTTTTTAAACTTTACATCAATAAACATTTTTCTATTACCCTCTTTACTAATTAGTAACGGCCAGTTACAGTAATATACTTCACCAATAGCGTATGCTACTTCATCTATAACATCAATAGTATCAAATTTAGTAGTAGGGCAATTTGGATCAGTACCTTGTATTGGTAATTCATTATAATAAGGCCAATATTCTTCTCTCTTATGTTGAGGTAAGTTGTACCAAGCCCATTGAGTGTTATTATCACCAAATACTTCAGTAAAAGATAGTTTTAAGAAATCAAGTTGTTCGTAATCAGTAATTTTGTGAATAAGTTCATATATATTTGGTATATATGATCTAAAACCACTTCTACAATGCTTTGCATCCTCATCTATAGAGTTAAAAGTCATATCATCTTCAAAAAAGATCATATAATCAGCATCTGATTCATGAAAGTGTTCTGCTATAGTTTGCCTAGCTCTACATATACCAGTATTACCTTTAAGACAGATATATTCCATATTATATCTTTGAGCAATTTTACGATTTTCAATCATTAATCGCTCATCAGTAGAGTTATCAAAAAGATACATATCAGGATGAGTCATAAGATTATCAGTCTTTTCCATTGTCTCAATAGTATGTAAAAGCTGTTCAGGCATATTAAAGGTAAGCATATATAAGTTAGTTTTTACCTTATTTAAAATATTACTCTTAACAACTCTAACTTTATCTATCTCTTCAAGCTCTGCTGTATCTGTTCTTAAGGCTTCTGTAAATTTAACAACTAAACCATTTTCATCTAATGTATATCTTCTATAAGTTGATGGTTTGATATAAGACATTATAGTAAAGATACTTTCTTCTGTACCCATATAACCATCATTAAGAGTAGCTTCTAATGTGTTATAGTATTCACCATTTGCTTGTCTTATACACTCTGAATGACCACCAAACAAACCACCTCTACATACATACTCTACTTTTTTTCTTGCAAATTTATTAATAGCATTGTATTTAAAGCCATGAACCTCTTGATCTGCTTGATATGGGAAGGAGAGAAACAATAGCTCACTTGCCTCAGTAAGATTATGTAATTTATCTAAAACAGCGTCATCCCTTAAATGACCATCAGGAACAGTATTGGTAATACCAGCATCTAACCAATAGTAGTAATCATTATCAGACTCATCATTTATAGTAGCATCATGTAAAAGGAACATTTTTGACTGCACTATTGGATTGTACCACTCAAGTCTATACTGTGGTGAGTCTTCTAGCCAGCCAGCACGTTTAACCCACTCTTCTGATGTTCTAATCTCTTGAGTCTTGTCCCAGAAAGGTTCATATATACGTTTAATCTCTTCAAGCTCACATATTTTTACTTGAGTATTACTTGAATCACGATATTGCCATACAAAATCTTCTAGATATTCAGGAACGTAAATATACATCCGCTGTGGAATAGCTAATACTTTTGCAAATGCCTCAATGTAAGTATCAAACGATCTATTATGTCTATTAATATCCCATAGACCTGTTACTATAGTTGTATTCATTTTAAATTATACCAGTAATTGGATCACACCAACCCTTTTTCTTAGAATTAGGCCATACTAACCATGAATGTGGCTCTTCTTTTGTATCAAATTCACGCCAGAACTTAATCCAATCACTATTACCCTTTAATATATCTGCTAACTCACCTCCAGCAACATCTTGTCTATGTAAATCATTACCATCTTTATCTTTAAATGCAAAAGCAAAGCAAATATAGTCTTTCTCAGTTAAGTGTTCCCTATAAACATTTACACAATACTTATATGGATGAGTAAATGACTCGTCATATGCTTTTTTATATTTATATTCAGGGTTACTAGGGTATTTTCTATCCAAAGTATATTGCTGTACACCTTTATCTTTAAATCTTATACCCGCATACCTTTCATACTCGTCCAATGTACGCTCAGTACCAAATCCATACTTGTAATCAAAGTCATCATCAAACTTCTCACCACCTATACCCAAAAGCTTTCGAACTCTCTCGTAAGATACAGCATTATAGTTATCATATGTTGAATCATCATCCCAATGTTTAGGATTACTCTTTCTACCATAGTGATGCCATGCTAATGTCTTATGAGGGTGGAATAAATCATAACCGTGAGTAAAAGCTCTTACAGCAAGTGTAATTTCTTCACCGTGAAAGTACATTTTAGGGTCATGCTGAACATTTTTACTAAAATCCCCATCTGCAAAGGCCCAATGTGCAGAAAAGAACCTACTAGGTACAGGTCCCGTTAATTTTTCATAATCAGGAATGGCTTCTGGCATTGTATGTAACGGACCATCATGACCAAAGTAGTTATAGTATAATCTCCATGGTTCACTATCGATAGGCTTACCAGTCTTGTCATCATATCCTGGAATGTAGGCTGTAATTAATGGTTTCTCATAACCATCAAGCTGTAATCCATAATACATGTTTTTTAACTCTGTATCCCAACCCTTTATAAATCTATGATGTGAGTCTAGTTGTAATGTATAGTCTTCACCGTTATATTCTTGTTGAATCTTATGTCTAGCCCAACATGCTCCTTTAGACTCACTTGCTTTATAGTCTAGTATATTAAGATTAAGGTTATCTTTAAACTCATCAAGATTATCCCACTCATCTTTCTCATCATGCTGCCAGCAAACACAAACATTTAAGTTTTCTGGTTCATCTGCTTTTGCAAACAAATCCTTAAGGGTTTCCTTAAGTTGTGGATCTCTATATGCTGCCATTTGTACGAAGACAGTCTTACCTGTTAGTGGGTTATGCATTATATATTACCTGTTATTTTTTCTAACCACCCTTTATCCTTACAGTAAGGCCAAACAACCCAGTTAGTAGGATCACCTGTAACTTCTCCTTCTACCCATACTTTACAATACCCGTCCTTATCACTTAGCATTTGACCAATCTCTAATCTTGTAGCATCTCTCCTAAATACAGTATTATCATCATCATCATGCAAAGCAATTGCCCAAAAATCATAATCGCCCTCTGGAAGATCGCTAAATGCTATATCAATACAATGCTTAAATCTCTTACACCATTTACCATCAGGATTATTGGGTGGTAATTTATTTTCTAAAGTAGCAATTTGCACCTTTCTATCGTTAAACCTTATACCAGCGTATGATTCCCAGTCAGCTATAGTACGCTCAGTCCCTAAACCATACTGACCCTCTCTAAGCTCTTTTGAATGCTCTCCATCTATACCGAGTAACTGTCTCATACTACTATATGTAGAGTTGTTATGCTCACCCCATTTACTATACGTATCCCAATGTTTATCTGGTCTATAATCTCTGCTAAACTCATGATATGCTACTACCTTATGAGGGTGAAATAAATCATAACCATAAGTATAAGCTCTAACAGCTATAGCAATTTCTTCCCCATGAAAATAGTATTCAGGATCATGTTGTACTTCTTCACAAAATAAACCAAGAGTAAAACAAAAATGTGCAGAATAAAATCTTGCAGGAACTGGCGTTCTTACTGTCTCCCAATCTGGTATAGTGGAAGGAGTAAAGAATACAACACCATCAGGAGTAAATCTATCAAATACCATTAGCCATGGCTCTTGAACCCACTCTTCTTTTGTTTGTGATGGGTGATAAGCAGAAATATAACCAGTTAGTAGAGGTTTATCATACCCTTGAAGCTGTAGTTGAAGTATCTCATTTTTAAGTTCCGTATCCCACCCTTCAACAAATCTATGATGTGAGTCAAGTTGTAATGTAAAATCCTCAAATAAGTATTCTTGTTGTATAAGATTTCTTGCCCAGCATACCCCTTTTGAGTCTTCTGCCTTTACATCAATAATCTTAACTCTTTTATCTTTTTGGTACTTATCTAGATTATCCCACTCATCCTCCTCACTATGCTGCCAACAAATACACACTCTTAAATTATCAGGCTCATCTGCCTTGTCAAATAAGTCATCTAAGGTCGGTAGCAACTCACTATCACGGAATGCTGCTATTTGTACAAAAATGGTCTTACCTGTGTAAGGATTCATGAACTTATTTATATGTGAACTATTTTATTGCAACCAGTTGACTTATATCACTCTTATGTTATAATACTGATATGAGTGATACAAAAGAAATTACCGCTATCGTCGATACAGTAGGCCGTACCGTAATTGGTATTGTTACGGATGAAACTAAAACTACTGTTACTATTAATAATCCAGTTATTGTTTCTGTTCAACCTGATCCCACTAACGGACAACTTCAGGTTCAAACCTTTCCCTATCTATTTATGGAGTTTATTGATGGGGATAAGACTCAGAATGAATGGACTTTTACTAAGAGTGCCATTGCAACCTCAACTGTTAAGTTGAATGCACAGATTACTAACCAGTATCATGCAATCAATAACCCAGTAGCAGCTGGTGTTCCAGCAGATGAAGAACCTGAAGTAATTCAGCTATTCGGTGCTGATGGTGAAGAAGCAGAGTAACTAGATAATATCTAAAATAGTTAAAAGTCAAGTGGTTTACTACTTGACTTTTTTCTTTGGTATGATATAATATTATATATGAGTAAGTTTGACGACAAAGAGATTGATAAGGCTCTTGATTCAATTGACAAGATCAATCCGTTTGCAACGTATCTACAAGACAGTACTTTAAGTCGTGTAGGAGGGTGGATTGATACTGGTAGTTATGTTCTTAATGCTATTGTATCAGGTTCTATCCATGGTGGTATTCCTAAAGGCAGAGTAACAATGATGGGTGGTGAGTCTATGACCGGCAAGACATTATTTGTTCTTAAGATTCTAGCTAATGCTCAGAAAGAGGGTTTGATTCCTGTTATCTTTGATACTGAGAATGCTGTTGACCCGGAAGGTGCAGAGCGTATTGGACTTGATATTAGTAAGGTTAAGTACGTACCTTGTGTTACTATTGAGCAAACTCGGAATGCTTTGTTTAAATTTCTAACTGCAGTTAAGGAGAAAGGCCTTGAAGGTAAATTTATTATTGCAATTGACTCTCTTGGTAACCTTCAATCAGAACTTGAGCATAGTCGAATGGGTAAAGATAGTACTTCATCTGATATGGGTACCAAAGCTCGAGCTATGAA
>Ga0181389_1001037_pt1 | contig 11145 bp, 10 predicted proteins | sample 12SPOviralmetaG_FD_130121 | JGI IMG/M metagenome (GOLD analysis project Ga0181389, IMG submission 130121) | Marine viral communities from the oligotrophic San Pedro Time Series (SPOT) site, San Pedro Channel, CA, USA - 12 SPOT_SRF_2010-06-29 | ecosystem: Environmental > Aquatic > Marine > Strait...
AGTTCCCGTGTCTTCGACGTACAGATTGGAACCGACGTCCAAATCGTGTGTTGGTTCGGTATTACCGATGCCAACCTTGTTATTGGCCTGCAAAGTCAATGGTGTCACTTCGTTGTTATAGGCTCCCGAAGACAACGCAAAGTCTAGCTTGGACCTCGAAGCAGTCGGACTGTCCGCCGACCATCGCGAAAGTTTCAAAGCAGCCTTAGAAGCCACGTTTGTGCCAGAATCGGCTGGACGAGTCATCGTGATCAACGATTCCGGAGACGTACTCGTCGTCTGTCCCGTCACCAAAAGGTTAGCTCCATCGTCGGTCACACTGGCGCCTTGCGGAAGACCATTGATGTACTGCTTACCGACGACATGCAGGGACTGTACCGGTGACGCTGTGCCAACACCCACGTTACCCGATGCATCGACGCGAAGACGCTCTTGACCACCTGTGTATATTCCCAATTCATCTTCGCCTTCTTGGTTCAGACCCGTGTTGGCGTCACCGATGGCCAAATCGACCAGAGCCGTCGTCGTCCCGACCGCCACGTTACCGGCAGTTATCAAAGACGTCGTGGCCCCATTGAATTGAATCGTGTTAGACGTCGTGTTTCCATAATCAGCCACTTGAGCCAACGTCACATTCGACAAAAGATATCCGTCACCCCTGACGGTCGAACCAGACAAAGCTCGAGACACATCCAAATCACCGTAGACCTTCACAGAAAGGTTGGTTGCGTCCTTCGGTGTCAATTCATTATCCGTCGCAATGTTCGATGTAAAGCCGATCATCAATTCAGATTCTTCACCGCGGTACCCGATCGCGACGTTCGACGAACCACCGGTCGTCATGATCATACCGACGTTCGACGATGCGTCGGCATTTTCACCCCCCAATTCAATAATTTTATCCTTGACGGACAAGTTTTGTTGATCGACCACAAAGGTCGAACCCGCGACAAAAAGATTACCCGTGACGCGAGCATCTCCTCGGACATCCAATGTCTTTTGAGGCGACGACGTTCCGATACCGACATTGCCATTCAAATAGGCGATCGAAGACGCGTTAGAATCAGCCGTGTATTGCCATTTGTCACCGTTTGTCAACTTAATGTCCTTGACCTTGGCTCCACCCGTCCCAGCAAAACCCGCGTACTCACCCGTGTATGCATCTTCGCCGTGAGTCAACGCGTAGTTCATAGCCAGGTCATCATCGAGTACGACAGAAATACCACCGTACTCGTAGTTAATGAGCACACGGGTCAAAGTATTAGGATCGTACGTCGTTCGTGTCGCCTCAATCTCCGTACCTTGGTAGTAAAAAGAAAAGCGACTGTTTGCAGAATCAAAAACCAATTTGTAGCCACCGTGGTTGTCAGACGCGACGGACGACGTTGGTTCGGACGTGTTCGAAAAGCTAAAGATCAAAGCTCCCAAAACTTTGAAATGCATGGTCCACGCGTTCGGAACTTTTATGGGCCAGTAGACGTAACCTCCCGTAAAGACCGTCTCTTCGTTACCAATGTCCCGTGAAATTCCCGAAGATGCGGACACACCACCTCCCGGGACGGTCGCGGCGGTCTGGTCATCTCTGAGTAGTACCATATTTCTCGCGATCGTGTTGATACCAACATCTAAACCAGTGATGTCTTGAATATCTAGCCTGGAAACCTTCAACGTACCGTCGAGTATTTCCAAAACACCATCACCCGATTGGATAGACATTTAATATACCCAGACAAAATTTAAATAAAGCTTTGCCACGACTATCAAATAGTAATCATGTCTCACGGTATCATCGGCATCGGGGCGATGGGCCACAACTTAGCCCTGAACCTTGACAACAAAATTGATATGCACGTCTTTAATCGAAGTCCCGAAAAAATAAAAGAACTTTTGAAGTGTACGACTAAGACCAAAGGTCATGAATCTATCTGTGAAATGGTTTCTTCCATGAAAAGGCCACGCACCATCATGACTGTCGTACCACCCGGTCAACCGAGTGACTCAGTCATCAAACACCTGACAAAGGTCATGGAACTGAGTGACACTATCATTGATTGTTCCGATGAATATTACAATACATCACATAAGAGAGCCGAGTATTGTTCTTCGAGACATATTAAATATCTTGGAGCTGGTATCGGTGCACTGCATCGACCAGGTGTGATGGTGGGAGGTCCACGAAGTTATTACGACGAACAAAAAGAATTTCTTAACTCGTTCTGCAAGAATGTTGTCTACATGGGTCCAAACGCGGGTGATGGTCACTACACTAAAATGATTCACAACGGCATCGAGTGCGGTATGCTTCAAGGAATGGCAGATGTATTTGCGTACTGCGATCAAAACATAGGTTACACGAATCATGTACTAGCAGTACTCCATGACACAGACATAGATGGACCAATCATTCGACACGCCCATGAAATTCTTGAAAAGTACAACATGATTGAAATTTCGGACGTCGCTGAGATGAACGGGACTGGTCTCTGGTGTACACAACTTGGTCTTGAAATGGGTATTCCAACGCCTGTCATATCTTCGGCTGTAAACGCGCGCATCGTGAGTCGGTACACTCGAAGCATCGAAACATTTCAGAAACCCGTTCCATTCTTTGATGCCACACTGGCGGCACAAGCTTTGCGATTCTTATTTGCCATGGCTATCAGCGAAGGCTATGACCTCGCATCTCTTCGTCCAATCAAGCAGAAGAAGATTCGAAAGGCGTGGTCCAAGGGAACTGTTATCGAATGTCCCATGATCTCAGAAGATTATGGAAAGGTTATAAACGAAACCGTCGGAGACGCGAGAACATTTGTCATGCACTGCATAAGATCGGGTATTCCGTGTCCAGCCATCCAGGCAGCTCTGTCGCACTACGACTTCATCGGTCAAAGAAAAACGTCGATGAATTTTGTCATGGCTCAGCGTAACTTTTTCGGAAAACACGAAGTAATTAAAATCTAAATAAAACGAAAATTTTTACATGTGGGAATAACACATCTAAAAACTCTCTCGATGGGGATCGAACCCATGACTTCTCGATTAACAGTCGAACACTCTAGCCATCTGAGTTACGAGAGATCCAGCCTACTGGATTCGAACCAGTGACCCGCGGAGAATTATCATACCACTACAATCCGCTGCTCTTCCAACTGAGCTAAGGCTGGGTATAGCTTCCACCTGGGATCGAACCAGGGTTGTTGGATTCAAAGTCCAAAGTGATAGGCCACTACACTATAGAAGCCATATCAGTATTTATCTCTTTTTCTTTAAGTTCATTTACATACTTAAAGTTAAACATAATCAATGAGAATAGTCCAGCTGAAATATTTGTAATTGTCATTGGAATTACGTTGTACTTGACCGAATATATGAGAGCCAAGATACTTGCAAGTAAATTTAAATTTAAAAACATGTAATTGATCGCCTTGGCATCTCTATGTTTGTAAACGTGAATAACCTCGGGTACAAACATGAGACATATTAAAATTGAACTCGTTAGTCCAGAAATATCATAGAGATTCATCTTACTTTAGATTGCCCCTTAAACTTTAAACGATATAAGGATATTTTTGGCGTTCTTCTTTCGTTCGAAGTAGTTGAACCAAAGACAAAAAGGCAATCAGAGCAAAAACAGAATTTTCAACATCACCCACAGTGATCAAAACAATTCCAATCACCGACACCGCTTTGAACAGTTTATTTTGCATGAGCTTGTTAATGATTTCCGGCTTCTTAATGGTTTCTTGAGGACCAAAAACAGCAAAGTTTAAAAGTATGATACTCGAAATAAATTTTGCATCAAACTTTGGAATGTAATTAACTCCGCGATGCATAAAAAATCCAGCCGCAGCGATGACAAACAAAGCGACCAAATTTGTATTGGTCTGAAGTGACAACATCTTACCTTTGACCAATATTTTTTAGACGAGATCGACAACATTCGTCGCACCCTTGATAAAATTTTTACGAGTCTTTGAGTACTCCATGGCTTCGTTGACCATTCTCGTACTCAAAATGTTGTCATAGGCACTCGTAGGTGCAGCATTAATTAACATACCCGGTTTGAACGTGACAGTCTTAATACCGTGTCTAGTTTCAATGTGTTTTCTAATGTAATTGTACTCACAGTACTCGGACACAAGAACAACACAGTAACCATCCGCTTTGTAAAAAGTTTCAACATCGTAAAGATAGTCTTCGTAGGATTCCGGAGAAATAACAACTTGACATTTGGACAACGATACCGTGCCAGTAGTTCGCACCAAAGTTCCATTTCTTTCACCCGGTACTTCGACGAATACAACCGTACTTTCTGTCAACGCTAACACACATGCTCGATCGACAATAGCTGTCAGCTCATTGACAGCCGACTGAAATCCCAGGGTTTCTCTAATCTTAGGAACGTCGTTGTTGATGGACTTTGCGATACCAATCACATTGACATCAAGATTTTCATCGGCTGCAATCACTTTAGCCGCGGCCATGGTTCCGCGACCTCCGATACACCAGAGGTGGTCAAGTGTTTCAAGTTGGGGTCGCGCTCGTTCGAGATCCAATGGTTCTCTAGACATTCGAAGAATTGAGCCATTTTCATCGTAGAGATCGATGAGGTCAACTCTGTATTTTTTGTCCCGGTTGAGTCCCCTGAATCCATCCATGTATCCATAGACAGTTCGACCAGCACACTTTTCAGCGACTACAATGTGTCGGATCGCATTATTTATACCCGGGCACAGACTACCAGCGATGAGAACACCTGCAGACATACGTTTCTATTTTTTACTGTCAAAATATCTTTAGGTATATTAATATGATTCCTCTTTTAATTGGGGCAGCTCTCATGTATGCATTCTACAACAGTCCGTCAGAGCAGATTGGTGGTTCCAAAAATTTTCACATGTCTCAAGGGGCTTCGGCGACCATGTACAAATTGATGAAGGAAAATGGTATGTCTGATGAAAACCTTCGTCGATTTGTTGCTATGGAAGATTACTTATTGGAAATCGAAAAGATGTCAGTCTGCACGGGTATTCCGAGACTTGGTGAAGCGACGAGTGTGTCACAACAAATAAAAGATTACTTTGTTGGCTACGACTTTTCATACCACACGACCCACTTGAAACAAATAGCTGAGCCCAACAAGTTTATAAACAAAAATTTGTCGTGTTGATCAATGATTCAATCGTCAATTTGTGATGGTCACTTTCAATATGTTTGTGATGATCCAAAATAAACATGATGAGTTCGTTATCATCTTGCCCATCATGTTGCTTGAGCCATTCAATTGGATCTGGTTTTTCTATGTGTGTATTGTTTTTGCACATGAATTTATATTCAAGGTCTGATACTACACGTTTGGAATTTCTTCCTTCGCGAATGTAGTCGGCTATAATGTAAATGATACCATCAAGGAACTCTTCGATAGCCATTTCCATCCAAGAATTTTTCCGAGTTCCCCACGTCATGGTATCTGAATTTACACGCACACCATGTCCGTATTTACTTCTTCCGAGATCCAGACGCTTTGTTACCAGATCTCTTGGTGGCTTTAGGCGTTCCATTATTGTTCTTACCGACACCATTACTCTTAAGCAACTTTTTATCCAGAGATGCCTTTCTAGATTTCTTTAGAGCCGCGACTGCCTTTTTGATCAGGTTGTCAACATTCTTCACATTTGTTTGTCCAATTTTATTTCGTAGCATCTTGACATCACCATTGATGGGTCCCATGACATTTCGGTACTTGTTCATCCATGCGGACCCGTAGGCACTGATGACTTTATTCCTCAAAGAGTTAGCTGGTTTATATCTTTCAATCATGGAACACAAAACTGGAACGGTCTCTTTACCCGTTCTTCGTAGACCGAGACCCTCAACAATCTTAATGAGATCGGCTTTCTTGTAAGTCTTGCACATTCTCTTGCTCAATCGGAACTTGTTACCTTGGCCATTCACAGACATTTGCTTGCTGCCAACCTTGATACTATTCACAACAGGATTAATGCGACGAACCGAAGAAATCAGACTACACAGTTCCTTGACAGTCGTCTTTTCTTTGATACCGACGATACCCATCTCACGAGCAATCTTAACGAGCTCTGGCTTAGGATAGCGAGCACATTGAAGACCATTAATCTTCAATCTTTGTTTGTTATCAAACGCGACCACGAATCTTTTCTGTGGTTGTGCATTGTTTGTGCTCGATTTCTTGGGAATCTTGTAGCAACAATCAAATCCTTGGGGATTTTTCTTAGCGGCATACCCAGCTTTGCACGGTGGCACACGTGTCTTCGGACAAGTAGTCTTCTTAACTTTGAGTCTTCGACGTTTCGGAGACTTTTTAATATCTTGGACTATAAACTCACCGCCTCTTTTAAACTTACGCATAAGTTCGGAACCAACCTTGTAGGCCGCGACCAGGTTTTCTGGTTCATCAAGACCCAAAATTTGAACGACACCGTTTTCGGACATGTTAAAGTTGTACCCTTGGTAGTCAACATAAAGAATGGGCGCAGCAATTTCAGCTTCATAGCTTGTTGTCGGTTCGAGACCATAGCGTTGACCACGCATTGGCAAACTTGAAATGCTTTTAAATTTGGCGTTCACTTTGAACTGACCGCTGATGTTGTTATAGAATGCATTCCCATACAAGAATGAAGATCGATCCGTATAATTATCAATCATGTACGTACGAATCAAATTGGGTTGTTCGGTCACCTTCTCGAGTCCCAAGAACCCACCCGAAAATCGAATCTTACCATTCTTGTAGATTGTGAAACTCACACCCTTCGAACCTTTGTCATTGAAGATGCGAGCTTTGTAATCAACCGAAAAGAAATCTTTACGCGTCTGAGATCCTTGAGATCCTTGAGTATCTTTACGGAAACCAGTTTGGAAACGACCGTATATACCCTTTATTTCCAAAACTTCTATGCTGATACCTTTAGTTAAAGGAGCCGCCGGAAGAATTGGTTTCTTCAATAGAGCACCGAGATCAACGCGTGTTGCAGAGTCAAAGTTACGGTTCACTGTGACATTAAACATACCGGGTTTCAGATCACTCACGTAGAAACCAGAGTTGTTCACCCGATAAAACTCGGCAAAATTACCGACAGTTTCATTCTTTAAAAACTTGTTTAAGTTTTCAGCACCCTCATGAGGTTGAGGAGCCATAGCTGCCTCGATGTTGGCGGCCAAGGCGTTGTCATTGTTGTTGTTAGACTCAACCTCGATGTTTGAGTTCTTGACAAACTGACGCATACGCTGGATGTCCATATTACTATACCACCTGATTTTTTTTAATACCCACTCGTGACTATTTCTTCGTTTTCATTCACCACATCGAGACCATAAATGACTGGTTGCTTTCTGTAAGCCCGACCCTTGTAAGATATTGCTTCATCGCGAACTTCGATGCCATAAGAACTGAAGGGACCTGCATAAAAATCTGGATTGAACCTGGGTCTTCCAAGGTTTGATTGTGAACAGTGTTGAGAGAAAGCCTGGACAAAGATGCTCTGAGGAACATATAGATCCTTGTCTCGAATTACCAAGCTGCTTTCCAAGAAGTTAGTCAAGGAGCTCGTGACCATCGCCACTTGCTTTTGAATTTCCTTGAAATACTTGGGAACTACGGCCCACGCATCTCTGTTTGCATACTTTTGACCGTAGTCGAGGTAGGCTCGCACACACTTCAATAAGATGGCTGGAAGTTCGCGTTCCAATTTGTCGTCCAACTGTGGATCTGTGTCATTGTCTTTCACTTGTTTCGGAAAATTGAACACTAAAAGACGTCGGAGGATGGAACCAGATGCATCTTTGTAGTCTGGTAATTCGTTACCCGCCATACATCCCGGAGTCGTCCACCTCATTGACTTTGGTTTTTCATGTTTGATGGCCAAGCTCACATCTTCACCGCTAATGATTTGCTGAAGTTCCGCTTGGTTCAAGCTCATATTGGATTTACACTCGGGAGCGATAAACATGAAACCATCGTAGATACCAGAAAGACCGAATTGTTTTTCAGAGTTGGAGCTCAAGACGCGAACATCTTCAGCTTCATAAAACTTTCTAAACACCTTGGTCAATAAAGTAGACTTACCAGTTCTGGCAACCCCTTTACAGTACATGGCAATTTGCCAACCCTCGAGGTCACCGACGTCAAAACAAAGACGACCACCCATCACGTACATCCATTTGGACACTTTTTCATCAAAACCTTGATAGTCCATGATGCTTTGGAAATACGGCGTTGGAATGTCCCACCAGTTTTCAATGTGATCATAACTTTCGAACATTTGATCAAAGTATTTACAGCTCACTATAGTTGGATCGAGACACTTGAACTGCTTACTTTCATAGTTGTAAAATTTAGATTCGTACCTACCAGTTGAAGGAACCCATTCCTTACCGATGAACACACCATTCTTGAAACTCCAGACATGGCGATTCTTAGAAATCTCTGGGAACTGCATGTCCGAACACTTTGATAAATGATTAATCACATCATTGAAACCAGAACCACGAGATGTCAGATTCTTCCAAGTTTCAAAGTTTGTTTCTTTTTGAGCAAACATATGAACTTCTTCTTGGATAGTTTTCGCCGGCTTCCATGCACGAGTTGAGTAGCCCTCGGGGGTAACAATCTGTGTGCAACAATATCCTTTGTAACGCCTAATGTTGTTTGTGTACGTGTGATTCAGAACAGCTACGATTGCTTGTTGATACGGAGTAAGTTCATCAACATTGATGGTGCTACATCTGAATAATGAATGATCTGTTTCCGGGTTGATAGGAACAAATGTCGGGTTGTTGATACGTTCGTAGATTCTCGTGTTACGAAAAACAATTTGAAATGCATCGTCCACTTGATCAATCAAACGATTAATACGTACCGAAACTTTCAGGCCATCATCATCTGGTTCGTAGTCCAGAATGTCAAGAGATTCACCTCGATGATACAGCTGCCCAAGGTGTGTAAGAATACTCTTGTGTTTTCCAGAAAGCAACTCGATATCTACTCTATAAGGTTTTCCAGATTCGGGGTCTATCTCTTCCGGTCTGAAGAATTTTTTATATCCCAACTCAGAGGAGATTTTTGAATCTCGACGTGCGCCGATATACCATTCATTTTCAAGTCCAGACAAAAATTCCACCAACTCTTCAGAACTTAATGACTGAATCTGACTTTTCCACATCTCCATATTCGATTGATGTTGATCTGCATCTTCGGATATGAAGTGAGTCTCCATCCCTTAATTTACTAATACTCGCTTCTATTTTTTAACCCATCTTACCGAGCATCTTTATCAGGATTTTATTTTGGGTTTGGATTTGTTGAACAAGTGCAACCAGGGCGGAACAAACAGTGTCACCATCCGGGGTCGTGAGAATATCGACAAGATCGATCCCGGTTTCTTCAAAGTCAAAATCTTCTTCATCATCAATGAGGTCTTCTTCGACCGGAACAATTTCACCTTCTTCAATTTCTTGGTCACTCGACATTTGATCTATACTGAGAAAAGACCAACATCAATTTTTCGCGTCGTGCGGTACCAGGCCAAAAAAAAATCTTTGTATATAGTACAAAAACTCTCAAAATGGCTGGCGGTCTCATGCAACTGGTTGCCTATGGCGCTCAAGATGTCTACCTTACGGGTAACCCGAAGGTCACTTTCTTCCAGGCTGTGTACAAGCGACACACCAACTTTGCGATGGAAAACATCGAACAAACCACGAACGGTAACCCGGCTAACAACGGTCGCATCTCCGTGACTGTTGCCCGCAACGGTGACTTGATCGGTGACATGTACGTTGAATTGTCGTCGAAGGCTAGTCTCACCTCCAAGTCTGGTGCCACGGACTGCAACTGGGTTGCGGAACGTGCGATCAAGACGGCCGAACTCTCCATCGGTGGTCAACGCATCGACAAGCACTACCAACGCTGGTGGCGTTTGTACTCTGAGCTTTACTTGGATGAATCCAAGAAGGCGAACTACGCGAAGATGACGACGGGTAAGGGTCAAGTGTTCTTGCCGTTGATCTTCTTTTTCAACCGGAATCCGGGTCTTTATTTGCCGCTCATTGCCCTTCAATACCACGAAGTGCGCATTGACTTCGATTTGTCTGACATGTTCGAAGCCTACTTCGGTACCAACACCTTCAAGGTTTGGGGCAACTACGTGTACCTCGACACTGAAGAACGCCGACGCTTCGCCCAAAAGGGTCACGAATACCTCATTGAACAAGTGCAACACACTGGTGTCGATGCCGTGACCTCGGGTGATACCAAGAACATCCGTTTGTCCTACAACCACCCGGTGAAGGAACTCGTCTGGGCTGTCACTGGTGCGTCTTCCGCGGAAGACAAGTTGTGGAACTTCTCCTCCAACGTTGCGACGGGTGATGTCGTCGTCGAATCTGACCCGACGGCCGTCTCCGAATCCAACTGCTACGTGCCGCTCACACAAGCGACCGGTGTCCCGCTCTTCTCCGCGGGTGCCAACGGTGGTCTCCGATTGGTCGAAGAAGGTGCCTCTTCTGCCGCCGCTGTCGGTCCGCTCGACACCTTCAAACTTGTCCTTAACGGCCAAGATCGCTTCAAGGAGCAAACCGGTAAGTACTTCAACCAAGTGCAACCGTTCAACCACCACTCTGGCTGCCCGATGCCGGGTGTGTACGCGTACTCTTTCGCCCTCAAGCCGGAAGAGCACCAACCGACCGGTACGTGCAACTTCTCTCGTATTGACAACGCCCAAGTTGCCCTCAAGATTAAGTCCAGCATGGCGTCCGGTGCCGCGACGTCGCTCAACATGTTCGCGACCAACTACAACGTCCTTCGCATACAAAGCGGAATGGGCGGACTTGCTTTCTCCAACTAAGAAAGTTATGGCTACATTTTAGTATAAAAATCATTAACACAAACATTAAGATATTTCAAGTACCCTAATGTTTGTCTCGCGTTCGTGAACTAGAAATAATTTCAGGACTACTCGGATGCACACATAGATCACATCATACCGTGCTCTTCATTTGATATAAGCGACGAAGAGCAGCAGCGAAAGTGTTTTCATTATACCAACCTTCAATTATTGCCAGCTAAAGAAAACATCGCAAAGAGTAATAAGATATGCTGGTCTACACCGA
>Ga0181389_1001048_pt1 | contig 11072 bp, 22 predicted proteins | sample 12SPOviralmetaG_FD_130121 | JGI IMG/M metagenome (GOLD analysis project Ga0181389, IMG submission 130121) | Marine viral communities from the oligotrophic San Pedro Time Series (SPOT) site, San Pedro Channel, CA, USA - 12 SPOT_SRF_2010-06-29 | ecosystem: Environmental > Aquatic > Marine > Strait...
CACTTCAGCCGAGCACTCTTTCTAACAGATGCTTGGGCCCATGATGGGATCTTGATCGATCCTATAAACTCACTAAGAAAAGATTTAAGAAATACTAACGGCTATGAATATTCTTACGAGTGTTTAACCGATATTAGAATCTTCTGCAAAAAATATAACATAGCTACTTGGATATGTTGCCACGCAGTTACAAATTCATTAAGAAACAAACACACAGGTAATCACGATTTTGCAGGACAACCTATGCCACCAAGTATAGGAGATGCAGAGGGTGGAGCAGTCAATGCAAACAGAGCTGATGATTTCCTCATCATTCACAGATATATATATAGTCCTGATTCCTGGATGTACACTAGGCTTTTTGTAGCTAAGGTTAAAATGCAAGAGCTAGGATATAAACCAACAAGCTATGAATCTCCTATAATGTTTAAGTCAATACTAAACAACGTAGGCTTTGAAATAGGAAGCAAGAACTTAATAAAGTATAAAACCAAGAAACAACTGACCATTGACAACACTAGAAAAGATAGCAAATAAACACGATGACTGGGTAAGAATCGTAAAGAGCTTTGGATGTAAAAACGAATACTGTGAGGATATAGTACAAACTATGTATTTAAAGATGCACACTCAAATCAACAGAGGTATCGATATAAGCTATGAAGATGACATTAACCACTTTTATATATACAGAATGCTTAGAAGCCTGTTTATAGATTTATGCAGAAAAGAAGCGAAGATCACAAAAGTAAACATAGACTACCTAGAAACGTTTGTACAAGAGGAAGAAGTAAAAGAATATAAAGACATAGAGGGTAAGATGAAAGAACTACATACAGTATTAGATAAAGTCTATTGGTATGATCGTAAAGTATTTGACCTCATCTCAGATGGTATGAGTATAGCAGAGCTATCTAAGAAAACAAACATATCTTATTATTCTTTATACAACACATATAAAAACGTAAAAACATTAATTAAAGACAATATAGAATGGGACTAGGAACACTATTAGAAAAAATCATAAACGTAATAACATTAGGTTATGGTAAACGTTTAGCTACTTGGGTAGCAAAGAAACGAGGAAAAGAAGATTGTGGCTGCACCGACAGAAAAAACGATTTAGACAAAAAGGTAAAACTATGGTAGAACAAGATTTAACAAGATGGTTAGAGTTTGTCAATCGTAAAAGACAACACGAACTAAACAAAGAACAAATAAAACTAGTAGCAGAGTTACACGCTAAATACTACAACCATAAATACAATGAGCCTTGCACTTGCAATGGTTCGATATATAAGATGTGGATTAATGATCTTAATAAACTTGTATGAATATAAGTAAAGTACATCAGTTTGAAAAATCAATAGTAACACTTTTAAATTTAGATGGTTGGAATCTTGAATGGTGTGGAGGAGGCTTTGAGCATTTTGATTGTATAGGCACAACTCCAAAGGGTGTACAATGTGTTATGGAAATCAAGCTAAGGAAAAAGTACTATGAGGATAAAATGATTGAGAAGTATAAGTTTGATAAGCTCTTAAAGGAAGATGCTATTGCTTTGTACTTTGTTGCAGATCCTAAAGGCAATTATATATTCTGGTTAAACGATTTACCTAAACAAGAGGAGGTAGAAATGTATTGTCCTGACACTACACTATGGACTAAGAAACGAATTAAAAAGCCTTGTTACCTTCTTAAAGAAAGTGATGCACACCGAGTACAAGCAAATAAAACTAATTAACATTTGTTTATATCATTTTAATTTGTATATTGCAGTATGTATTTAAGCAAAAACAAAATTAAAGAAATTCCATTAAGCGTTTTGAAAGGAGAGTTAAAAAGTTCTTTAGAACTTGCACAAGACCTTTTAAAAGAAATAAACGCAAGGGAAAACAAGTAAGGTTTAAGTCGCATGAAGCGACTAAACCGACAAACTAAAAGATATGGCAGAAAAAATACCAACAGTATTTAACTACAACAGTAACGACAATGAGTTTAAAAACATTGATCAGGTTAATACAGAGATTAAAGACCTTATAAAGATAAGGAAAGAACTAAGAGCTAAACAATCAGAGATTCTTAGAGACAGAAGATTTAACGAGAACTTAGAAAAATATCAATACTTTATATAATGACAAAAATAGAAATGGCAGCAGAATTCGGTAAGATATCAGGCAATCTAAACTATGCAGTTAGAAGATGTAAAGATGATATCACAAAAGAAACTATAGAAGAAACACTAATCTTTGTTCAACAACTCTATAAAAAACTAATCTAATGGAAAAACTAAAGAAATACTTAACCCTTGCAGTAGCAACACTAATCTTATTTGTATGCACAGTATTTTTACTGAGCTTAGAATCTATAATTGATTCAATGTTTTAATGAGTTTAGGAAAGTTACAAGCTACGGCAGATATGAATGCTTTGTTACATTTGGTTAAGAAATGGAAAGCGAAATCAAAAAACAAAGAGATTAAAGACTTAGAGGATATTGCAATTAGAATATTCTTTTATATAAATCAGTTAGAGTTAGAGCAATATTCTTTTGATCAACTAATTACAGAAGCAAGAAGCGATAAACTAAGAGCAATAACTCGAGCAAGAAAATCAGATAAAGAAAATGAAAAACTACGAAAACAAAATGAAAGCCTTAGCTATTAGCTACATAGGCATAATACTTATTTTACTATGGACACTATTCAATTATTAGACGGAAAAACATACAAACGAGATGAGATACTAGAGAAAATGAATGATGATTCGTTTTACTATGGTTACTTAGGCAAAGCAGCTCTAAGCTCCTCTACGATTAAATTACTCTTAGATAGTCCTAAGAAGTATAAGTATGTTACACAATACGGATCACAAGAATCAAACGCTTTAGATGCAGGTTGGTTATTTCACACTTGTATATTAGAGCCTGATGTATTTGCAAAACAAATCTTTGTAGATGTACAATCTAAAAACACTAAGGCATATAAGTTAGCTAAAGAGGAACACGGAAAAGTTTATACGATGAAACAAAAGAACGATGCCGAAAGACTAGCCGATGCATTCTTTAGAAACGAACACGCTTTAAAACTAATAACTAATACAGAGTTTGAAGTTCCAGCAATAGGCGAGGTACAAGGATATCCATTTAGAGGCAAGGCAGATGTATTAGGTAAAGGAATCATTGATCTTAAAACAACTGCAGACTTAAAAGCATTTCCTTATTCATCTTACAAGTATGGATATGATGTTCAGGTATATTTATATTCAGAACTATTTAACAAACCATACGAGGAGTTTAAGTTTATAGCAATAGACAAAGGCTCATTAGATATAGGTATCTATGATTGTAGTGAGGGGTTCTATGAATCAGGAAAGGCTAAAGTAACAAAGGCATTAGAAGTCTATGAAACATTTTTTATTAACGGAGCAGATATAGATAGTTACTGCATCAAAGGAACTTTATGAAAAAACCAAATGATATTTTAAAATTAGAGCAAGAACTTTACAACCCACAACCAGATGTAAATCATATTGTATTAGAAAAAATATATTCTGGAGTATATAAATATAACAATTATATAATACAAAAGGTAGACCAAGCAATAAAACACAGAGCATTTAAGTATGATTGGAAAATATATAAAAACGAAAAATATATTATAACTGTTCCAACATTAGAAAGAGCTAAACAATACTTTAATAGCATATATAAAAAAAAATGACAGAGGCAAATAAGATAGCAAAGAACATAATAGATATATCAGACATTAATGTATTTAAAAATACTAGGAAAAGAGAATACATAGAGGTTAGAAGTTTACTTACGTTTATGTTAAGGCATCATTGTAATATGACTTATCATCAAATAAAAGACTTTTATAAATCTAAGGGAAAGAGTTATGATCACGCTACGGCAATACATAGTTTAAAAGCATTTGAAACCCACAGGCGATATAACAGAAACCTAGACAAGTATTTTGATTTAGTTCTACTAAGACTAAGAAACAAATCCAAATTAAGAAAAGCATTAATAAACCACATAATAGACTACACTAAAGAAAAGGACTTAAAGAAACTCCTTAGAATAGTAGACACATTACCCTTAAACGATATAGATGGAAACAAACCAACAAAAGAGAAAGCAGATACCTTTGTATAAAGGACTGATTAAATACTTCCCTGATGCACTATGCGAAGTAGCTAGAGTAAGTTACATAGGAAGTAAACAACATCATCCTGAAAAAGAAATACATTGGGACAGAGATAAAAGCCAAGATGACTTAGATGCACTTATGCGACATCTAATAGAAAACGGCAAGATAGACTTAGATGGAGTAAGACACTCGGCAAAAGTAGTATGGAGAGCCTTAGCACACTTACAAAAAGAAATAGAGAAAGACAACATAAGAGAAGACTTATGGTACTTAGAAGAAACTAGAACAGATCAAATAATATCAGGTACAGAATGAACCACTTAGATTTGTTTAGTGGAATAGGAGGTTTTAGCTTAGGTCTCAAAAAAGTATTTAATATAAAGCATACATACTATTCAGAAATAGACAAGTATGCAATAGATGTATATAAACATAATTTTAAAAATAGTACTTATGTCAAATCAATTATTGATGTTCGAGGAAGGGACTTACCAAGAATCGATGTTATCACTTTCGGAAGTCCTTGTCAAGACTTTAGCCTGGCAGGAAAAAGAAAAGGAATGGATGGGGAAAGATCAAGTCTTATTACCGAAGCAATTAGGCTTATCAAAGAATGCAGACCAAGTTTTTTTATCTGGGAAAATGTTAAAGGAACATTCAGCTCAAACTCTGGCTCAGACTTTTGGGCAATTATCCAAGCCTTTACCAACATTGGGGGTTATAGACTTGAATGGCAACTGCTTAATACAAAGTGGTTTTTACCCCAAAATAGAGAGAGAATCTACCTTGTCGGATATATTGGAAACGGAAGTGGGAGACAAATATTTCCTATCACAGAAAATAACAAAACGATTAATGAGCTACAAGGACAACAAGCAAACACCTGTACACTCACAACAAGATACGAAGCAGGAGGAAACGGAAGCTACATTATTGAACGTAAACTCAATGCACAAAAAGTAATAAAACACGATATTTCAGAAATTGTATCGGTAAGAAAATATAAAGTAAACATAAAAGACTTACAAAAACTATTAAGTAATCATAAACAAAAAACTATAAAGCAAATAAGCAAAGAATTAAACTTACCTAAAACACAAGTTGAACATTGGTTCAGAAAAGACAAGTCATTTAGCATACCTCCTAAAGATGTATGGTATAGACTTAAAAAAGTTTTAAATATAAAAGACAACAGTTTTGATAAAAACATAACAACTTATATTGAAAAAGAAAGTGTTTTTGAAAAAACAAATAGAGTTTATGATACAAAAGGCATAGCTCCCACTTTGACAAGCACAGGAGCAGATGAAAAGATAATAATTAAATCAGCAACTAAGAAAGGAGATAAAACAGCAAAGATAGGAGACTTTAGAAATGATGAAGGGTATAGAGAAAGAAAAGATGGAGATTCGCCGACATTAAATGCAAGAGCAAGGCAAGATATATATGGTATGCCTATTGTAAACAAAATAAGAAGATTAACACCTATCGAATGCGAAAGACTACAAGGGTTTCCAGATGATTGGACTAAGACAGGAAAAGAACTAGAAACAATATCAGATTCACAAAGATACAAGATGTGTGGTAATGCAGTTACTGTAGATGTTGTAGAAGCAGTAGCAAACAAAATAAAAAACGTTTTATGAAACAAAAGAAACATACCAACATACAAAGAATAAAAAGACTAGAGAACATAGTAAGCCAAATCTATTTAAGTGTAGAGGTAATCAAGAAAAACCTTGAGAAACAAAATTCTAAAGAATAACGTTATATACTTGATTAATCAAGTTTTTTCAAGATGAGTAAACACGGAGGTAAAAGAGATAATTCAGGAAGAAAGCCTAAAGATGAGGAATTAAAGTTAGTAGAAAAGCTAACACCTTTAGAACCATTAGCGTTTGAAGCTCTAAAGAAAGGTTTAGAAAAAGGAGACTTTAAATATGTACAACTCTACTACAACTATGTAGCAGGTAAACCAAGAGAAACAAAGGACATTCACGTAAACGAAGATGTACCTTTATTTATTGATTAATGCAAATAACAAAAACGTTAGCACTACAGAAACTAAGAGAACTAAATAAAAGAGTTCGTATAGTAAGAGGAGGATCATCGGCAGGTAAAACAATAGCTATCATATCTATCCTTATAGACTATGCAATAAGAAACAAAGGAAAAGAAATAAGCATAGTATCTGAATCTGTACCACACTTACGTAGAGGTGCTTTAAAAGACTTCTTAAACATTTTAAAGGGGTTACATAGGTATGATGATAGAAAGTTCAACAAAAGTACCTTAAAATACGTATTTAGTAATGGTAGTTATATTGAGTTCTTTTCAACAGACCAACCAGACAAACTAAGAGGAGCTAGAAGAACAGATTTATTTATTAACGAGTGTAACAATGTTAGCTTTGATTCCTACCAACAATTAGCAGTAAGAACATCAAGTAATATTTGGTTAGACTATAACCCTGCTAATCTATTCTGGGTAGACAAGGAACTTATAGGACAACAAGATGCGAACTTCATAACCCTAACCTACAAAGACAATGATAGCCTTCCTGATACTATAGTAAAAGAAATAGAAAAAGCTAGAGAGAAAGGAAAGACCTCAACCTATTGGGCGAATTGGTGGCAAGTGTACGGACTAGGACAGATAGGTAGTTTAGAGGGTGTATGTATTCCAGATTGGAAACCTATAGACACTATACCAGAGGAGGCTAGGTTACTTTGCTCAGGACTTGATTTTGGTTATTCAGTTGATCCCTCAACGATTATTAGACTTTACAAATGGAATCAATCCTACATATTTGATGAGGTACTTTATCAAAAGGGAATGCTTAATAGAGACCTAAGTTATTTTATTAAGACTAATGAGATACGAGAAAACATATACGCTGATAGTGCAGAACCCAAATCAATACAAGAGCTAAGAAACTATGGACACAAAGTCTTTGCAGTAACAAAGGGTAGAGATTCAATAGTCTATGGTATTAACCTAATCAACCAAAACGAAATATACATAACATCACAATCTAAGAATCTTATTAGAGAGTTACAGGGTTATGTATGGGCAAAAGACAAAGAGGGTAACAATCTACAAAAACCCACAGGTACACATCCTGATTGTATTGATGCAGCTAGATACGCTTTAATGATGCAACTAAAGAATCCTAATAGAGGACAATACGCTATAAGATAGTTTTTAAAAGTTTTTAATTTTACGTTATATATATATGAAAGTAGAAGTTTATATTCCTGATACTCTAAGCGAGATCACACTAGACAAATATCAAAGGTATTTAAAGATTCAAGGAAACAACACAGATGAAAACTTCTTAGCTATTAAAATGATTGAAATCTTTTGTGGACTAAGAGGCGATACAATAATGCAAATGAAAGCTAAAAGTATCAAAGACATCACACTTATATTATCAGATATGTTTACTGAAAAGCCTCAACTAGTAAGAGAGTTTAAAATGAATGGTAAGAGTTATGGGTTTGTGCCTAACTTAGAAGATATTAGTTTTGGAGAGTATATAGACTTAGATACGTACATTGGAGATATGGATAATATTCATAGAGCAATGAATGTCCTATACAGACCAATCAAACAAAAAATTAATGATAAATATCTAATAGAGGACTATACAGGAGATGATCCTGAGAAGATGAAAGATATGCCAATGGATGCCGTACTTAGTTCGATACTTTTTTTTTATCATTTAGGGATGGACTTATCGATAGCTATGCTGAACTCTTTGGAACAGGGCAAGGAAACGAACTTAGCGCAATATCTAACTTCGGAAGGAAATGGGGATGGTATCAATCACTTTTCGGACTCTCTCAAGGAGATGTTACTAGATATGAAGATATCACTAAACTAAACATACACACCTGTCTTTATGCTTTAAGTTTTATGAAAGACAAAGCAGAGGTAGAATCAAACAACATAAAAAGTAAATATAAAAGATGATAGAAACAGTTAAACATTTTTTTGGTATATGTGGAGAACCTCATTTAAATATCTTCACTATTGTTTTTTTAATAATGTTATTACTTAGTGTTAAATACAAATCTATAAAGAATGAGTAATCAAGGAGTAAGAGGTTATTATCAAATCACGGAAACTATAAAGACTAATCTCTTAACAGATGAGAATGTCAATACAGTAACGACAGGCGATATATTTGAAATAGATTTATCTAAACAAACTATATTTCCTTTATCACATATCATAGTAAACTCTGCAACTATCCAGGAGCAAGTCCTCAACTTTAACATAACAGTAATGTGTATGGATGTTGTAGATCAATCCAAAGAAGAAACAACAGACGTATTCAGAGGTAACAACAACGAGCAAGATATACTAAACACACAACTAGCAGTAGCTAATAAATTAGTAGGGTTATTAAGCAAAGGAGATTTATATAGAGACAAATACCAAATAGAGGGAGATGCTTCTTGTGAGTTCTTTTATGAAAGGTTTGAAAATGATATGGCAGGAGTAGCTTGTACATTTAATGTATTAATTGCAAATGATATAAACGTATGCAGTTAAAAGAAACAAGAAAGTATTTAAACATATTTGGAAAGTTTGTAGTCCAACAAGCAAAGAGTAGATTAACCAAAGGCAAAAAAAACGTTTCTAAGAGCTTGTATAATAGCTTAGAGTATGTTCCCTTTAAAGATGGAGAAACTATAGGAGTTAAGTTTTATATGGATTCTTATGGTAGGTTTGTAGACAAAGGAATTAAAGGAGCAAACCCTAGTAGACTACCTAAAGGTTCAAAAAGATACGGACAACAACAAGCACCTAATAGTCCTTACGAATTTGGTAAAGGTAAAGGAGGAGGTCTAAGAAAGGGTATAACAGATTGGATTAGAAAAAGAAATATTAAAGGTAGAGATAAAAAAGGAAGATTTATTACAAGAAAAAGTTTACGTTATATGATGGTAAGAAGTATTTATTTATCAGGTATAAAGCCAAGTATGTTTTTTACAACGCCTTTTAATCAAGCAGTAAAAAAATTACCAAAAGAATTACAAGACAAATTTGTAACAGATTTAGAAAACATAATATTTGAATAATGGCTAAGATAAACGTAATAAGTCCTTACTTTATAAACCTACAAGGAACAACTTTGTTAAGTGCAACTCTTGAAATAAAAATATACACAGGAACAGCAAACACAACTTGGCAAGGTAATCCTCAATATACTTTGACTTCAACTGTAGTAAATAAAAACATAAACTTTGAAATAGCAGAGCTAATAAAAGATTACATACCTGCAGCGTTTAATGGAACATATCCAAATCAATTTTTAGGAAGTGATGATGATTATACTGCTATTTATGTAGATTATAAACTATCAGAGGTTTTAACTTCAGGAGCTTTATCTCCAGTTTATGAATTTGGAATAAGAGCCTTTTATGGATATGGTTATTTTGAAGAGGGTGTTAATCCTCAACTACTACAAGGCTATTTGCAATCTAACACAACAATATTAAAATCAGATGATGATGCTTTAAGGATTCCTGTGGATAATGAGAACACAACTTCAGTAGCTTTCTTTAATGACAATGAGCAAATATATACTTGGACACCTTCTAGTGGATTAAAGATAGCAGACCAAATACAATACGTTAGCACTTCATCGGCAGGTGTTGATAATTACAGAGAAAGAGTAGAGGGATCAGGAGGAACGTTCGAAGATAATATCTGCTTACAACAATTCTTAAAGAGCGAAACTATATACCCAGTTGATGAGGTTATAGTAAACGCTGTAGAGGGTGTTACTGTTATTAAGGTAAACAATATAAGCGAATGTAAATTTAAGCCTTACAAACTAACCTTTATAAATAAGTTTGGTGTATATCAAGATTTATGGATGTTTAAAAAGAATAGTATAAGCATAGCTGCAACAGAGGAGAGGTTTAAACGAAACATTTTAACTAATGGATCATACAATACTTACATTCATCAAAACGCTATACTAACTAAGAACGCTAAACAAAGCCTTACGCTTAATAGTGGTTACTATCCTGAATCTAACAATGAGTTATTTAAACAACTTATACTAAGCGAGAAAGTATGGATAGAATACGATAATAAAACACTTCCTGTATTAATCACATCAAATAGTTTAGGGTTTAAAACAAGTCTTAACGACAGATTAATTGATTACACTATACAAGTAGAATTTGCATACCAAACTATAAACAATGTACGTTAATGCAAGTTTTAGAACTATACATAAATAGCAAAAGAGTAGATATGTTTCAAGATGAATCAGTAACAATTACTGATACTCTTAAAGACATTAGAGATATTGGTAAAGTATATTCTCCTTTTTCTAAGCAATTTAATTTACCTGCATCCTCAACAAACAACAAACTATTCAAACACTATTACAACTTTGATATAGATAATGGTTTCGATGCAAGGTTTAGAGTAGATGCAATACTTAAACTAAATGGTATAGACTTTAAGACAGGACAAATAAGACTTAATGGAGTAGGAATGAAAGACAACAAGCCACACACTTATAAGGTGGTGTTCTTTGGAAAACCTAACAACCTAAAAGACTTATTTGGAGATGAGGATTTAAGTAGTTTGAATGGTTTATCAACTTATGATATAAAAAGCGACACAGTAACAGCAGATGTACAAAATGCATTTAAAACAGGTTTACAAACAACAGGCACAAATGCTACAAGTATAGCAAATCGTAATATTGTAGTTCCTTTAATAAGTTTAGAAAATTATTACTCGTACGATACTCCTAGTACAAGTAGATTAGATAATGTTAGTTGGACTAATTTAAGAAAAGATTTAAAACCTGCTATAAAAGTTAAAAGAATTATTGAAGCTATACAAACACAATATGACATTACGTTTAATATGGCAGATGAGGCTC